>Ga0209988_10000464_pt1 | contig 25176 bp, 24 predicted proteins | sample N075metaG_FD_183115 | JGI IMG/M metagenome (GOLD analysis project Ga0209988, IMG submission 183115) | Deep subsurface microbial communities from Kermadec Trench to uncover new lineages of life (NeLLi) - N075 metaG (SPAdes) (version 2) | ecosystem: Environmental > Aquatic > Marine > Ocean trench... | reverse complement strand
CTTCTTCGGGCTGCTGTCCAGAAGTTCGTACGGCAATCCAGAGCGCCTGACCCAGAGCCATCACTAACGTCAGACCAAGCATGCCGAAGAGCTTGAAATTCACCCAAGTAGCTTCATCATAATTATAGACCACGTAGAGATTGGCGGCTCCGAGGAAAACAAAGTTACCTACCCACATTAAATTCAGTTGCCGCCACATGACCGTCTCCAATTGCACGGCTGCACCCATCATTCGTTCGGTGAGAGTTCTTTCCCCAAAGAATCGGCTACCCAGAAACGCGGCCGCGAATAACCAGTTAACGATGGTGGGCTTCCACTGGATGAAGATAGGATTTCGGAAAAGGAGCGTGATCCCACCAAATATGCCGACTAATGCACCAGAGATCAGCAGCATCTTATTGACCGTTCCCTGCCGAAACCACTGGATCGCTATCTGCACCGCCATCGCCACCATAACCGCCGCGGTCGCAGCAAAAATTCCTGCAAACTTATAGGTGACGAAAAAGACGACAATGGGAAAGAAATCTAACAGTATCTGCATCAGTATCGGCCCTGTTCTGAGGCGAAGCAGTTTAACGCAACTGGACTCCGGAAGAGGGGAAGGCCTCGAAACTCGCTCTATGAACCAATTCTGTGAGATATATCGAGTCTCTTCGCAAGGCCGGCTGATCGAGCGCTCCGCGTAGGTCATTCACGTGGCCGGCTCCTCTGACCGAGCTGAATACATTCGAGTTCGAGCGAAAATCAGGTCGATGCGATCATCAATAGTGATCCCTGCGGGATTGAATCAACGACCGTTCCTGGTCTCAGCAGAGGTAATCTGACGATTCTGCCGAGAGAGAGGGACGGATCGGTGGTCTTTCGAACTGGCCGTCCTGGCGCTAACTACCCATTGGTGGAGCGCGTATAATAATCCGATGTTCGGCATAGATATCGACCGCTTTCTCTACACATTCTCGGTCGCTGTCATCCCGATCCTGTTCGCGATTACCGTGCACGAAGTTGCTCACGGTCGGATAGCACGCCGACTTGGAGACCCGACGGCTGAACGAGCAGGCCGTCTCACGCTTAATCCCTTAAAGCACATCGATCCCATGGGCACCGTGGTCGTCCCGCTGGTCATGCTGCTGCTCAGCGGCGGCGCCATGGTATTCGGCTGGGCAAAGCCGGTGCCCGTGATCTTTCAAAACCTAAGGAATCCGCGTCGCGACATGATCCTAGTCGCAGCGGCAGGGCCGGCGGCCAATCTCGCGATGGCGATGGGCTGGGCGGTTCTAGCGGCGAGCCAAGAGACATTGTTAGGTCTACCGGACCCCGCGGCTACGTGGCTGTTCAGAGTCTGCGGGTGGGGAATCTTGATCAACTCCGTGCTCGCCGTCTTTAATATGCTGCCCGTGCCGCCGCTCGACGGCGGTCGTGTACTGGCGGGCCTGCTGCCGCCGGCACAGGCACAAATCGTTCACCGCATCGAGCCGTTCGGCTTTATGATCGTCGTGGGATTGATGGTGACCGGAGTGCTGTGGTCGCTGTTGGAGCCGTTTTTGTTTTTCTTTACCGATTTCTTCTCTACGGTCGCTGGATTCGGATAGTGGCTGAACCTACTCGACAATCCGGAAAGCCGGAGCTCAAACTCGTACCGACTGCGCCACCGGTGACCGATGAGGCAGGTGCAATAGCCCAGGGCGAGATGCCGTTTGCAGTCGTTTCGGGTGAGCCCGTCACCGAACTGCCGCGGGACCTCTACATTCCGCCACACGCGTTAAAGGTCTTCCTAGAGGCCTTCGAGGGGCCCTTGGACCTCCTGCTCTATCTCATCCGGCGGCAGAATCTGGATATTCTGGATATCCCCGTCGCCGAGATCTCCAAGCAGTACGCGCGCTACATCGACCTCATGTCCGACATGCAATTCGAGCTCGCCGGCGAATATCTGGTGATGGCGGCAACGCTGGCAGAAATCAAATCCAGAATGTTGCTGCCTCGGTCAATGCAAGAAGACACCGACGAAGATGATCCCCGTGCAGAACTCGTTCGTCGCCTCCAAGAATACGAACGATTCAAGCAAGCCGCCGAGGACCTAAATGCCTTGGAGCGCCTCGAACGGGACGTCCTGCCCGCTGGCGCAGAAGCCACCGAGCGGAAAATTGTGACAACGTTGCCGGATGTGACCCTGAAGGAAGTGCTGATCGCCTTCAAGGAAGCTATCGAACGCGCAGAGATGTTCGCGCACCTTCATGTGCAGCGAGAACCGTTATCTGTACGCGAACGGATGTCTGCGATCCTGGTTGCTTTGAAAGGAGAGAAATACGCGAATTTCTCCGACCTGTTCGACCCGACGGAAGGTAGGATGGGTGTGACGGTCACTTTTCTTGCGATGCTAGAATTGCTCAGAGAGGCTCTGATTGAAGTAGTGCAAAATGAACCCTACGGACCCCTTCATGTGCGAACAGCCCAAGCGAAACCGAAAGATGTCCAAACCGAACCTGTATGAGCACTTCCAATGGATGACACACAGATCAAACATGTTCTAGAAGCCGCGCTGCTCGCCGCTGGACGACCGCTCAATCTTGACAAGCTTGGTGAGCTGTTCGCGAAACGCTCCCGACCGGATCAGCAAAGTCTAACGAGCGTACTGGAAATGCTCGCCGCCGACTACGAAGGTCGCGGCATTGAGCTGAAGGAAGTGGCTAGCGGCTACCGAGTCCAGATCAAGCAGTCCATGATCGACACGCTAACACCGCTTTGGGAAGATCCCGCCCCGCGCTACAGTCGCGCGCTGCTCGAGACACTGGCGCTGATCGCCTATCGTCAGCCGATCACTCGCGGTGATATCGAAGACGTCCGTGGTGTCGCCGTAACGACGAACATCATTCGTAGCTTGCTGGAACGCGAATGGATCCGCGTCGTAGGCCATCGCGATGTACCGGGTAAGCCGGCGATGTTCGGCACGACCCGAGAGTTTCTCGACTACTTCGGCCTGAAGAAACTCGATGACCTCCCATCGTTGTCGGAGATCAAGGATCTTGGCGATCTCGATGTAGCACTGGAGTTTCTGGAACCCAGCGGCCAGATAGATCTTGTTGACGATCTGGAGATCGAGCAGTCGTCCGTCGCAGCGCACGTAGAATTGGAGACGCTCCAGCTACCGACAAAAGTCGAACCGGGTGATGCGACCGTGGTGCCGATCTCCGGCCCAGAGCCGCGCTGAAGAGCATCGCCATTTACGCGGACCGATAGTCGGGTCCCGCGGTCCCAGAAGACATCCGCGTGGCAGATCGAATCCAGAAAGTCCTGGCGAACGCTGGTGTAGGCTCGCGTCGAGAAATCGAACGCTGGATCAAGCAGGGGCGCCTTCTGATCGATGGCCAGCCCGCTCAACTAGGCGATCGATTGGCCGGTGGGGAAAAGATTTTGCTGGACGGGCGCCCCGTTCGGGTCGTTCTCAGCGCGCGGCAACAAAAATATTACTGCATCTATTACAAACCTGCAGGCGAGATCACGAGCCGCAGTGATCCGGAAAGGCGGCGGACGATCTTTCAGGAACTCAAGCCGCCTCGACAGGGGCGTTGGATCTCCGTGGGGCGGTTGGACATCAATACCTTAGGATTGTTGCTGCTGACGTCCGACGGCGAGTTAGCCTATCGCTTGATGCACCCAAGCTACGAGATCCCTCGAGAATATGCCGTGCGGCTCATGGGAGAGCTGACAGACGAACAGCTAGCGCGGATTAAACGGGGCGTAGAATTAACCGACGGTGTAGCGAAATTTGATCAGGTCCGCAAGGATGGCGGCTCGGGGCGCAATATCTGGTATCGGGTCACGCTGCACGAAGGCCGCAATCAGGAAATTCGGCGAATATTCGAAACGCTCAATATTCCTGTCAGTCGTCTTATTCGAGTGCGATATGGACCTGTGTCGCTCGGTGATTTGCATCGAGGCGACTCTCGACCGTTGTCGGCGAAGGAAATTGGGGCACTTTATGACGCGGTCGGTCTCGAGGCTCCCTGAGTTTATCGAGTCGACTGGCTCGCAGGTCGGCAGTCGATGCGTTCGCCGGAGATACCACGGCTATCAGGGCCCAGCAGGTAGAGATACGGACCCGTGATGCTCTCTGGTGTGGGCAACGAACTCGGATCCTCGGCGGGGAACGCCTGCCGGCGCATGCGAGTTCTCGTCGAGCCAGGGTTGATACAATTCACACGGATCGAGGTGTTCTCGCACTCATCCGCCAGGACCTGCGCCAATCCCTCCGTTCCGAATTTCGATACGCAGTAGGCCCCCCAATAGGCACGCCCCACATTGCCGACGCCGCTGGTCGTGAACAGCACAGAGGCATCCTCGGAGCGGCGTAAGAGTGGCAGTAAGCAGCGCGTGAGAATGAACGGGGCGTTGAGGTTGGTGTGAATGACCCGTTGCCAGAGCCCGATGTCATAGTGTTCGATCGGGCTGAGATCGCCGAGAACACCGGCGTTATGGAGGAGGCCGTCGAGACGTTCGAAGCGTGACTCGATCTGCTCGCTCAAGCGCTGGTATTCGTCTCCCTGAGCGCGTTCAAGGTCTAACTGCGCCACGACGGGTTCCGGACCGAGATCCTTGAGCTCTTCGTAGAGCGTCTCCAGCGCCGCAGCATCTCGTCCGTGCGCTACGACCGTTGCCCCGTGCCGGACCAAATCCTGCGCGACCGCTCGGCCGATGCCGGATGTCGCACCGGTGACCAAGATCACTCGATTCTGAAGAAGATCGGGAGCAGGCTCGTACTGATCCCAATCCTTCATGTCCAGAATCCTGACCGGTCAGCGACGGCGATTGCTGCGCCGCTCAACCGGACTGCTCGCGCTTCTCGCCAGGCGTTACGGAATCGTCGCCGTCGGCCGACCCGGCCGCTAGTTCGCGGGGCGTCTCGTCGACCGGTTTCACCGGCGCGATGGGCTGCTTGGGGTTCACCCCGAGTTCGGTAAAACGCCGTACGCTGGGAAGAACGCGATGTTCGAGGGAGCCGACGGCCTGGTTGTAGGCCTTCACGCTATTCGCGAGTTCCTTGCCCATGGTGCTGATATGGCCGGCGAAGGTGTTCAGCCGTTCGTAGAGTTGCACCGCCAGACCGCGAATTTCCGCGGCATTCTCGGTCAGCGTCGTCTGCTGCCAACCGTAAGCGATCGCCTTCAGCAGGGCGACCAAGCTCGTCGGGGTCGCGAGAATGACGTGTTGGCGCAGGGCATCGTCCAATAGATCGGGGCGCTGCCCGAGGGCTGCGCTCAGGAACTGATCCCCCGGAATAAACAGGATGACGAACTCCGGGCTGCGTTCGAACTGTGCCCAGTACGTCTTGCTGGCAAGCTCCCGGACTCGTTTCGCGACATTGGCCGCGTGGCGCTCCAACGCCGTCGCCTGGGCTGCTTCATCGTCAGTCTGCATCGCGTCGAGATAGGCGTCGAGCGGCGTTTTCACATCAACGATCACTTGCCGTTGGTCCGGCATATTGATGATCATGTCGGGCCGAATCGCACCGTCTTCCGTGGTCGTGTGGCTTTGAGTGACGAAGTCGCAGTGCTCCACCATGCCAGCGAGCTCGACGACGCGCTGCAGCGTGATCTCCCCCCACTGGCCGCGCACCTCGGGGCGCCGGAGCGCGTTGACGAGATTGCGAGTTTCCGCAGTGAGGGTCTTTTGGCCTGCTGCCATGGCTTCCAGCTGTGTCGTGATGCTCCCGTGCGCTTCGTGCCGCGTCTTCTCCAGCGCGGTAATCTGCTCTTCGGTCCGGCTCAGCGCATCTCGGATAGGTTTCACGAGGTGTTCCACCGCCTGTTCCCGGGCAGCGAGCTCGGCTTTCGCACGCTCGTGGTGCGTGCCCAGGCTCTCCCGGGCAAGTTTCAAAAATGTTTCCGAATGACTTTGGAGTTGCTCGTTGGCGAGCTTGCCGAACGTGGCACTGAGCCGCTCAGTCGCAAGCGCCAAGGCCTGTTCACGCTCGGCGTCCAGACTCCCCCGGTTCTTGATCTCGGTTTCCCTGAGGTCCAGTTCGTGCCGTAGACTCGTGGCTTGTGATCGGCTCAGGCCGAATCCAGTCAACAGTCCAACGATCAAACCCGCGACACCACAGGCAATGAAGTAGAACACGAACGTTGGCTCAACTGGCAACATGGGCTTGTGGTTTGGTCTCTAATTGCTTAACGGCGTCCAATAACTCGTTCGGTCGCCTGATCACACAGTCCGCCCCCCAACTATACGGGTCTTGATGGGGTCGAATGTAGCCATAAGTCACCGCGATCGTGCCCATTCCAGCAGCGTGGCCTGCATCGATGTCACGCTGCGCATCGCCCACGTAGACACAGCGACCGGCAGGCACGCCGAGCTCCCGTGCCGCCAGCAGTAATGGTGCCGGATCGGGTTTGCGTTGTGGTAATCGGTCACCACTGATAACGCATGCGGGCGGGTCGCGTAGACGCAGCGCCTCGAGCAATGGGGTCGTCAGCGCGCCAGGCTTATTGGTCACGATACCCCAGAGTGGCCCATAATCAGATAAGTCATTAAGTATCTCTCTTATTCCATTGAAAACACAAGATTTAACTGCTACCTGACCGCCATAAATCTCGAGAAATTCCCGACGCAGATCTTCGATATGAGCAGCCGTATAAGCGGCGCCAAAACCGAGTCTGATCAAGCCTAGCGCACCGTTGGATACTTCGTTGCGCGCAATGGCAAAAGGCGCCAACGGCCGTTGATGCCGGACAAGCAATGTATTGAGTGCCGCCACCAGATCCGGCGCGGTATCCACCAGCGTTCCATCTAGATCCAACAATACCGCGCTTATCTTCATGCGACCGATCAACGGACGGTGTAAGCAAAATAATTCACGGCAGAATTACCGCCTAAGCGATAGCTTCGGGTAAGCGGATTGAAGTGCAGCCCGGTGATGTCGCGCAAGTCCAGATCTGCTCGGCGGCACCAACCGGCGAGCTCCGCTGGGCGCACCAGCTTCAGATACTCATGAGTACCGCGGGGAACCATGCGCAGGACGTGCTCGGCACCGATAATCGCCAGCAGGAAACTCGTCAAGTTACGGTTGATCGTCGAGAAAAATACCGAACCGCCGGGCCGTACCGCAAGCGAACATGCCGCAACCAGCGCTTCAGGATCCGGGACATGCTCCAACAACTCAAGACAGGTGACGATATCAAACTGTCCTGGGTGCTCTTCGGCCAGGCGTGCGGCTTCGATCTGCCGATATTCGACGTCTGTTTCGCTGTCGGCCGCATGACGCCGGGCGACCTCGAGACTGGCCCCGGCGAGATCGATGCCCACGACTTCTGCGTCCCGGGCAGCCAGCGCCTCGCTGAGAAGGCCGCCGCCACAACCGACATCTAAAATACGCGCACCTTTAATTGTCACGCGCTCCTCGATGTAGCTCAGACGCAGCGGGTTAATTTCATGCAAGGTCCGCAGCGGCCCATCCAGGTTCCACCACTCCGCGGCAAGAGCCTCAAACTTGGCGACTTCTGCAGGGTCCGAGTTTTGAGGGGTCTGGGTCATGAGTCGAGAATCCGTTCTCCCCACTGATCTGCACGATCGAGAATTGGCTCCAACTCCATGCGTGTGAGCGAACCGCCCGCGAGTAAATGCTCGCCGGCGACCCAGACATCGGTAACGTGCTCGCGACCGACGCAGTAAACCAGTTGGGATAATGGATTGAGAACCGGCCGCACGGCCGCTTCGGTTAACTCAACGCAGATCATGTCCGCCGACTTACCGGCAACGAGCGACCCGATCTCATCGGCTAGACCCAGGGCTCGCGCACCGTTAATCGTCGCCATCTTCAAGGCGGTCGATGCAGGTATCGCTTCGGGGTTCTGCGCAATTTGCTTACCAAACAGAGCCGCCGTGTTCATTTCAGCCCAAAGGTCCAGCCGATTGTTGCTGGCCGCGCCATCCGTTCCTAACGCGATATTAACGCCAGCCGCAAGCAGCTCGGCGACCGGGCAAGCACCGCTGGCGAGCTTGAGATTGGATCGCGGGCAGTGCACGACACTCGACCCCGCAAGCGCCAGCGCTTCGATCTCGCTATCGAGTAACTGCGTCGCGTGCACCGCGATCAGGGCTGAGTTCAGTAATCCCAATTCCTCCAGGCGCTGCAACGGTCGTTGTCCAGACTCCGAGATAGCGTCCTCCACCTCTTGTGCTGTCTCATGGATATGCATCTGTACAGGGACCTCTAGCTCGTCGGCAAGTTGACGGATGCGTAGCAAGGTCTGATCGGAGACGCTATAGGGCGCATGAGGCGCAAAGAAAGTACTAACGAGCGGATTTGCTCGATAGGCATCGTGAACGGCTAAGCCCTTGCTGATGTATTCATCGGGCGTCGCAGCCCAAGACGAAGGAGACTCGATCGCGATCATGCCGACGGCGGCCCGGATGCCGGTCTCCACCGCAACGTCAGCCACCTTGTTCGGAAAGAAATACATATCTGCAAAGCAGCTCGTGCCACCCCGAAGCATCTCAGCCACGGCCAGGCGCGTGCCATCGGCGACGAAATCCGGGCTGACCAGACTTGTTTCCGCCGGCCAGATGCGTTCCTTCAACCAAACCGAGAGCGGCACATCATCAGCATAGCCCCGCATCAAGCACATCGCAGCATGCGTATGTGCGTTGACCAGGCCCGGCAGAAGTACGTGGTCAGGGCGCTCGTGAAGCGCGTCGGGCTCGAAACGCTCGGTCGCTTCCGCACGAGTGAGCAGCGCCAGAATTCGACCCTTGTCGATCGCCACTACGAGATCCTCTTGCACCTTGGTATCGGGCTCCACCGCAATAGTCCAGCGGGGGCAAATCAGTGCATCGATACGTTGACTCACTATCCGGATGACTCGCTCATGGGGGTTAGCCCGGTGGAATAGGCGACCTAAACTTCGACGCGAAGTATAGCCGTTTGACCGCCCTGGAACCCTACGGGGAAGGGCCTCCTTATGGTAGAATTTGACCGAATTATTGAGTACTCGGAACCTGATTTGTCGAGCTTGTCTGGCCCTCGAAATACACGGCCACAGTGGCTTGATGACCCGTTTCTCTCTCGACGCGTTATAGCTCACCCGGTGCCTTTTAGCAGGCCGGGAGGGGCTGGTATTTGTGGTAAATAGCATGGCTGGAATCGCCAAAGAAATCATTCTGGTCAATCTCGAAGACGAGATGAAGCAGTCCTATCTGGATTACGCCATGAGCGTAATTGTCGGACGGGCGTTACCGGATGTAAGAGATGGGCTCAAGCCGGTCCACCGCCGAGTGTTGTATGCGATGCGTGAGTTGGGCAACGAATACAACAAGGCCTACAAGAAATCGGCCCGCGTGGTGGGCGATGTCATCGGTAAATACCATCCCCATGGGGATAGTGCCGTCTATGAGACGATCGTTCGTATGGCGCAACCGTTTTCCATGCGCTATCTGCTCGTGGACGGGCAAGGTAATTTCGGCTCCGTGGACGGCGACGCGCCGGCCGCGATGCGCTACACCGAGATCCGTATGGCTCGGCTGGCCCACGACCTGCTCTCCGATATCGACAAAGAAACCGTCGACTTTGCTGCTAACTACGACGAGAGCGAGTACGAACCGACCGTCATGCCGACGCGCGTACCCAACCTATTGGTTAACGGATCCTCCGGTATCGCGGTCGGCATGGCCACCAATATACCGCCGCATAATCTCGGCGAAATCATTGATGCGTGCCTAGCGCTGCTTGACAACCCCGAACTCGGTATCAGCGATTTGATCAAGTTGGTACCGGGACCGGATTTTCCGACAGCAGGATTGATTCACGGCGCCCAGGGGATCATTAGTGCCTATACGACGGGACGTGGTCGAATCTATGTCAGGGCGCGAACCCATATCGAGCCGCTAGGGAAATCTGGCCGCGAAGCGATCGTTATCACGGAGCTTCCGTATCAGGTCAATAAGGCCCGGCTGATCGAGAAAATCGCGGAGCTGGTTCGTGAAAAGCGTCTAGAGGGAATAAGCGAGTTACGGGACGAGTCCGATAAGGACGGGATGCGCGTCGTGATCGAACTGCGTCGCGGCGAACTCTCCGACGTGGTCCTAAACAATCTCTATAAACGAACGCAGCTACAGAACGTGTTCGGCATCAATATGGTCGGGCTTGTGGATGGGCAGCCCAAAGTGCTCACGCTCAAGGAGCTTCTGGAGGCGTTCCTTCGACACCGTCGTGAAGTTGTCACTCGTCGAACCCTCTATGAGCTTCGAAAGGCACGCGAACGCGCGCATGTGCTGGAGGGACAGACGGTTGCGCTGGGAAATATCGATGCCGTCATCGAACTCATTAAGACCTCTGCCTCACCCGCTGAAGCCCGCGTTAGATTGGCCGAACGCGATTGGGCGCCGGGTGCCGTCGTCGAGATGCTGGAACGCGCCGGTGCCGAGGCTACGCGTCCGGAAGGGCTGGCGGAAAGCTGTGGCTTGAGCACCGCCGGCTATCGTCTCTCTGAGGTCCAAGCCCAGGCAATCCTGGATCTCCGTCTGCACCGCCTGACGGCCTTAGAGCAAGAGAAAATACTTAAAGAATTCCAGGACTTAGTGGATAAAATTCAAGAGTATCAAGAAATTCTTGCGGAACCCGACAAGCTGCAAGCCGTGATTCGCCAGGAGCTCAATGAGATACGCGAGCGCTACGCTGATCCCCGCCGAACGGAGATCGTCGAAGACTATACCGATCTAACGATCGAGGATCTGATACCGGAGGAAGACGTTGTCGTGACCTTGTCCCACGGCGGCTATGCCAAGGCTCAGCCCGTCGATGTGTACCAGGCGCAGCGTCGAGGCGGACGCGGTCGAGCTGCCGCACGGGTCAGAGACGAAGATTTTATTGACCAACTGTTCATCGCCAACACTCACGACACGCTGTTGTGTTTCTCGAGCAGAGGCAAGACGTATTGGCTCAAAGTTTATCAAGTCCCACAAGCGGGCTCAGGTGCGAGAGGGCGTCCCATCGTCAATCTGTTGCCGTTGGCAGAAAACGAGCGCATCAACGCGGTCTTGCCGATCAAGGAGTTCGAAGATCATAAGCACGTGATCTTCGCGACCAAACGGGGCACGGTTAAAAAGACGCCCCTGACCGCATTCTCGCGCCCTCGCGCCAACGGTATCATCGCTGTCAATTTGCGCGATGATGATCGCTTAATCGGCGCGGCCATCACGCTCGGCGACCAGGATGTCATGCTGTTCGCCCGTTCAGGAAAAGCGATTCGGTTCTCTGAAACCGATGTTCGTACAATGGGTAGAACCGCCGCCGGCGTCCGTGGGCTCCGCCTGAGCAACGCTGATGACGAGGTGATCGCTCTTAGCATTCCCGATAAAGATTTCATGCTCATCGCCACAGAAAATGGCTATGGTAAGCGGACTCGACTGGATGATTTCCCGGTGCAGAGTCGGGGTGGGCAGGGAGTCATCGCTATTCAGACCTCGGCTCGTAACGGCCGTGTCATCGGTGCACTCCAGGTCTCGCGTGAAGACGAGATCATACTGATCAGTTCCAACGGCACGCTGGTAAGAACACCGACCGCGGAGATATCCGTGATGGGTAGAAACACGCAGGGAGTTCGACTAATCCGGCTAGACAAGGGTGACAAGTTAGTCGGGTTAGAACGTGTGGAGGTCTTGCGCGAACCGGGGCCGGACTGACGGCAAGCTGCGTACAGGGACAGTAGAGTACAAATGGGTCGTGTTTATAACTTCAGCCCCGGTCCCGCGGTATTGCCGCCGCAGGTTATGGAACAAGCTCAGGCGGAATTTCTAGACTGGGGCGGCACGGGTATTTCGGTCATGGAAGTCAGTCACCGCAGCCCCGAGTTTATGGACCTCGCAGCGCAATCAGAGGCTGATTTGCGGGAGCTACTTGCGATTTCTGAGAACTATAAGGTCCTGTTCCTCCAAGGTGGTGCGACGCTACAGTTTGCCGCTGTACCTCTTAACTTGGCAACACCGGATCAGGTGGCCGATTACGTCGTAACAGGGAGTTGGGGCAAGAAAGCCAAAACCGAGGCATCGCGCTTCGTTCAGGTCAATGTCGCGGCCGATGCCGCGGCGAGTCACTACACGACGGTACCGAACCCGGCGACTTGGCGGGTCACCGATAACGCCGCTTATCTGCATTGTACGCCTAATGAGACCATTGCCGGCGTGGAGATGCACAGCATCCCGGAGGTCTCCGAGGCGCCCGTCGTAGCGGATATGTCTTCGACGCTGCTATCGAGACCGGTAGACGTGAGCCGTTTTGGCCTGATATACGCCGGTGCACAGAAGAACATTGGGCAGGCAGGATTGACGGTCGTGATCGTGCGCGAGGATTTGATCGGACACGCAGTCGCACAGACACCCGGTGTAGCGGACTATCGGGTCATGGCAGATTCGGATTCGATGTGGAATACGCCTGCGACCTACTCGTGGTACATGGCGAGCTTGGTATTCAAATGGCTGAAAGCGCAAGGCGGACTCGAATCCATGGCACAACGTAATGATGCTAAGTCAGTGAAACTTTACTCAGCGATCGACGCTACGGACTTTTACACGAATCCCGTCGAATTCGAGTACCGATCCCGGATGAATATTCCATTCACGCTACCGGACGCGGCGTTGGATTCGATCTTTGTTAAAGAGTCAAAGGCGGCCGGCTTGATCAACCTCAAGGGCCATCGGTCGGTGGGTGGGCTTCGTGCCAGCATTTACAACGCGATGCCCGAGGAGGGCGTCGACGCATTGGTCGCATTCATGGCGGATTTCGAGGCGCGACACGGTTGAGTCACATGACGGATACCTTCAAAATTCTGACACTCAACAATATCTCGAGCAAGGGCTTAGATCGGTTGCCCCGCGAGCGTTACGAGGTGGGTGAGAAAGTAACCAAACCCCACGCGATACTGGTGCGTTCTTTCGACATGCATGGAATGGCGTTTCCGGCCGATCTCTACGCGGTTGGTCGAGCGGGTGCCGGGGTGAACAACATTCCTGTATCCAAGCTGAGCGACCTGGGCATTCCAGTCTTCAATGCGCCGGGCGCGAACGCCAACGCGGTGAAGGAGTTGGTCATTGCGGCCATTCTTCTGGCAGCACGGAATCTGGTCGCTGCGTGGGACTATGTGCGTGATCTTGAAGATAACGATGGGGACATCGCACCCATCATCGAAGCCGCCAAGAAGCAGTTCGTCGGCTTCGAGTTACCGGGACGCACGCTTGGCGTCGTCGGCCTTGGCGCGATTGGTGTGGAGGTTGCTAATGCGGCGTTAAACCTGGGCATGAACGTGGTCGGTTACGATCCAGCGATTACGGTCGAACGCGCATGGCAACTCTCGTCGGGAGTAGAACAGGCGGCCGATTTAGACGAGCTGTGTTCGCGTGCCGATATCATCACCAGCCACGTGCCGTACAACGACGGTACGCAGGGATTGCTAAGCCGAGAGCGACTTGCGCTTCTGCCGAAAGGTGCTGTCGTGTTGAATTTCGCGCGCGAGGGCATCGTCGATGACGAGGCATTGGTTGCGGCTCTCGACTCCGGCGCAATCAGCACTTACGTCACCGATTTCCCGACGCGGCCACTAATGAGCCATGAGGGCGTCATTTGCCTACCTCATCTCGGCGCTTCGACCCGAGAAGCCGAGGAAAACAGCGCCGTGATGGTTATTGATAATCTCCGGGAGTTTCTGGAAAACGGCATCATTCGCCATGCCGTTAATTTCCCCGAAGCAATGCTGCGACGTACTCGACCTCACCGTCTCGCGATCTCGAATGCGAACGTCCCTAACATGGTCGGCCAGGTATCGACCGCGCTAGCGGAAGAGGGCATCAATATTGCGGATCTGCTGAACGTCTCGCAAAGCGATGTTGCATTCACGCTCGTGGATTTGGATGCTCCGGCGAGCGAGACTACGCTGAAGCGGATACGCTCTATCGATGGCATACTCTCGCTAAGAGTTCTACCAATCATCGAGTAAGCCTGCTAATAGTTTTCACATGAATGCTGCGCCATGAATAAAAAAACGAGCTCTGACAATGCCGCTTTGCTGGAGCAACTGCGACAGCGAATCGATGCGATCGATGTCGATCTCCAGGCGCTGATCGCGGATCGAGCTCGCTGTGCGCAAGAGATCGGGGCTACCAAAGGACTGACTCAGGCGGTGGACTTCTATCGACCGGAACGAGAAGCTCAGGTACTTCGCGCTGTCGTAAAGCGCAACGAAGGACCGTTGCGAGACGAAGAGGTGGTCCGTGTGTTCAGAGAACTCATGTCGGCCTGCCTCGCGCAGGAAGAGCCGTTGAAGGTCGGTTTCTTGGGTCCGGAGGGGACTTTCACACAGTCTGCTGTCTTCAAACATTTCGGCCATTCCATACACGCACTGCCACTGCGAACGATCGAGGAAGTGTTTCACGACGTCGAAGGTGGTGCTGCCGATTTCGGTGTCGTTCCAGTGGAGAATTCGAGTGAGGGCACGGTCAACAGCACACTGGACATGTTCTTAACCTCGCCGCTGAAGATTTGCGGTGAAGTGGAGCTGCGCATCTGCCAACACCTCATGGGCCGAATGGCAGAGATCGGCGATATAAAACGGATTTGCTCACATCCTCAGTCGCTGGCGCAATGTCGCGCGTGGCTGGCGCAGTCCTTACCCGGTATCGAAACGATCGCCGTCGGGAGCAACGCCGAAGGCGCACGTCGCGCGCGGGACGAAGATGGCACCGCAGCAATCGCCGGTGACGCTGCAGCCGAGATCTACAAACTAGGCATACTGTTCGCGAACATCGAAGATCACGCAGATAACACCACTCGCTTTCTAGTCGTTGGTCGCAAACTTTTCCCGCCGAGCGGAGAAGACAAAACTTCGCTGCTGTTGTCCGCCAGCGGTACCGAAGGACCTGGCGTGCTGCATCAGTTGCTGGATCCGCTCGCACGACACGGAATCAACATGACACGAATCGAATCCCGGCCGTCCAGGCGGCGCAAGTGGGACTATGTCTTTTTTGTCGATATCAGTGGCCATGCTGAGGATCAGGGAGTGAGCGACGCATTGCGCGAAATCGAAGCGCAGGCGAGCCTCTTTCGCGTCCTCGGAGCCTACCCCAAGGCCATTCTCTAGGCTTGCAGAGGCCCCGGTCGCGTGCGCCAGCATCCTCTAGATCCTTCTTCAGAGGTCTATCTCGCTCACCCAACCGCAAGGGTCGGTGGCACGATCGCCATACCCGGTGATAAGTCTGTCTCGCACCGGGCCCTGTTACTAGGCGCGGTAGCCGAGGGATCGACAATGATTTCGGGCTTTCTCCGTAGCGAGGATTGCCTCAGGACTCTGGCGGCACTGCGCGCGCTGGGTGTACCGATCGACGACCACGGCGCGCAGCTGAACGTGACGGGCGTGGGTCCCGGCGGGCTCACCGAACCGATGGCACCATTGGATCTCGGTAACTCGGGCACCTCGATGCGGTTGCTGATGGGCCTGCTGGCTGCGCAGCCCTTCGATTCGGTGCTGACGGGCGACGAGTCCTTACGGCAAAGACCAATGGAGCGCGTCGCTGAGCCGCTGCGCACTATGGGTGCTCAGATCACAACCGATCAGGGGAGGGCACCTGTTCACATTCGCGGCACGACACCACTTCGCGCCGTCGACGTCACGTTACCTGTCGCCAGCGCACAGTTGAAATCGGCGATCTTGTTAGCGGCTCTATGGGCTGACGGGCGAACGACGGTCAAATCGCCCGCTCCGAGTCGCGATCACACCGAGCGGATGCTTCTGACCATGGGCGTACCGCTACAGCAGGAGTCGGACGACATCGTTTCGGTGACCGGGCCCGCAACTTTGACCGGCACCGCGATCGAGATCCCGGGTGACTTCTCTGCCGCCGCATTTTTCATCGTTGCGGGTCTTCTCGGCGCCACCGACGGCCTGTTGCTGCCTGCGGTCGGGATCAATCCCACTCGAACCGGATTGCTGACGATTCTGAACAACATGGGCGGGAGGATTGAGCTCCGGAACAAGCGACAATGTGGCGCTGAGCCGGTTGCGGACATTTACGTCGAGCAGAGCGAACTGCACGGTGTCGAGGTTGGCGCCGAGCTCGTCGCTCTGAGTATCGACGAGTTACCGGTATTGTTCATTGCCGCCACCGGTGCAGAAGGGCGAACCGTCGTGACCGGTGCCGAAGAGCTGCGACATAAAGAGAGCGACCGCCTGGCCGTCATGGCAGCAGGACTTCGGGCGTTGGGCGTTAGCGTCGACGAGCAGCCCGATGGGCTGACGATCGAGGCTGGCCAACTGCTAGGTGGGCGTGTCGACAGCCATGGCGATCATCGGATCGCAATGGCGTTCGCGATCGCTAGCCTGAGGGCGCTAGAGCCTATCGAGATTCTGGGTACGGACCAGATCGGTACATCCTTTCCTGACTTCCTGACGACGGCAGCGCTTAGCGGGCTCCGGCTGGAGGCGACCACAGGCACCAGGCATGACTGACCGGGTGCCCGTGATCGCGATCGATGGTCCGACCGGTTCGGGTAAAGGGACTATCAGCCGCAGCCTGGCACACAAGCTGGGCTGGCATCTACTCGATAGCGGTGCGCTGTACCGATTGGTGGCGCTGATTGCCGCGCAAAAATCCATCGCGCTTGATGATCAGCGGGGATTAGCGGCAGCGGCGGCCGACATGGTTGTGAATTTTTCCCTGGCCGAAGATGCGGAACAGGTTTTTCTCGACGGGACTGACGTGACTACGCAGCTACGCACCGAGGAGCATGCTGCTGCGGCATCGCAAGTAGCCTTGCTTCCGCTCGTTCGAGCAGCGCTACTACTGCGCCAGCGAGCATTCGCTCAACCCCCCGGTCTCGTCGCTGACGGACGCGATATGGGGAGTGTGGTGTTTCCCGATGCGACTCTGAAGGTCTATCTCACCGCAACGCCGAAGGAAAGAGCCTTAAGGCGCTATAACCAGTTGAAAGAAAAGGGGATTGATGTTAGCCTGCCGGCCGTTTCCCGAGAGATTGCCGAGCGGGACGAGCGCGACGCAAACCGCAAGGTAGCGCCGCTGAAGACCGCGGAAGGGGCTCAAGTCCTCGATTCCACCGGAATCACACCGGAACAGGTCGTAGCGCGGGTCCATTCTTGGTTTGCGGGATTGGACCAGTCAGCGAGTTAGAAGTTAAGCGGCTTTGGCAGGATGCTTGAAGCCATGTTTTGTCAACCGTCGGTCTAGGATGGACAGACGACGTCTCGGAGGGTGCCGCGTCAGCGGATAAACTAAATGACCGAATCTTTTGCGGAGTTACTGGAAGAAAGTCTCGCTAATCAACAGATGAAGCACGGCGCCATCCTGAAGGCGATCGTGCTTGATGTGAACTCGGATGTCGTCGTCGTCCACGCGGGCCTGAAATCCGAGGCCATCATTCCCGCTGACCAATTTCTCGACGAGCGTGGCGAAATCGAAGTCCAGATAGGCGATGAAGTCGAAGTGGCGCTCGACGCCGTAGAAGACGGTTTTGGCGAGACGCGCTTATCTAGAGAGAAGGCCAAACGTGCTCGGACCTGGCGACGCCTCGAGGAGTCCTTCGAAGAGGGCAAAGTCGTTACCGGCACGATTAGTGGCCGTGTTCGCGGCGGCTTCACCGTTGACATCGATTTTGTTCGTGCATTTCTGCCCGGATCTCTCGTGGATGTTCGCCCTGTTCGAGATCCCACCGCCTTGGAGGGTAGCACCCTAGAGTTCAAAGTCATCAAACTCGATCAGAAACGCAACAATGTAGTGGTGTCCCGCCGCGCCGTCGTCGAGGAAGAGTACAGCGCTGAGCGCGAAGAACTGCTGAAAAACCTGCAGGAGGGCGCAATACTCAAGGGCATCGTGAAGAACTTGACCGACTACGGGGCTTTCGTGGATCTCGGTGGCATCGATGGCCTTCTACATATCACTGACATGGCCTGGAAGCGCGTGAAGCATCCATCCGAAGTGGTCAATGTCGGTGACGAGATGGATGTCAAGGTCTTGAAGTTTGACCGCGAACGCAATCGCGTATCGCTAGGCTTGAAGCAGCTCGGTGATGATCCCTGGGTAGATCTCGGGCGACGTTATCCTCCTGACTCCAGATTGTTTGGCACAGTGACAAACATCGCCGACTATGGTTGTTTCGTTGAGATCGAGGAGGGCGTCGAAGGTCTCGTCCACGTGTCGGAAATGGACTGGACTAACAAGAATGTGAGCCCGCACAAGGTCGTGCAAATTGGTGATGAAGTCGAAGTGATGGTGCTCGATATCGATGAGGAACGCCGGCGTATCTCTCTTGGCCTGAAACAATGCAAAGCGAACCCTTGGGCGGATTTCGCCGAACGCTACAACAAAGGTGACAAGATCTCCGGACAGATTAAGTCCATCACCGACTTCGGTGTATTCATCGGTCTTCCCGGCGACATCGATGGGTTGGTCCATCTCTCTGACCTGTCCTGGGAGATCCCTGGCGAAGAGTCAGTGCGCAACTACACGAAAGGTGAAGAACTGGAGACGATCGTACTGGCCATCGACCCGGAACGAGAGCGAATCTCGCTGGGAGTCAAGCAACTCGATAAAGATCCGCTGTCGTTATTCTTGGCAGAACATCCGAAAGGCGGGATCGTGAAGGGTATCATTCAAGAAGTGGACGCTAAAGGCGCAACGGTTCAGTTAGACGGGGGCGTTATTGGCCAGTTGCGAGCTTCTGAGATCTCTCGGGACCGAGTAGAGGACGCTCGCATGGTTCTCAAGCCAGGCGAAGAACTGGAAGCGAAATTCACCGGGTTCGATAGAAAGACACGAGTCGTCACGCTATCGATCAAAGCCAAGGAGGCTCACGAAGAAGCTCAGGCTATTCAGAATTATCAATCCGACGCAACCAAATCAGTTGCCGGAGCAACGCTGGGTGACCTGCTGAAGAAACATTTAACTCCGGAGTAGCCACGGAGTCCCGATAACAATAACAAGGGCACGCTGCGACCAAAAAGGATGGGGCCTTCCATGACAAAATCTGAACTGATTGAATCGATCGCCCGCAAGCAAAAACATCTGCCCGCTAAAGATGTAGAACTTGCTGTGAAACACATTCTGGAGCTGATGAGTGAATCACTCGCTACTGGCGAGCGTATTGAGATACGCGGCTTCGGCAGCTTTTCACTGCATTACCGTCCGCCACGGATGGGCAGGAACCCGAAGACGGGCGATGCGGTTGCGTTGGCTGGCAAACATGTGCCGCACTTTAAGCCCGGTAAAGACCTCAGAGAGCGTGTGAACGGGGGCCGTCATTTGCCGGTGAGCAGCTAGCAGCAGATTGAATCCAGGAACATAGAACTTGACCACGGTACGCAAGACCGTACTGTTAATGTCGTTACTCCTTGTAGCGCTGCTAGCTGCGGTATTCGCTTACAACAATCCGGATACAGTATCCGTGGATGTGGGTTTTACGCGCCTTGACGATGTCTCCATAGCACTTGCCTTCGCCGTGTGTTTTGGCATCGGTTGGCTATTCGGACTCATGACTGCCGGCTTGGCCTTATTCCGCATGACCAGGGAGAAACGGCGTCTGCGTCGCAATCTGAAGCTTGCCGAGGCGGAGGTCAGTAGCCTACGCAGCCTTCCGCTGCAAGATGCCAACTGAAGCAACATTCATACTGGCTGGGCTATTCATCGTGGCGGCAGGCTTAGGCTGGCTCTTTGCCCGCTATTCTGTTCGCAATCACGGTGAACCACCACCGCCTCCGGTAAACGCCGACTATTTACGGGGTCTGAACTTCGTCCTGAATCGCCAGACCGATGACGCACTGGAACTGTTCATGCGCATGGCCAAGGTCGACGATGACACGCTGGAGACGCACTTTGCGCTGGGTCATCTCTTCAGGCGGCGTGGTGAAGTCGAGCGCGCTATCCGCGTCCACCAGAATCTTCTGGCGCGGCCGAACCTCAACGAATCTCAGCGACATCAGGCATTATTCTCATTAGCACAGGACTACTTGGGCGCTGGCCTGTTCGATCGCGCCGAGAAATTATTCTCCGAGTTGCGTGGCAGCCCCACGCTAGGGCAGGCGGCGTTGGAGAACCTCGTCGATATTTATGAGCGCGAGAGCGACTGGACCAAAGCGATAGAGGCCCATCGAGAACTGGAAGTTATGACCGGTGAGAAGTCGTCTCAAGTCGCCCATTACTACTGCGAGCTTGCCGAGCGAGCTCGACTCAGCGGCAACCTTGATTTAGCTCGCCAGTATCTCAAGAGTTCGGTCAGGAGCGAGACTGGTGCATTTCGTGGCACATTGATCCGGGCTGCAATCGCCCAAGAAGAAGAGGACTTCGCACAGGCACTGCGCCTGTACGAACAGGTCCTGGAAACAGACCAAAGACTCATGGTCGAGGTTCTACCTCAGCTCGTTGCGTGCTACGAGGCCACGAATCGGCAACAGGAATTAGAACGCTATCTGGAAAGGCTCATCGCCAAGGGTGACGACGTAAAAAAGAACTTAGCCTTTGCAGTTATCATCAACGGCCTGACCGCGCCACCGATATTCCGTGACTGTGTCGAAGCGTTCATACTTCAGCACGATGTCATCGCAACTCTAATCGACACGGTCCACTTCAGTGAGTTACCGCAAGCGAACCGCGAGCAAGCTATTCTGCGTATCACCCGGGGCCTGCGGCAACTCGCGTTATCGAGCGCGCGATATCGATGTACGAGTTGTGGCTACAGTACCCAGCGACTTATTTGGCACTGCCCTAGCTGCAAGGCCTGGGAAACCATCAGGCCGATTCAGGCATTTCAGTTCGAGCGACTGGTTGCGTAAACCATCTCTTGATTTCTAGCCGAAGCCACCCGATTAGAGGGCTGCCGGATCATCTCTCACTCGTTAGCATCCTCCCTCCCACTATCTGAAAACGTCTAAGGAGAAGGCTCATGAGAGCGAAATGCAGAGAGTTGCTATGCCTGTTGGTCTTCGGTCTAGGTTCTGTAGCCCTGTACGCAGGACCGGTCAACATCAATACGGCAGATGCTGAAACGCTGGCGCTCGAGCTGACCGGCGTCGGCCCGGTTCTGGCTGCCGCTATTGTCGAAGATAGAGAGATAAACGGCGACTTCGCGACTCCGGAGGCACTCACTCGAGTCACTGGTATCGGAGAACGCATCGTCGAGATGAACAGGATCAATATCCTCATCAGCGACTTTTAGCTTCAGCCGCAAAAGTTTTCGGCATCGACTGCGTCCTCGGGAGTAAGCCCGGCGGATCACCATCCGCTCGGGCTTCTCTTATGCTAATCAGACTTCTCCGGTATCATGATTCTGTGCGCTACGACAATCAGCCTGCCTGGCGGCATCGAGCGCTAAATATCGAGGAGGGATCGGTCGTTGATGTCAACAATTCGCTCAGTCGTATTCCCGGTTGCCGGCCGAGGAACGCGCTTTCTTCCCGCCACCAAAGCCTCTCCGAAGGAGATGCTGCCGATCGTGGACAAACCGCTGATTCAATATGCCGTGGAAGAAGCATTGGCGGCCGGTGTGCAGAAGTTAGTATTCGTCACAGGCTCCTCTAAGCGGGCGATCGAGGACCATTTCGATACGGATGTCGAGTTGGAGAGAGCGCTTAGTAAGGCAGGCGAGCACGGGTTGCTGGCCGTGGTGCGCGATATTGTTCCGAGTGGCGTGAACTGCATCTACATTCGCCAGGGCGTGCCGCTCGGACTCGGTCACGCTGTTCTATGCGCAAGACCCGTAGTCGGCGATGAGCCGTTTTTCGTCCATCTGGCGGATGACTTAATCTACAGCGAGATTTCATGCCTAAAGCAAATGAAGGATCACTTCGGCCGGCATGGCTGCAGTGTTCTAGGCGTCGAAACCGTACCGAAGGATCAGACTGAAAGTTACGGCATTGTGGCAGTCGAGTCCGTAGCAGACGGAGTACAACGCATTACGAAAATTATTGAGAAGCCCAAGCCGGAGGATGCGCCTTCGACTCTAGGCGTGGTCGGGCGCTACGTACTCACTCCGGGAATATTCGAGAAACTCGAATCGACGGGAAGAGGAGCTGGAAATGAAATCCAACTGACAGACGCCATTGCGAGACTAATCGCCGATGAACCGGTCCATGCCCTGCCATTCGAAGGTATTCGCTATGACTGCGGTAGCAAGCTGGGCTACCTGCGAGCGACGGTGGAGTACGGGATGCGTCACCCGGAGCTAGGCGGTGATTTTCGCGATTACCTGAAGAATCTCGAGATGCCGCCTTAGACAACCAGGAAATTTCTGGCGATGGCGCCGAGATTGGGTGTGCCGGCCTGCTGCATCATGATCTCGAGTTCTCGATTGAGGACATCCAGCACACTCTCAACACCATCCTGGCCAAAAGCGCTCAAACCCCATAGATACGGGCGGCCGATACAGATGGCGTCTGCTCCGATTGCTAGCGCCTTGAAAATGTCCGTGCCACGCCGGAACCCGCCATCTACCAACACGGGTATCCTACCGCCGATGGCGTCGACGACTTCCGGCAGCGATTCGATGGTCGCCCGACGGCTGTCGATCGCTCGCCCCCCGTGATTGGAGACGATTAGTCCGTCGACACCATACTGCAGCGCAAGGCTTGCGTCCTCGTGCGTGACGATCCCTTTCAGTAGCACCTTCATCGAGGTGAGATTCTTGAGTCGCTCGACAAAATCCCAGTCCATCTGAGGTGCGCGTGTGTTGTTGATCGCGGATAGGTCCAAACCGTCGAACATCGGCTTGCGTCTAACGGACCCTTCTAGACCGGGCTCGTGACACGCGAGGCACTCGGGGTTGATCGCCCGCCGGAACCGATCGATCGCCTCGCGGTTACTGTTCGGCAGATCGACCGTCACGGCAACCGCCGGGCAACCCGCGTCCTCTGCACGCTTCACTAGGGCTTCGGTGATGCGCCAGTCCTCCGTTGGATAAAGTTGGTACCACACGGGCGCGCCTCTAGCCCGGTTGACGTCCTCCACGCTAGTCGTCGTTACCGTTGAGAGTATCTGCAGGCAGTCACGCGTCGCTGAGGCTCTAGCGACCGCGAGCTCACCATCCGGGTGAAACATCTTATGAGTACCGCAAGGCGCAATAATCACCGGCGAGGCATGACTGATCCCGAACAGCTCGATCCGGGTATCGATATTGCGGACATCGACTAAGCGCCGTGGCCGAATTTGAAGGTGCTCGAAACCCTGCCGATTCGCTAGCAACGTCGCGCCATCATCCACACCCATCGCCATATAGGTGTAGTGGGCACTAGTTAAGTTTCGTTTTGCGACGGGCTCGAAGTCGAAGACGTTAATAGCGTCGGCCGCGTTATCGATAACCCGATCCTCGCCGATGCCTGCGAGCTGCGCGTACGCGCAACTCATGGGCGTAAACGCGGGGCTAGCGGCAAGGTAGCCCAGGAACGCACGTCGAGAGGCGAGAACTGTCATCGGTTTTCCTCTGCATCGCTGTCGGCAGCTAGTTCGGCTCTGATCTCCGCGTTGTGTTCACCCAGTCTCGGGGGATAGCGCCGGTACGTCGGCCCATTCTCGGCCATCCTGATCGGGTTGCCAATGGACTTGATGACCCCTAACGATGGGTGCTCGAGTTCAACAATCATGCCACGAGCGATCAGATGCTCATCCGTCAACGTCTGGTCCGGAAAATTTATCGGGCCTGACGGAATACCGTTATCAATCAAGTCCTCGAGCCACTCGTGAGCATCACGAGTTCTCAAGATCTCTTCCAGCAGAATGATCAACTCTTCGCGGTGTTGATTGCGCAGCTGATTCGTTGCGAACCGAGGATCGACCATGAGTGTGCCGGCAACGCCCAGGACACCGCAAAACCGTTCCCAGAGTCGTTCGGTGCCGACGGCAACAATGATCACCTCGTCCCTGGCTCTAAGCGGCTGATATGGGCTAATAGTGGGATGCGCGTTGCCGAGTCGAGCGGGACGTTCGCCGTCGGCAAAATAACTCCCACCGATATTGGTGAGCCATGTCGTCTGTGAATCAACCAACGACACGTCGATAAATTGGCCCACGCCAGGCTCTCGAGTGTCACGGGCGTACAGTGCGGCCTGGATTCCCATGACGGTATAGATTCCGGCCGTGATATCGGCCATCGGCGCGGGGAAACGACTCGCGACGCCTTCAGGCTCTCCGGTTAATGCCATCAGCCCTGCTTCCCCTTGCGCGATGATATCGTAGCCGCCGCGACTGGCTTTGGGTCCACTGTGACCATAACCGCTGATAGCCGCATAGATTAGTCGCGGGTTGATCTGGCGCAAAGAATCAGGATCGATCTTGGCATTCTTCAGAGAAGTCATACGCGGAATATTCGTGATAAAGACATCGCTGCGTGTCACGAGTCGATGAAGGACAGCGAGATCCTCTGGTGCTTTGATATCCAATTCCAGACTGCGTTTATTCCGGTTCACCGAGAGAAAGTACGCACTCTCTGCTTGGACGAACGGAGGGCCCCAATGACGAGACTGGTCACCGATACCAGGGCGCTCGATTTTGATGACATCAGCGCCCAGATCTCCTAGCATCATGCCGCAATAGGGTCCGGCTAACGCCTCGGTCATTTCCAGGACGCGGATATTTTCGAGAGGCCCGGCTGCGTCCAAAGATCTACTCCGACATCAGGTGATTGGGTAAGATGTGAATAACACGATGAGCGAGACCTTGAACTTAAAGCTTTGGGGGCCCGACGGCCAATTCCAGGAATTCGAGCTAACTGATCGAACCGAGGTCGTTACGACGCTCGTCACATGGTCAAAAGAACTCGGCTGCGGGCCTAATGACGTGGACTATCAAGTCGACAATGGCCTCCGGATCATGGGCGCGTGCAATCCCTATGCTGGAGAAGTCGACTAGTTACGTCCCGTCCGACGGGATGCCGAGTTCGTCGTTGATCGCCGAACGTTCTTCGGTCGTCATTGCGGCCCACCTCTCGCGCAAGCGCCGGCGTGCATGACGCCGCGCCCGCAGCCCATACAACGGTGTGCCGCGAAACAGGAGATGAGAAAGCAGTAGCACACCGACCGCCTGCCAATAGCTGAGTGTGGGGGCATTGAAAAGCTCGGGCAAAAGAGCGTTCCAGAGCAGCATGACCAAGGCCCCAAGAACCGCAATCAACGTCAGAAAGCAGAATAGGGTGATGGCGATTCT
>Ga0209988_10000463_pt1 | contig 25177 bp, 20 predicted proteins | sample N075metaG_FD_183115 | JGI IMG/M metagenome (GOLD analysis project Ga0209988, IMG submission 183115) | Deep subsurface microbial communities from Kermadec Trench to uncover new lineages of life (NeLLi) - N075 metaG (SPAdes) (version 2) | ecosystem: Environmental > Aquatic > Marine > Ocean trench... | reverse complement strand
CGAAATCTAATTGATGATGAAACTTCAAAAAGAATTGAAACAATTGGCATCAAATTAAATAACTTCATCAACTCAATTGGGAAAAAACCAACAACATATGACAGCAAAAGCGAATGACGGCAAGGCGACATGGCTCAATGACTTTTTAAAATGACACAAAGTTCAAATAACCCCAAGTCAACCGAACCTATAAACTAAGTAGAAATAATTATGTCAGCCCCCAACATATTAATCGTAGATGACGAAAAAAATATCCGGCGCTCAGTCGCGATGATCTGCTCGGGAGAGGGATACGAAACCCAAACCGCTGCCGATTCTGAAGAGGCTTTGAAAATGTTGGATGCGGGCGGCATCGACCTGGCTCTTCTTGATATCGCCATGCCCGGCATGGATGGGCTCTCGCTGTTGAAAGAAATCAAAAAAAAATTTCCCGCAACCTCGGCGATCATGATATCCGGAAATGCGACCCTTCAGAACGCCATTACGGCAACAAAAGAAGGTGCATTCGATTTTATCGAAAAACCCATTACTAAAGAGAAGCTTCTCATTTCGATAAGCAATGCGCTGCAGAGTCGTACACTGGAAAAAGAAAATATCGAGCTCAAGAAGCAGCTTACCGGCAAGTTCGAGATGGTTGGAGAAAGTCGCGGTATGAGGGAAGTTTTGGAGCAGATTTCAAAAGTGGCTCCTACCAATGGCCGTGTGCTGATTACCGGCGAAAGCGGTACCGGCAAAGAATTGATTGCCCGGGCCATTCATGAAAACAGCTTGCGCAAAAAAGGCCCGTTCATCAAAGTAAATTGTGCTGCCATTCCTGAGGAACTGATTGAAAGCGAGATGTTCGGCACCGAAAAAGGCGCTTATACCGGCGCTCATCAAACCCGCGAAGGCAAATTTAGTTTGGCTGACGGCGGTACTTTGTTCCTCGATGAAGTCGGCGATATGAGTCTGAATGCGCAGGCAAAAGTACTGCGCGTTCTCCAGGAGGGTGAGTTCGAAAAAGTTGGCGGGCACAGGACTCAAAAAGTCGATGTGCGGGTGTTGGCTGCCACCAACAAAGATCTTGAAAAAGAAGCTCGGGCAGATCGGTTTCGAGATGACCTCTATTTTCGATTGAATGTGGTACCTGTCAATTCCCCCCCTCTAAGAAGAAGAAAAGATGACATCCCAATTTTGGTGCAAAGCTTCATCGAGAGTTATGCCGGTGAAAACGGCGTCCGGAAGAAAGAAATCAGCTCAGAAGCAATGGAAGTCTTGCGCAATTACGATTGGCCCGGAAATATCCGCGAGATCAAAAATATGATAGAGCGGCTGATGATCATGTGCAGTTCCGACATTATTGCTGTTGCTGATCTTCCGGACAATATCCAATTTCCCACCTCAAAAACTGCTTTTAAAATGGATTCGGCAGGGACTTTAAAGGAGGTCAAAGAAAATGTGGAGCGGGAATTTATTATCTCAACTTTGAGAAAGAATGGCTGGAACGTCAGCCAGACCGCCAGAGACCTCGATGTCGACCGGACGAATTTGCACAAGAAGATTAAGTATTACGGATTGTCACTTAAGAATTAAGAATTATGAATTAAGAGTTATGAATTTCAAATCTCTGCTATTCTTAATTTGTAATTTGTAATTCGTAATGGGTTAAATATTCGAGTTCGACTGGCATCCATTCCACATTAATACACGCCCCGCTCACCCAGCTTGCCCGCCCCGAGGCCAGAAAAACCACTACATTCGCAATCTCTTCCACTTTACCGAAGCGCCCAAAAGGAAGTTCATTTTTGACAAATGCCGCAATTTTTTTTCGGGTTGGTTTGCTGAAATAATCTCTCTTATTCTCGAAAGGCTTCAAGTTAACTGACGAAGTTAAGAATTACGAGTTAAGAGTTATGAATTTCAAATCTCTGCCATTCTTAATTTGTAATTTGTAATTCGTAATGGGTTAAATATTCGAGTTCGACTGGCATCCATCCACATTAATACACGCCCCGCTCACCCAGCTTGCCCGCCCCGAGGCCAGAAAAACCACTACATTCGCAATCTCTTCCACTTTACCGAAGCGACCAAACGGCAGTTCGTTTTTCACAAATGCTGCGATTTTTTTCGGATCGGCTTGCTGCTTTTTATCCCAACTGCCGCCAGGAAACATGGTTGAACCCGGTGCAACCGAGAGGACACGAATGTTATCCGGAGCAAATTCGTTTGCCATGGTTTTTGAGAGACTAATCATAGCAGCTTTGCCAGCGTTGTAAGTAATGTGCCCGCCGCTTTCCCGGCCATAAATTGATGAGATATTGATGATGACTCCGCCTCCTTGTTCTTTCATAGCGGGGATAACCAGCTGGCTCATGCGCGCGGCATTGACTGCATTGAAATCGAGCATTTCAACCCATTCTTCATCGGAGATTTCCAGGGTCGGGGTTTTTTTGCTGCCACCGACATTGTTCACCAGCACGTCGATGCGGCCATATTGGTCCAGAATTGCGTTCACAAAAGCTTTCGCCTCTCCACCGTTGGTGACGTCGGTAGGTTTTGCAAACACCTCTGCACCGGGTGACTTGATTTCTTCTGCCGCAGATTCCAGCGTTTCCGGCGTTCTGCCGCAAATACTCAGCTTCGCACCTTCTTTTGCAAATCCAAGCGCGATGGCCTTGCCGATACCGCGGCTGGCGCCGGTGACAACAACGACTTTGTTTTTAAGGTTGAGGTTCATCTTTACCTTCTTTCAATCTACTCTGAGTTTGTGAACGATTATCATTTAAAGGTTACCCAATTCCTTTATTTTTTCTGCACTAAAATCCTCCCACTCTTTTCGTTCAGTTTCGATTTTTTCGGGAGTTCTTTTTAGCTTATATCCTTTTGAAGTCAAAATTCTGGAGATTATGAGCGACAAATGTGAATAAATGTCAACAACAAAAAGCATTACCCTACCAATCATGTTTTGATCTGGAGATAAAGTGTCAAAGAATCCCGTCTTGATAAATGTGGTCTCTTTGTTACTTTTGAAATCCATTGATAAGGTAGTTTGCATAAAACCTGCATGACTACTGTTTTCTGACAAGATTCCCCAAACTCTTTCAATATAATCTTTCTCTATAGATTCCATAAATTTTGAGTAATCATGTTTTTTTCTATCATAACTGAAAACCTTTCTAAACTCCTGTTTTGCCTGTTTCTGTTGTTCTTTGCCCTTATTTAGTTGATAGCTTCTCCAAATTTCTAAATGCTTCTTATAATTTGTCTGAATTACTGCCATTTGCATTGCCGCTTCCAACCCTACTCGGGCAACAGCTTCGCCAAAAAAAACATGCGCTTTCATAATCAGAAGTATGGCCGTTACAAAGGCATTTCCACAAAGCTGAGTCAACATCAAATATTCCTTTGGTTCAGCAATATCAACAATATTTTCCGTGGAAACAGCTTCTCTTATTCGTATTGCCCAAGTCAAGATGTCTTCAAACTTATTTTTTGAAATTTCAAAATTCTTAAATTCGCCCTCGATAAGGCGTTCAAAACTCGGTCTACTCATATAAAAACTCCAAACTTCTGCAAACTCTCCTCGTACCCCATTCTCGCCTCCTCATACCGAACATGCACGCCATCTTTTACCACGGTTTTCCCGGCAATCACTACTTCATCAACGGCTCTTGGCGTTCCCCCAAAAATCACCGCGTCTTCAAGCAACTCATCGTGACTTCCAGCTACTGAAGGATCATTCGCATTTAGATAAACTTTGTCCTCCTCCCAGACATCACCCATTCCAATGGCCTCGAAACCATTTCTCGTCGCCATTTCCAGCAACTCCGGCGCTTCTGCGGTGACCGTGCGAGCTTCGGTTCGAGAACGCTCATCGAGCTCGACCGCGCGAATTTCCTCAAAAGCGTCGCTACTGGCATGGCTGTCGACGCCAACGCAGATTTTGGCCCCTGCTTTTATAAGGTCAGAAGTTTGCGGTAATCCATCTCCAAGGTCGCGCTCTGTGGTTCGGCACAGGCAAACGCATGCGTTTGCATCTCCTAATGCTCTGATTTCATTCGGCGCAAGATGGGTTGCATGAATTCCGATGAAACTTTCGCTCAAGATGCCGTTCTCAGCCAGCAATTCAACCGGCCGCTTGCCGTATTCTTGTTTGCATTCTTCGATTTCACGACGTTGTTCAGCTACGTGCATGTGGAACGGTATGGAATGTTTTCGAGCATAGTCGGCCAACTCCCTGACCACTTCAATCGGCAGCGCGCGAGTGCTGTGCGCTGCCACCGCCACATTCACCATTGGATCACTTTTATACCGATTCGAAAGCGCTTCAACATCCTGGAGAACCTTGTCAACAGAAGGATCGAAAAAACGTTTTTGAGTGGACTCGATTTTCTGGTTATGTCCGGCCCGAAAATAGGCTGTTCGAATCAAAGTAATTCTGACACCCACCTCTTTTGCCGCGTGAATGATTGAGTCTGCAAGAAGGGTCCGGTCGTCATAAGGCGTGCCATCCCGTTGGTGATGCAGGTAATGGAATTCGCCAACTGCCGTCACGCCGGACATTGCCAGCTCCACAAAAGCAAAACGTGAGATATTGAAAATATCCTCAGGATCCAGCTTGCCGGCCAGTTCATACATGAGCCCGCGCCATGACCAGAAGGAGCCGGCTTTGGTTTGTCTACGCTGGGTGCGGCCGCGTAAAGCACGCTGAAAGGTGTGCGAGTGGACCGTTGCAAACCCGGGAAGGATGATGTGGTTTCCCTGGCGAAATATTTTGGGTGAGTTCTTCATTTATCTCGTTAAAAAACTGTCAAAATATACAATAACGACTCTAGGATTACAACCCAAATTATCCATTTGCATTTCAAGCTTACTTTATTTATATTTTTAGTTAATGAATAACCATTTGCTAACCATTCACTTAGACCTGCTAAAATACACAGATAGTCTCGAAGAATTTTTAGATTATTTTCACCTTACCATCTAAAAAAGAAATTCTGTCATCTACAAAATTTTTACACTTGCATGAAAATGTATTTCAGCACAGTCTGGTTTTATACAAAGGGCAGGATCGAAAAATGAATTCAACCTAATTCACCGCTGTATCATTTTTCATTTAAGGTAAGGAGGGAAAGATGAACATTAAAAAGTTAATTCTGGCGTCGTTAGCAGGCGGGGCGGTTACATTTTGTGTTAGGTGGATTCTGGCATGCATGGCTCATGGTGGATTTTTACCAGACGCAGGGGGCGGCTTTAAACCGGCCTGAGCCAAATATGATGATGATCGCGCTTGGCAGTCTGGTCATCGCAATTTTAATGGCCTATACCTACCCAATTGGTTACAAGGGTGGGTCGGCTGTTAAGGAAGGCTTTCGATTTGGCGCGCTCATCGGCCTGATCTGGGTTCTGCCGGTATCGCTTATTTTTAGTGGCATTTGGAATCTTCCGCTGGTAGCGGTACTTGTGGATTCGGCCTGGCATATTGTTGAGCAAGGCATCACCGGAATCGTCATTGCCATGATTTATGGCACCGCTGCCGCGTCATCAGGATAAGTTATAAATTAGAAAAGGGGTGCAAGTCCTGAGCGAGTTTTGAGCCCTGTCAGGATTACGGTTTTAATGGAAACAAAAAAATGAGCATTTCGAAACTCCGCCAGGACGCACGAAAAATATTCGATGCCGGTCTGCAGGCAGTCGACCCAAAAGTCGGCGTCCACAAATCTCTGAAATGTGAATCCGAATGTTTAGAAGTTGGAGAGCGAACTTATCAACTCTCCGACTTCAATAATATCTTTGTGGTCGGTGCCGGAAAAGCCGGCGCACCGATGGCGGCTGCGGTTGAAGAGATTTTAGGAGATAAGATTTCAAAAGGCACTATAAACGTAAAATATGGACACACGGAGCCTTTAAAGAAAATCAAAATTACTGAGGCGGGTCACCCGGTTCCGGATCAAGCGGGATTGTGGGGGACACTTGAAATTATTGAACTTTTGGCAAGCGCCAGGGAAAACGATCTCGTCATTTGTCTGATTTCGGGCGGCGGCTCGGCTCTTTTGCCTTTGCCGGTGGACGGCATTTCTCTGGCAGAGAAACAGGAACTGACGCAGAAACTTCTGGCCTGCGGAGCAGCGATTAATGAAATTAACGCCATCCGAAAACATATCTCAAAAATCAAAGGCGGGCAGCTTGCGCGAATCGCTTTCCCGGCAACTTTACTTAACCTTATTCTCTCAGATGTAGTTGGCGACCCTCTCGATGCCATCGCCTCGGGACCGACGGTGGCAGATACTTCTACGTTTCAGGATGTAAAGGATATTCTAAACCGTTACGGGATTTGGCGTGACATACCGATACCTATTCAGTCACATATTCAAAAAGGATTAAATAGAGAGACTCCGGAAACGCCTAAGTCCGGGGATGAAATCTTTTCGAAAGTGCAAAACGTTATCATTGGAAGTAATATCCAGGCGGTTTTGGCTGCAAAGAATCAAGCACATAACCTCGAATACAATAGTTTGGTGCTTTCCAGTTTGATGGAAGGGGAAACCAAAGAAGTCGCCCGTGTTCATGCGGCGATTGCAAAAGAAATTCTAAAAACTGGCAACCCACTCAAGCGGCCGGCCTGTGTTATTTCAGGCGGCGAGACCACCGTGACTTTGCGCGGAGACGGTAAAGGCGGCCGTAATCAAGAGTTCATACTCGCAGCGGCCATCGATATTTCCGGGTTGGAACCCGTGGTCATTTTGAGCGGCGGCACCGACGGCACCGACGGGCCCACCGATGCAGCCGGGGCAATCTGCGATGGACAAACAATAAGCAAAGCAAAAAGGAGGGGCATGAACGCAATGGGATATCTTTCTAAAAATGATTCTTACTCATTTTTCAAGCCACTTGGTGATTTGTTGATGACTGGCCCGACGAAAACCAACGTCATGGATCTGCGAATCATTTTGGTAGGAGACAATTAAATGCGCCGAACCAAAATCGTTTGCACAATCGGCCCCGCCAGTGATTCCGAAGAAATGCTGGGGAAGCTCATGGACGCCGGCATGAATGTGGCGCGGCTGAACTTTTCTCACGGCACACATGAGCAGCATCATACAGTCATTGGGCGAATTCGCAAAGTTGCGACTGAGAGAGACAACCCTATTGCAATCCTTCAGGATCTTGCAGGTCCAAAAATTCGAATTAGAGATTTTAAAGAGGGTTCCATAAATCTTACACCCGGCGAGACATTTACTTTGACCACGGAGAATCTTGCCGGGGACAAATCGCGGGTGTCGGTCACCTATTCTAAACTCCCGCAAGAAGTAAAAGCAGACGATGTGATTCTGTTGGCGGACGGTTCAATTCAACTGCAAGTTACGAAAATCGATTCAAGCAACATTGTCTGTGAGGTCGTGATTGGGGGAGAACTCTCCTCAAAAAAAGGCATCAACTTGCCCGGTAGTTCATTATCTGTGGAAGCGCTCACTGCTAAAGATCGTGTGGATCTGAAATTTGGCTTAGAGCAGAATGTCGATTACGTGGCCATGTCTTTCGTGCGACGACAGGAAGACATTCAGCAAATCACCAAGGTAATGCGGGAAAACAAAAAACCAGTTCCCATCATTGCTAAAATCGAGAAACACGAAGCCATAGAGAACATCGATGGAATTCTTGAAGTGGTGGACGGAATTATGGTGGCGCGCGGAGATTTAGCCGTGGAAACACCTTTGGAAACTGTACCTTTGGCGCAAAAAATGTTGATTCGAAAATGCAATCAGGCTGGTAAACCGGTTATCACCGCAACGCAAATGCTCAAATCCATGGTCGATAATCCGCGCCCGACTCGCGCCGAAGCCAACGACGTCGCCAACGCCGTGATCGATGGCACCGACGCTGTAATGCTCTCGGAGGAAACCACGATTGGCGAATTCCCGGTCGAAACAGTAGAGACGATGACAAAGATTATTGAAGTAACTGAGTCCAGCGAGCAAGTTGAGCATCAGCGATTCAGACATGATTATACCGAGTCCACTTCAATTGCCCATGCGGTCAGTCATGCGGCGTATGAAATGGCAAAAGATTTAAAAGCAGCAGCAATTTTAACCCCTACGCAGTCCGGCAGCACTACTCGTATGGTAAGCTCATATCGCCCCGACCAGGTGATTATCGCATTATGTCCGAACGAAACAGTGGTGCGGCGGCTCAATTTGATTTGGGGAGTCTACCCATTTCTCGCCGATGGATATCTAACCGTCGAAGAAATGATCGAGCAGGCAAAAGACAAAGCATTAACTTCAGGTTTGGTGAATTTTAATGACGTGCTCGTCATTACGGCCGGCGTGCCAATCGGCATAGCCGGAACGACGAATTTGATTAAAGCAGAGATTTTAAAATAAGTGTTTGGGTATTCAAGTGTTCGAGTATTAAAGTTCGGAACTTGGATAAATCTTCAAACGACACTCTCGGGAACACTTTAACACCCGAACACTTCTAACACTGAAACACTTTTTTGAAAGAAAGGAGTCTTGAAATGACAACCATTGTTGAAGTTTTTGCCCGGGAGATTTTGGATTCTCGCGGTAATCCCACCGTCGAAGTCGACGTCTTTTTAGAAAGCGGCGTTTGGGGCCGGGCTGCGGTACCTTCAGGAGCCTCGACCGGTGAACATGAAGCGATTGAGCTGCGGGATAAAGACGAGAATCGCTACGGCGGCAAGGGCGTGTTAAACGCAGTCAATAATGTCAATGAAACCATTGCTGAAGAATTGATTGGCGAAGATGCCACGGAGCAAACTTATATCGACAACCTGCTTGTTGAATTAGACGGTACCAAAAACAAGTCAAACCTGGGCGCTAATGCGATTTTGGGTGTCTCTCTTGCAACTGCAAAAGCAGCGGCAAACGCAATGGATTTACCGCTTTATCAATATCTCGGTGGAGTGAACGCCAAAACCCTGCCGGTGCCGATGATGAACATTATCAACGGCGGCGCCCACGCCGATAACAATGTCGATGTGCAGGAATTCATGATTATGCCAGCCGGTGCTCCGACATTTTCGGAAGCTCTGAGAATGGGCACCGAAGTGTTCCATTCCCTGAAATCCGTTTTGAAAAATAAAAACTACAACACTGCGGTCGGCGATGAAGGTGGATTCGCCCCGGATTTAAAATCAAATGAAGAAGCGCTGCAGGTCATCATGGAGGCGATTGACAAAGCAAACTATAAAGCGGGCGACGATCTCTTCATTTGTCTGGATCCAGCCTCCAGTGAATTTTATGACCCGGCAAAAAAGAAATATATCCTCAAGTCCGAAAATAGAGAACTGTCCTCAGAAGAAATGGTTGCTTACTATGCAGATCTGTGTAAACGCTACCCAATTATTTCAATCGAAGACGGTCTGGATGAAAACGACTGGGAAGGCTGGAATTTTTTAACATCGGAATTGGGCGATAAAATTCAGCTCGTCGGCGACGACCTGCTGGTGACCAACACTGAAAAGCTCAAACGGGCGATCGATAGTAACATCGCCAATTCTATTTTGATTAAGGTCAACCAGATCGGCACACTGACCGAAACTCTGGACGCTATTGAAATGGCAAAGTGTGCCGGCTACACCTCAGTGATTTCCCACCGTTCCGGCGAAACCGAGGATGCAACGATTGCCGATATCGCCGTGGCAACCAACGCTGGACAAATTAAGACAGGTTCCCTTTCGCGTTCAGACAGAATCGCCAAGTACAATCAGCTTTTGCGAATTGAGGAAATGCTGGGGGATGTGGCGGTTTACCCGGGGAAGTCAATTTTAAAAAAATGAAATGCCAAGTGGCATTTTTTTAAAATATTACAGCCGGAGTTGGTGGGGGTCGGCTATCGGGATTTTGAATTCGCAAGTTAACCCTTGGCAGCTTTAGCGTTGATAAACCGCAACCTGCCACAAAATAAGTTTGCGATAAACCCTCCGGTTTAAACCGCTTTTGCGAATGAATGCATCGATCGTCTGAGGCGGATGGATGTAGACTCGAAAAGGATTGTCCCGCATTTTAAAAATGAAATGTTAGGATTCGCGCGCCTAATTTCGTCCACCAGGTATCAACAGGATAAATCACGCCATAGATTTTTCCGGCCCTTTCTGAAGAAAGACCCACAAGGGTCTGCATGTCAGGATAGCAGCAAATGACTTTGTCCAGGGTTACGATATCGGCTGCGGGAATCTCCTTCTCCATCTCGACAAAATCGCCTTGAATGAAATTGATCTCATCCAAATAACCCGATCGTTCCGCCTCTTTTTTTGCCGCTGCCAAATAAGCTGACGAGCCTTCCACACCTGTGGCATGACTTAGGCCGGACTTGAATAGTTCACTCTGAATAGCGCCGTCGCCGCTGCCAATATCGAGCAAACTCGACCCCTTAACTCCGGCGGTGGCTTGAATTGCTTCGAGTAAGATGCGGGTAGGTTTACCCGGGCCTTTTTTGCGATACTTTTTGAGTTCACGCTCAACAAATTTTTGATTGAACCACGTTTCTACTCCCTGACACTTACAGCAAGTCATGATATTTTTTATTTTCAGTTTAAAAACGAACAAATTAAAGAAAATAATAGTATAATTACAAATTTATTTTTACTTAAGGTGAATGATTAGTAAAAAATTATTTTCACCGAAATGTGCCGAACGCACCGAAATTCACCGAATTAGTAATTATGATTTTAGAACTGTATGTGCATTTTGCAGTCATTTTTAAGAATACTAAAAATATTATACTTTCGGCGACCTTCGGCGTGGTGCGGTGGGAAAATTCTACTGCCGCGACTATCCTGGTAACCGATTCTAACTATGATTAAACTTAACTGGTTCATTCATATAATGACTGGTGATCTATAAGGATACTTTAGTGTCTTCTTTGCTGAAGCAATCTCAGGTTTACTTAATCAGGAGATTGCGTCGTTGAGCAACGCTCGCAAAGACAATATTTGTTTATATATCATGCTTCTACTTTTTGGTTTGTTGATGATACTTAGCGCATGCACGACCGAATCTAAACCCATCGATCCGACTCAGCAGCAACGGATGTCAGAATTGCGCAAACGTTTCAAAAATGAGTTGGGCGAAAAATATGACCTTTCTATTCCCGCGGCCACCGCGGCCCAGTTAAAACGCGGAGCAGAGTTGTACCCACAGGTTTGCGCTTCTTGTCACGGTGGCCGCGGTGACGGTCTCGGTAAAATTAGTGAAGGCCTGGCCGGAAATCCAACGAGCTTTACCGATCCGGAGCAGGCGGCGTTTTTCTCAGAGCGCGCACGGCTAGGAATCATTCGCAAAGGGGTGCCGGGAACCCCAATGATGGGGTGGCAGAATGTGCTCACCGAGGAAGATATCCAGGCGCTGTATTGCTACATTCGTTCGCTGATTGGGCAAAAATAGAGGGAAAATGCAGAAATTTATTTCTATAACCCTGTTTTTATTTTTGGCCGGCTGCCAAAGTTCGGACCTCTCGTTTCGCGGCACAGAGTTGGGAGATTCCATCCCAACCACAGATTTTACTTTGACTGACCAATACAACCAACCCTTTACCCTGAGCGACCATAAAGGCAAAGTTGTTTTGCTCTTCTTCGGGTTTACTTACTGTCCCGATGTCTGTCCTTTGACTCTGTCGACCTGGAAAAAAGTTCAGGACGCAATCGAAGCAGAGGTTGACAAAGTTAAATTCGTTTATATCACTGTGGACCCGGAAAGAGACACTCCCGAAAAAATAGCAAGCCATTTGGCTGTTTTTAGCCCGGATTTTATCGGGCTCACCGGACCGGTGGCAGACCTGCAGGAGGTTTATTCATCCTATGGTGTCTATCGGGAAAAGAATCAAATCTCAGATAGCGCCGCCGGTTATCTCATCAATCATACTTCGAGAATTAATATTATCGATACTCAAGGCAAATGGCAGCTCACCTTTTCTCATGATGCGTCGGTGGAAGACCTGGTGCACGATATTCGCCTCTTACTGAAAAACTAAAATTATTTAACACTGACTGACACAGAGAAACACCGAATACACCCATTAAGTCATCCTGAGCGCGAAATACTCAATGGTCCCAATTTGCAAATAATGAAACCGCGCGAAGGATCTGACGGAGTTAAGTTTTAATACAAAGATACTAAACCCCCTGGTTGACACTGAAAACATCGAAGGAGATTATAGGACAATACTTTTTTTCAGTGATGTTCAGTGTCCTTCACGGTTAGAATTTCAAAATTCGGAGTAAAAAATGGTTCGATTTCGGCAAATTGTTTTTTTATTCGTGTCCTTTGTAATCGGCTGCAGTTCATCCAACTCACCTGATATCACTATAGAAAACGTCTGGTCCTGGCCGGTGGAAGCAATGCAGCAGGATGATGGCAGCTCGCACAGTACCGGAGTCATCTATTTAACCATAGTTAACGAAGGTGGAATAGCCGATCGTTTAATTGCCATTCAAACGGAAGTCGCAGAAGTGGTTGAATTTCATGAAACCAGGAAACAGGGCGACATGATGATGATGCAGCGGCTTGAGGGTGCGATTGAGATACCAGCCGACGGTCAGGTGGAATTCAAGCCGGGCGGGCTGCATATTATGCTGATTGGCTTGAAACGTTCTTTGAATCCCGGTGAGCGCTTTGGAATAACTCTCGAATTTGACAAAAGTGGGGAGGTGGCAGTGGAATCGGAAATTAGACAGCCATGAAACTGCAGGTGTAATCTCGAATTATGTTTGCATTTCATTCCTGATTTTATCCCTCGCCGATCGTGCCAAAAAAGCACCGACAAGAAATACTTCAACAGCAGGGGACATAAAACGATAATTCAAATTTGCATCAAAAGCAACAAAAAAACCCGTGAGCGTGACAAGATCTCACGGGCAAACTCTAGCAATGAAAAAAGATTAATACTTCCTCGTTTTACTCCTGCCCATCGACATGGGCGACTTTTCAGTTAGCTCTGTTCTATCGAACTTAAATACGTCACCGGAGAATCCTTTTTCAATTTTGGTCACTATTTCGATTTTCAGGCTCGCCTGGCCGCGCATCATGTTTTGCTCAAACGTGCGGATTTCCACCGGGAAGCCGTCTTTGATTTGCCCGCGGATATCACCGCCGGCCCTACCCCCGAATGTCTTCTTCATATCCGCACTGATCGCTTGGGCCACTTTTGCCAAACCCATGTGTTTCTTAGAAACCCAGGCGATACCTCGTTCGCTGCCTTCAGTAAACCTGACCTGCGTTTGAAGGTCGCCGTCAACTTTCCTGGTTTTGCCGGTTTTGGTTATTTTAAGTTTGGCCATTGCTGCCGGCTGTCCGGGAAGTACCGGCATACCGCCTTTCTGTGCACCTTTCAAGGCCTGCATGGCTTTCTCTCGCGCGGCTGGATCCGGAATGTTCTGCAGCATTTTTTCAAGATCGGGCATGTTTTTCATTGCATCCTGCGCCTGCTTTTGATAATCTCCCATTTTAGCCATGTTCATGCAGAAAAACTCTCCAGCCTCCCACATCACAGTGCACATCTCTTTTTTGTCTTTGTAAAAAAACGCGCTTTCCATACCCATATAAGATTCCGTGTCGGTACGGAAGTTTCCTGTGGCGGCATCAACATAGATCGTCACGATCTCTGACATTGGGGATATACCGTTAGCTTGCGCCATTTTGTTGAGTTCGGTTTGGGATATATTTAGAAAAAAGTCAGCTCTCTTATCATCGTCCTGCATCCCGGGATTGTCGGAAAAACTGAACAAAATATTGCGATTGTATGTGGTTTGTCTTTGGATGATTTTGTAACGTTGAGCAAAAACAGAGGTGGTCAGTAACAACGCCACTCCAACAACGAGTGTTAATTTAAGATGCTTCATGAGGTCCTCCTGAGTTGGTTAGTTTGACCGGTAAAGAAATTTCCCGCAACCATGCCGAGACCCTAAGGTTTCGCAAGGAAAGACAGAGAATTTTTTTTAAAAAAGAAAAACAACGCCAACCGTTTTCTCAAGTTCTTTACTCTGCGTATTCTTCACGTCTTTGCGTGAGACTTTAAACTAGGGTCGGAAATTAATTAATATTTACCAACATGTCAATACGTAAATTTGATGTTTGCTCCTTACTTAAAAGCGGAGACCAAAATCTCGTCTACGCATTGCTTTCCCGCGACATTTTCTCGCCCCTATCCCTGCGCGGACCGTGCGTAGTCTCGAAGTGCCGCCGCATCCCGTAAATCCAGGGAAATTCCGGGGTCAATTTTCCTTCTATGAACACCATCTTTCCCGTTCGCCAATACATAGGCCCCAATCGCCGGATCAGAGCTGCGCACCTGACATAAATGATTTCTTACCTCAATGGCGGCGAATTCATCCACTGCAATTCCTGGCAGCTCACCTAAAAGCATAAATTGCTCTTCAAACTGTTCTCTACGACTTACTTGGGGAATAAGTCCTTCAGGGATAGCTCCATTATCGTGGGCATTTCCAGCTACCGGTAATACGCCCAGTCCCTCCAGCATCACGTAGCGCCATTCATCCTTATGGAAACTCTCAGCATCACTCATACACTGTTTCGTGAGCCAGATGAAGCCGGCGCTGGTACCGGCCATGACTTTTCCCTGTGCTATTGTGGCTGCAAAAGTTGCATCCAGTCCTCGAGCCCGAACTACTTCCAACAGGTATCGTGTATCGCCACCGAGCACGAATACCGCATGAGATTGTTCGAGTATCTGCTCTATGTCTCCCGGCCGGGTTTCAGACTGTCCCGCGGGGACGTCCCCTATCAGGATTTGCTCGGTATCACATCCGAGTCCCGCAAAGGTATCTATAGTAAAGTCCATGAAGCCGCGGCCCAGTTTCGCATTCGTGCCATTAAAATGAGCGGTCGGGACAATGGTTATTTGAGGCTTTTCGCCTGGGAATTGCGCTTGAGCCAGGTCTACAATGCGCCGGTAATGCACGTCCATACGTGCATCACTCATCTTGCCGCCGCCCATTCCGTAAATAATTGTATCCATAATACCTGCCAAAACCGCACACTGATTTGCGCTTCAGAAATTTCACCAGCGCGATTTGTTCCGTGTTGAAATGAAGGTTAGCCGTCATATTTTGCAAACAATTTGGTACCGCAATTTTTGCGACCCACCTACCTTGACTGTGCGGCGAACCCCTGTCAAAAAAACGTCATCTGGTCCGACTCATCTTCGCTCTTTGCGGGCGGTGGTTCCACATCCTGCCCTCGTTGTTTCATTGCAATGACCCGGTCGATTTTTTCCTTAGCAATCTTCAAGGTCGGGTACTCATCAATGTAGTATTCTTTCCGGTAGACCTTGAAGCCTTGCAAAGACGGCTGGATCAGGTAGCCCTTGTATTTGGTTTCGACGATTCTGGACCGTTTCATTGGGTTGTTTTCCTAAGTCAGCACGCGCTCATTATCTTTAATAGTGCAATCTATATCGTTCCTATATTCAGTCATCATTTTTTGATAACTTTAATCTTATAATAAATATCAAATCAAAAATCAATAGAAATTATTGCGTTCTGCACTGGTTCGTTTCACGTCTTTCTTCTCAAGTCTCATCATGATGCTAAAAATATAGCACATAAAAATCTTATAAAAACAAAAAACTTAATCTTTTCATATTAAATATAATATGCGTCAGGCTCCTGCAAAAACGACCTTCGGTGTCATTCCGACCAACGAGAGAAATCTTTTTACGCATATCGTGAATTAAATAGATTTCTCGCTAACGTTCGGAATGACGAATCGAGCTGTTTTGAAGAAGCCTCAAACACTTAGATAAGGAGCCTATCGTGCCAAATTCTCAAAAGAATCTGAGCCGTCGTGAGCGGCAGATAATGGATATCATTTACCGCAAGGGCCAGGCAACCGCCGCCGAGGTCATGGAAAACCTACCTGATCCGCCAGGCTATTCTGCGGTGCGGGCGATGTTGAAGATCCTGGAGGACAAGGGACATCTCAGACACAAGCAGCAGGGTCCGCGTTATGTTTTCCTGCCGAAAGTCAGCCGGGAAAAAGCCAAACGCTCGGCGGTGAAACATCTTTTGCAGACTTTTTTTGACGGATCTGCGGCAAGCGCAGTCGCCACACTTCTCGACGTCTCGCGTTCTGATCTCTCAAATGCGGATCTCGATCGTTTGAACAGGTTAATCAGCCAAGCAAAAAAAGAGGGCAGATAATCATGGAAACTATATTGAATACACCCTGGCTTTTAATAAACGCCAAAACCTTGCTGTCTTTCTTATTCATCATGACGCTCAAGCTGCGCAAGCAATTGGCGAGATTAGGCGGTAGGGAACGGTCGCGTCGCTCACTACTAAAAAGACAACTATTTAGATAACCGTCCGTCTTTATTAAAAAGCGACTCCATTCTCTTATCACATTAAACTCTTTTAGGAAATTGACCTATGTCTGCTCAAATTTTGACCCGGGCCTTTCTCACCTTTGCCAGGCCTCGTTTTCTTGTTTTGAGATCCAATGCCAAACACTTTTAAACACTTATTTTAAGAGGTAACTATGAGGTTGAATCTTCCAATCTTCTCGATTTTACTAATGAGCACCATTTTTTCTCAAACTTACGCCGGCGACGATGACCCAAACAACAATCGCAAACAGTTGAAGGTGAACAAAATTAATCCTGACCCGCCGCGGCTGGATGGTTTTTTAGATGACGAAGTCTGGCAGCAGGCGGAATTCACTTCGGAGTTTTTTCAGAAAGATCCTAATGAAGGCGAACCGGCAATGCATAAAACGGAGGTTGGTTTCTTGTTTGATGACAGTTCACTCTACATTGCGGCGCGCATGTATTTCGAAGATCCCGATAAGATTCACGCTTATGTAACCCGCCGCGATAAAGCCGGTAATGCCGCGCGCATCATCATATCACTTGATACTTATCTGGACCGGCGAACGGCGTATACTTTTGGCCTCACAGCCGGTGGCTCCCGGTTCGATTATTATCACCCCTCCGACAGCGAACATCGCCGCGAATCGTCCTTTGATCCGGTTTGGGAGGGTAAAGCCCAGATAACCGATTACGGCTGGAGTGCGGAAATGCAGATTCCTTTTTCGCAGCTGCGATTTAAGAATCAGGATGAGCAGGTTTGGGGCGTCAATATAAACCGTTGGATTCCAAATACAAACGAAGATCTCTACTGGGTTTTGATTCCAAAGGATGACACCGGCTGGGCGTCAAAGTTTGGCGAGCTTGTCGGAATAAGCGGTATTGCGCCATCAAGGAGAATTGAGCTGCTTCCTTACAGCGCGAGCAACGCAAAATACACCAGCGGTACCGATCCGCTCGATCCTTTTAACGACGGCAGTAAATACGATTCCCGCGTTGGCCTGGACCTGAAGATGGGACTCGGCTCGAACCTGACTCTGGACGCCACTGTGAATCCCGATTTCGGTCAGGTAGAAGCAGATCCCGCTGTGGTTAATCTTTCCGCTTTCGAAACATTTTTCAGAGAAAGACGCACTTTTTTCATCGAGGGCAGACAGTTGTTCGACAATAACGGGCCGACTTTTTTTTATTCCAGAAGGATCGGCGCCCGGCCGCACGGTTCAGCGGAAGGTGATTTTCTTGATAATCCTGATAACACTACCATCATCGGGGCGGCAAAAATCACCGGGCGGCTGAATTCCGGACTTTCAATCGGCGTGCTGTCGGCAGTTACTTCCACAGAACATGCCGATACCTTTACTGCCGCTACGGACTCCACTCAGGAAATTCGCGGAAGAACACGAGTTGAACCGCTCAATGGATTTGGCGTCGTGCGTTTGCAGCAGGAGTTCGGCGCTTCGCAATCTACGGTCGGGGTGATGTTAACCGGGGTAAAGCGGGATATCTCAACCGGTTCCGCTTTGGCTGAGATTTTAAATAAACAAGCCTACACCGGTAACATGGATTGGGATCTCCGTTTTCAAGGCGGGAAATATGTGCTGTCCGGTTACACTGGATTTTCACATATTAGCGGAGATCCGCTGGCCATTGTCAGAGCACAGCGCTCCAGTGCACGCTACTACCAAAGACCGGATGCGACCCACGTTCGCCTCGATTCCACAAGGACATCCTTATCAGGGTACGCTGGTTCTATCAGATTTAACAAGAATAGCGGTGAACACTGGCTTTGGGGTACCGGCGTCTCGGCTGAGTCCCCGGCATTTGAATTGAATGACGCCGGCATTCTGTTCGGCGCCGACGGAATTGGTAATTGGGCTTATTTAGCGTATCGCGAAACCAAACCCGGAAAACTTTTCCGCGACTATGAATTGCAGGTTTCCACTTTCGCTGAATGGAATTACGAGTGGATTCGATCATTTCGAATTTATGACTTCAATTTCAATTTTACCTTCAAGAATTTTTGGCGTCTGGGGATGCACTACCACAACGCGCCGGACAACCTGAGCTGGACCAAGACCCGTGGCGGACCTGTAATGGGCACGCCCTCACACCAACACCTGCAGGTCAGGCTTTCAAATAATCACGCCTCCAATTTTAACTGGCGTGCCCGGACGTCATATATTTGGGATGGTCTGGACGGATTCGATTTTTCCTCGAGCGCCCGTTTTTCTGTCAAACCCACTGATGCTTTGGAGCTTTCACTCGAACCCGAATACGAACGAGAGCGAACCTCGCAACAGTATTTTACCCGGTTCGAGGACACTGGGCGCCCGGAAACCTTTGGCAACCGTTACGTTTTTTCTGCCATTGATCGCAGCACGATTTCTACCCAAATCCGCTTGAACTACGCTATCACTCCCGATTTGAGCCTGGAACTGTACGCGGAGCCTTTCGCTGCCAGTGGCAGGCGCTTTGATTTCGGCGAGCTGCGCAAGCCGCGCAGCCTGGATTTGCGCTTTTACGGAACCGACGGCACCACTATTACAAAAAACGCTGAAGGGTTCACAGTGACCGATGGCGCAGATACTTTCGAATTGGAAAACCGTGATTTTAATATTCGTTCTTTTCGCAGTAATTTTGTGCTGCGTTGGGAATGGCGCCGGGGCAGTACACTTTTTCTGGTCTGGCAGCAAGACAGGTCTTCCTTTGAAGAACAGGGAGATTTCGTCACTCCGGGGTCATTGTTTGATAGCCTCTCAGCCAGAGGAGACAATTTTCTCGCTTTAAAAGTAAGTTACTGGCTGCCGGTGAATTAGTGTTTCAAGAAGTGTTAAAGTGTTTACCTGTTGTGTTGTTCAAGAGTCTAGTCCAAAAAAGTGACAATTAAGGGCTTAGCACCTGAACACTCTAGCACTCAAACACTTTTGTCCAGACAACCTTTTTTAGAAATGCGTGTCTTAAAAACTAAGAAGATAATTTTTAATTCATTCCAAACAGGCAAATCACAAGATGTTCAGGAGCAGGAGCCATGTTTAAAGCAATATGGTCAATTGTCTTTTTTCTATTCAGTCTGACTTCCGGTTTCGCCTTAACTGAGGAGCCAGCCAAGAATGACACGGTTGTTTTTAAACCCAATGAAAAACCGACGCTCGAAATTCCAAGAGCTGCCGGAGCCATTATCATTGATGGCAAGATGGATGATCCCGGATGGCTGGGAGCTGCAAAAGCAGAAAATTTCTCCGAAACTTTTCCGGAAGAAAAAGGGAAGCCGCGCGTAAATATGCACGTACTGGTTACCTACGACGACACCAATTTCTACATGGCTTTTTTTGTCGAAGATGATCCGGGAAAAATTCGGGCCTCTTTGCGTGATCGAGACGAAATGTGGCAGGATGATTATGTCGGCATATTGCTTGATACCTATGGAGACGCGTCAAACGCATTCTTTATTTTCTCTAACCCCCTCGGCATTCAGGGCGACAGCCGGTTTTCTTCGAGTGGCGGAGAGGATGATAGTTATGATTTGATTTATCAATCAGCAGGCCGGATTACAGAATCAGGTTATCAGGTCGAAATGGCCATTCCATTCAGAAGCCTGAGATTTCCTGACCGGGAGGAACAAACATGGCGGGCGACTTTCTGGATTACCCACCCCCGGGATAGCCGCCGCACGTATAGCTGGGCGGCGATGGACCGTGACAATGCCTGCTTTCTTTGCCAATATGGAACGCTCACTGGAATTCGTGGCATCAGACCTGGGAAAAAGGCTGAGTTTCTGCCTTCGATTGTGGGCAATCAAGCCGGAGAACTGGGGAACAGTGATGATCCAACTAAAGGCTTTAATAATCAAAAGATCCATGGGGATGTCGGCCTCGGGGTCAAATACAGCTTCAGCTCCAATCTTACTGCCGACCTTGCGCTAAACCCTGATTTCAGCCAGGTTGAATCTGATGTCGCTCAAATCGATGTAAACAGCACTTTCGCCCTTTTCTTCCCGGAACGGCGGCCGTTTTTTCAGGAAGGAAGTGACCTTTTTGATACCTGGATAAACGCCGTCTATACCCGCTCGATTAATAATCCAATAGCAGCGGGAAAATTAACCGGAACATTTAACAAAACCAACCTGGCATACATCGGCGGTGTTGACGAAAACACGCCTTTCATCCTGCCATTTGAAGAGCAAAGCGAAATATTTAATACAAGTTTGAGAAGCACTTCCAATATTTTCCGTGTTAAACAGAGCTTATACGGGAATTCGCACATCGGCGCTCTTCTGACTGACCGAAGAGTCAAAGGTGGTAGCTCAGGATCTGTTTTCGGGCTTGACGGTCAATTTCAATTTTTTAAAAGATATCGTTTGGAATTGCAATATGTTATGAGTCGAACGAAGGAATTAGATGACCCTGGCCTGTCAGCTCAAATTGCGGATACAACATTTGACGCTGGTAAACATACCACTATCCTGGATGGTGAGTCATACTGGGGAAACGCAATTTATGCCAGCCTTGAACGGGATGCTCGTTTCTGGAATTTTGATTTCGATTATTGGGAATACAGCCCGACATTCCGTGCTGATAATGGTTTTGAAACCGGCAACAACCTGAGAAAAACTTCCTTTTGGACCGGGTTAAATTTCTGGCAAAAAAATTCAAAAATATTCGACCGCATATCCCCAAGTATAAGTTTCGGACGAATCTGGAATTTTGACGGAATTCGTAAAGAACGGTGGATTCAACCCCAGCTTAGCATTAGTATGAAGGCGCAGACCTCCGTTTGGTTAAGCTATATGTGGAATCCTGAAAGATTTGCCGGCACAGACTTCTCCGGTATTCAACGATTCATGCTCAATGTAAATTCAAACTTCAGCGATCCGGTGAGACTCGGTTTTTTTGCTTCAAAAGGACGCCGAATTCGTCGAAGTTTCAGCGACCCCTCGCTGGGTGAATCAACCACCCTCGAAGTATGGGCAACAATAAAACCTTCACAGCGATTCGTCATTCAGCCAAATTTCACTTACTCCAAGCTCGACTCTATCGATGGTGGCCCCAATTTTTTCGATGGCTTTATCCTTCGTGCCCGTTTGAATTATCAATTCACCCGGGAGTTTTTTCTGAGGGTGGTGGTTCAGTACAATGATTTCAGCAAAAGAATTGAGTTCGATCCATTGCTCACTTATCGTCTCAATGCCTTCACTGCTTTTTTCATTGGCTCTACTCTGGATTATCAAAGTGATTTTGAAAATGTTTCAGGTTATAAGTTAAGCTCGCGGCAGTATTTTCTTAAATTTCAATATCTGTATCAGTTGTAGAAAAAACAGGTGTTAGAGTGTTCAGGTGTTAGCGTGTCAAAAATCACCTTATTACGGATAGCGAAGGGGCAGCCCGGATTTTTCCTTTAACACTTTAGCACGGGAGCACTTTTAACACCCAGGTTTTTCCTTTTAGCACCCGAACACTTTTAACCCTGTCTCTATTTGTTGCAAAAAATTAAAGTCCTAAGCGCCTGATACCGATAACTTTATCAGAAGAGACCGGTGATTATCGCTAATATAAATTCAGAGGTAATCAACATGACCCTGTCAGGCGCTGATGCGCACGCCCAGCAAAGCCAATTTAACATTTCTGCACCTGCCCTGCGGGAAAAACCCCAGCAGTCTCGACAACAGCTCTCCGCCGATGAAGAAAAGCAGCTCGAACAGCTGAAGAGGCGCGACGCCGAAGTCAGGCAGCATGAACATGCGCATAAAGCCGCAGCCGGACAATTCGCCAGTGGCGGGCCAAGCTATGATTATGAAACCGGCCCGGACGGCAAACAATACGCCGTAGGCGGCGAAGTGCAGATCGACACTTCTGAGGTGCCCAACGATCCTCAGGCGACCATGAAGAAAGCGCAGCAGATTAAAAGAGCCGCGCTGGCTCCTAAAGATCCTTCATCGCAGGATAGAAAGATTGCCGCAGAAGCGAGCAAAATGGAGGCGAAAGCACGGCAGGAACTTGGTGAGCTGAAGAGAGAGGAAAAGCAGCTTTATAATCAGAACGGCCAAAAAGCGGGCCATCTCCCTCAGGCCGCGGTGTTTGACTTGTTTGTTTAAGGATTATCCAAAAAGTGATAAACGACGCTGACCTTTTTGTTAAAGGAGGTTAGCGTCTTCTTGCCCAAGCTAACCTTCTAGCGCGAGGGCGTCTCGCCGAGCGTCTTGCTACTACACCGTTGCCTGACAACTTTGGATTTTTTGGACAGCCCTGTTTAAATTCAATTAGTTCAACGTCAAGATCGTATCTGAATCCGCCATATTTTAAAAAAATCACGCGCCGGCTTCGCGGGCTGGGTAAAAAGAAGAAAAAGTTCTAAAAATTTTAACGACCGTCCTGGACACAACAAAAAACCATGAAGTAATTCCTATTCGTTGGGAGCGTACCTGAAGCGACCCTGCACCGCATGTTGAGCGGGTCAAAGAACCATGAAGCCCCCACGCAACACACGCTGGGTCCCGGAAGATGGTCCCTTGGGTATTCCTTCCGGTACTGATTAATGTAACACAGGGGGTTAAAACTTTAAAACCCCTGCATTCCTTTTTCGACATTATGTTGCTGAAAACTACGTCCTCTCCAGCAATTCATCCAAATTAACGGGAAAAATAATTGTAAAAGTAGTGCCCTTTCCCACTTCACTTTCTACGGTGATGGTACCTTTGTGATCCGCCATGATTTGATAGACAATAGACAGGCCCAACCCGGTGCCGACCCCGACCCCTTTTGTGGTATATCCGGGGTCGAAAATCTTTTTGAGCTTGTCTTTGGGAATACCATTGCCATTGTCTTTGAACTCAATATGAACTTTGCCTTTTTTTTGTGAGGTCGTGATGGTAATCTCGCCCTTGTTTTGAATAGCCTGCTTGGAATTGATCAGCAAATTAAGGAAAACCTGGTTCAGCCGTCCCGGGAAGCAGGCCACCGGCGGGATGTCGCCGAAGTTTTTAATGACTTTTAAATTGTGTTTAATTTCATGATGGATCAAAGTCAACGTGTCCTCAAGCCCTTCGTGAATATCGACCGTTTTTAGTTCGGCTTCATCGAGACGGGCAAAGCTTCTGAGGCGCCTGACAATTGTGATAACCCTTTCGCTGCCGTGATCGATCACCCGGTTTGCGTCTTCGATCACTCGCAGGGGCTTGGAAAGGCCGGGGTTCTCCTGCAGCTCTTGCGGAAATTGCGCCTCGAGTGTTTCTTTTAATTTTCTGACGGCGCGTTTCAAGGTGTCGTGCATACTGGAGACAGCGCCGATCGGGGTATTAATTTCGTGGGCAATTCCGGCTACCAGCATACCCAGAGACGCCATTTTCTCAGATTGCACCAGTTGTGTTTGGGTTTCTTTGAGAGTCTTTTCTGCCTGTTTGCGCTCGGTAATGTCACGTGCAAATCCCACCCGGCGGTGAACTTCGCTTTGATCATTGTAAATTGTAAAGGCCGCAAGCTCTATATCAATTGGCCTGCCAGACTTCGAATAGCTGACCAGTTCGCCGCGAAAGCTGCCTTTTTTCTCCAATTCTGTTGCGATTTTCTGGAAAGATTCGTCACCCACAAGAATAGCCGGAGTCTTATTCTGCATCTCTTTCTCCGTATATTCAAGCAGCTTTTTATGGGCCGGGTTTATCTCTAAAAATAGTCCCTGTGGATCATAGATCGCGATTGCGTCATGCGAGTTTATAAAAATTTCCCGATACAGCTTCAGTTTTTCTTCGGTCTGCTTGCGTTCGGTAATGTCAATACCGATGCCAATAACAAACTCAATTTTACCGTCTTTGTCGACCAGCGCAGTATTCGACCAGTCAATCAACCGTTGTTCGCCTTCTTTAGTCAGCCAGTAATTTTCCGTCCGGTTTGGGAAATCACCACCGATGAGCTTATCAAAAGTTGCACGTACCCGCAGGACCTCCGTTGGAATGAGAAATAGATCCCAAACATGCTTCCCCGCAACTTGCTCAAATGAATATCCGGTTGTTTCTTCACAAGCCCGGTTGAACCGAATGATCCGGCCTTTCAGATCGAGCACTACAACCAGAGCGCCCGCGGTGTCAAGAATGGCCGAAACAAAATTTCGCTCTCGTTCCAGGGCCTCCCGTGCAAGTTTTCGGTCGGTGATATCTGTGCTGACGCCGCAAATCCGATAGATTTCTCCCTTTGAGTTTCGGATTGGAAAGACACGAGAGCTTATCCAGCGCACGGATTTGTCCGGCCGGACAATCCGGTACTCCTGTTCATTTTCTCTATCTCTGTGTTTATTGATATTCTTCGATACCCGGGTGCGATCATCCGGATGAATCGCCTCCAACCAGTCCCACGAATTCCTGTAGAGGCTTTTTGCGGGCCTGCCATAAATCTGCTCATATGCCGGACTGACGTAAATAGTTTTGCGTATGCTGAGATCCGCCATCCAGAATGCCTCATCGATGTTTTCCGTCAACTGGCGGAATTTTTCTTCACTCTCGGAAAGGTTTTTGAGAAGCTTTGCCATTTCTGCATGTTTCTTTTTTAACTCTTGCTGGGCTGTGAGAAGATCAATATTCGCTTTCGCCAAAGAATTTGTCTTTTTCTCTGATTCTTTAGCCTCTCGGCGAAGCTGCAAATTTGCGTAACGGAGCTCTTTCGTTCTTTCAAGAACCTTTGTTTCCAGAGTACGGTAGCTGCGGATATTATCGAGGGCAAAGCCGACCATGTTTGCAAACATCTCAAACCTGGCTATGTCCTTATCATCCATATCGCGGTCATGATATTGCATATTGCCAACGATCACGCCAATTGATTTTTTTTCCGCTTTGATTGGCGAAATCACGACGGCCTTGGTGCGAATTACC
>Ga0209988_10000462_pt1 | contig 25250 bp, 25 predicted proteins | sample N075metaG_FD_183115 | JGI IMG/M metagenome (GOLD analysis project Ga0209988, IMG submission 183115) | Deep subsurface microbial communities from Kermadec Trench to uncover new lineages of life (NeLLi) - N075 metaG (SPAdes) (version 2) | ecosystem: Environmental > Aquatic > Marine > Ocean trench... | reverse complement strand
GTGTTTATTCAGAAATCGTTTCAGTTGTAGATTCTGTGCGGCAATAGTTTCACTCAGGCTGATCAATGGCTTTCCCGCTGCTCTGACATCATGGATCGTTGACGGGTTTAATGATGCAATATTTCCATGGCTGGTGACGATAAGATCACTGACTAGAGTGTTAATCATGCGGCGTTTCACTTCATGGATCATTTTCTTTTTTGATAATTCTGGCCATCTTTTACTGACCACCGTCATCTCTTTGCAGAATAATTCACAACTTGCCAACTGCTCAAAGGTGATTAATCTGGCTCGCAAACCATCATCAACATCATGGTTGTTATAGGCGATTAGATCGGCAATATCGGCTACCTGCGCCTCAAGACCCGGTTGTAATTTATCCAGAAAGCGCTGACCTATCGCGCCTAACTCTTTGGCCTTGCTACGAGAACAATGTTTGAGTATGCCTTCCCTGGTTTCATACATCAGGTTCAGGCCCGTAAACTCCGCGTACTTCTCTTCAAGTACATCAACCACCCTCAGGGACTGCAGATTATGTTCGAAGCCACCGAATTCTTTCATGCAAAGATTGAGTTCATCCTGTCCGGCATGCCCAAAAGGCGTATGACCAAGATCATGTGCCAGACAAATGGCTTCAGTTAAATCTTCATTGAGTTGCAGTGCACGACTTATGGTGCGACCAATCTGGGCGACCTCAATTGAATGGGTCAACCGGGTACGGAACATATCGCCAACATGATTCACAAACACCTGGGTTTTATATTCCAGTCTGCGAAATGCTGAGGAATGAACGACGCGATCGCGATCTCTCTGAAACTGATTACGATGAGAAGGCTGCGGTTCTTTAAACTCGCGCCCTAACGAATTTTCTTCACTGGCCGCATAGCATGCCAGCTTCATTTTACCCCTCCCTAGTTGAGGAAAAGTGGCGCAATGTTTCCATTAATAATTCTTCATCAAATTCATCTGTGACCACAGCTTCGCCAATACCTTTTAGCAAGATCAAAAATAACACACCATCTTTCACTTTTTTATCGACAGACATTAATTCGCGCATCCTTTCCGGATCGAAGTTGTCAGGCAATGTCACCGGCAAATTCAATTTAAGCAGTATGTTTTCTATGCGTTCTATTACTTCTTCTGTAATCCAGCCCATTCGATGAGACAGATCTGCTGCCATCAGCATCCCCAGGGCAATGGCCTCTCCATGTAACCATGTTCCATAACCAAGACCTGTCTCAATGGCATGGCCAAAGGTATGACCCAGATTGAGTAGTGCACGAAGCCCGGATTCCCTTTCGTCTTCTGCAACGATGTCAGCCTTGTTTCTACAGGATTGTTCAATAATATAGGCAAGCGCTTTTGAGTCGCGATTTACTAATGAGTCAATATTATCTTCTATCCAATCGAAAAATCTTGCATCTCTTATCAGACCATACTTAACGACTTCAGCAAGCCCTGCACTGACTTCTCTATCATTAAGCGTGACTAATACGGAGGTATCAGCGATCACAGCTCGCGGCTGATGAAATGCGCCGATCATGTTTTTGCCCGCGGCATGATTAACGCCGGTTTTACCACCCACGGATGAATCTACCTGTGCCAGTAATGTTGTGGGGACTTGTATGAAATCTATACCACGCTGATAACAGGCCGCAGCGAAACCGGTAATATCTCCGACAACACCGCCGCCTAATGCCACCAGGCAACTGTTTCTACTGAAACGTTTTTCCAGCAATGCAGTAATAATGTCATTGACTGCATCAAGCGTTTTATATTGCTCACCATCGGCAAGAATCACTGAAGCAACATCAAACTTTTTCAAGGATTGCATAACTTTACCCAGATATAAAGGTGCAACGGTTGTATTGCTGACAATCATCACTTGTTTAGACTTGATATTTTCAGAGAATAAATTCTCTTTGCCAAGCAGATCCTTGCCTGCATAGATTGGATAACTACGTTCACCTAGATCTACGATTATTTTTTTCATTAATTTTATTGTTCAACCGACATTATCTGCGCAATTATATCATTGATAGAAAGCCTGGCTGTATCGATAACCAAATCGGCAACTTCTTCATATAATGGTCCACGTATTTCAAGTAATTCTCTGAGGACAGCTTCAGGTTCGGCATTCTGCAGTAAAGGTCTTTTAACGTCTCTGGACGTTCTTTTTAATAATTGATTAATATCTGATTTAAGATAGACCACAAGCCCTCTTGCTGAAAGAAGTGTTCTGTTTTCCTTATCCAGCACTGCACCACCGCCCGTTGCCAATACAATATTTGACATCGATGTAAGCTCATCTAATAGTCGTGTTTCTCTTTTACGGAAACCTTCTTCACCCTCTATCTCGAAGATAAGATTAATTGATGCCCCAGTGCGATCTTCGATCTCATGATCACAGTCATAAAACTGTTGCGATGATTTCTTCGCCAGTTTTTTTCCAACAGTCGACTTACCGGTGCCCATTGGCCCAATCAGAAATATATTAGAGCTAGATTTCAAAACAACGATTTACCTATGCTAATTACCAGATTTTGATAATGTTTAGATCAGAAGAAAAATAATCTGATAAGAATAAATCATGAGCAGAAAATAAAAAAGGATGTGGCACCTCTGCCACATCCTTTTTGAAAGATAGTTATACAGAATTATCTTGAATTATATACGAAGATCTTCTCCTAAAATCTTTGGTGTAACAAAGATTAGAAGTTCCTGTTTTTTGGTCAAATCAGTTGTACGCTTAAACAGGAAGCCCAGGTAGGGTAAATCACCAAAGAAAGGAATTCTATCCGTTGTCGTATTGTTTTCCGTGCCAAAGATACCACCCAGTACCACCGTTTCGCCATTATCTACCATCACCTGTGTGCTAATACTCTTGGTGTTAATGGTAGGTATGCCCCCGGCCACAGCTGCACCCTGAGTATCCTGATTGACCTCTAAATCAAGCAGTATCTTGTTGTCAGGTGTTATCTGCGGGGTAACTTTCAATGACAATACTGCTTTCTTGAACGATACGGTTGTCGCACCACTTGATGATGCTTCAGTATATGGAATTTCCACACCTGACTCGATAATAGCTTCTCGCTGGTTCGTTGTAATGACCTTAGGACTGGCAATGTTTTCACCACGCCCCTCTGCAATCAAGGCCGAGAGTTCTAGTTGTAGCAACCAGGATCCTAATTTACCGACCGCCATACTTAATGCCCCAGCACCTGCTACTGCTGCGGGTAAATCTACAATGAGATTTTCTACACCACTAACGTTAAAAGATGTTGGTGTACCAAAATCCGTAATACCTTGATTACCACCACCTATAGTCGTAAGACTGCCATCTTGCCCAAGGCCAATAGTTTTACTATAACCAAATCGTACACCCAAATCCCTGGCAAAAGTCTCATCCGCGTTAACAATCCTTGATTCAATAAGCACTTGTCTCACTGGGATATCAAGCTTGTCGATCATTGCTCGCACATTCCTGAGACTTTTGCTGACGTCCTGAACAATCAAGGTGTTGGTTCGAGCATCAACCGTCACGCTACCGCGTTCGGAGAGTAAATTATTTTCCTCGGCCTTGACCAGGAAAGCCAGATCATCAGCTTTCGCATAATTAATCTGAATAAATTCAGTCCGTAAGGGTGCAAGGTCTTCGACCTGCGCATTAGCTTCAAGCTCAAGTTTTTCACGTGCAGCGATCTCGGCATTCGGAGCAACCATGATGACATTATCAATCTGTCTCATACCTAAACCTTTTGCCCGCAAGATAATATCCAAGGCCTGATCCCAGGGGACATTCTTCAATCGTAGCGTCACATTTCCGCCAACAGTGTCACTGGCGACCATATTCAGTCCTGTAAAATCAGCGATCAACTGTAATATTGCACGTACTTCAATATCCTGAAAATTCAGAGATAAACGCTCTCCTGTAAAGCCCACCTGCTCTTTTCTGGCCTCTTGCTCTCCCTCATCCAGGGTCCGCACTTCAATAATAAACGTATTGCCTGACTGATATGCCAGATGTTCATAGTCTTCAGTCACTGTTGATATCAGCATCCGTGTTCCATTACTTGTTGGCTTCGTATCAATCTCCTTAACCGGTGTTGCAAAATCAATCACATCGAGCTTTCTATCCAATTCACCAGGAAGCTCAGCACCAATAAAATCGAGCACAATATTACCGCCAACTTGATTCATATCTACACTGATTGAAGGATCAGACAAGGTAACAATAATTCTACCCTGGCCATCATCACCCCTTCTAAAGTCGATACCTTCCACCATGGAACTTGTGTCGCTGGCATAAGCAGCGCTTGTCCCAGGCGAACTTGCTACAGTGCTGCTGGATACATTGCCAGCAAGCGTTATCGTGACTGTGCTGCCCTGAACTTCAATATCGTAAGCAACAGATTTAATAAGGTTAAGTACAACTCGAGTTCTGCCCGCCGCCTCTACTACAGAAACACTATGCGCCACACCAACATCTATCGACTGGTGCTTGGCGACAGCACCAAGAGTCGTATTTGGAAAGTCCAATGCGATCCTTGCTGGATTATCTATGCTAAAACTCAATGGTTCATCTTGCATGGGTTCCGATAGCTCAATTTTTAATTGAACTCTTTCGCCCGGCAAGACTGAATAACTGATATCGTCCAGTGTCGCTGCTTGTGACAGTGTAAATACACACATTAAACCAAAAATAGTTGCGATATGACCGAGTCGATTTGTCATCATCTGTACACCCCTAGTATTACTGTTAATTTTATTCGCAGTCATCATCATGCCACTCCAGATTCTAATCATTCTACTTCAACCAGCGCGATTGCTGCCTGGCGTTCTTCCCAGCGCCCCTGACTATTCCTGAAGATCTCCCTGATCTCTATATGATCTTCATAAACATTCAGAACTTTTCCAATATTACGTCCCATATAGTTTCCAACACGGATCCTATGAACAGCACCACCAGGATCCTGTATGATTCCCCAACTAGTGTGTCCATTGTCCATCGTGCCAACCATACGTAGACTATCCAGTTCGTATTGCTCCAGCTCTTCCTTGTTCCGATGCCTTATTTCGTCTTCCATTTCTTTTGTTAAACCAGCATTCTCCTGTTCTGGTGTCAGCGTTTCATCATCAGCCTGATAAAAAAGTTTAAACGGATCGCGTGCATCCTGACCTGCAGATTGATAGGCATATGCCTCATAAGGTTTGATCTCAGGTAAAGGTTCAATCCTGCCTCCCGGTCTCGCCAATATTTCCGCTATGTAGTCATGCAAATCGCTGGAATCGGTAGAAACACATCCACCCAAAACCAGAAATGTGGACACCAGGCATGCTATCCAAATGACTTTCAAACGAAGCAAAACCATCATGATTCCTCCTCGTCTTCGTCCAGGGCGCGATAAGTCTTGGCTGTCGCCTTCATTACCAGCGAACCTTTACTCTTAGCAGTTGGCGATGATCTAGTTATATTGATATCGTGTGTTGTTACAATTCTGGGCAATGTTGCTATGCCACTGACAAATTCACCGAATTGATGGTATTCGCCGACGACCCTGATAGAGATTGGCAACTCTGAATAAAATTCAGCAGGTTTTTCCTTGCCAGGCTTGAATAGCTCAAAGGTCAGCCCTGCAGCAAGTCCTGTTTGAGATATATCAACGATAAGACCCGCTACTTCTGTTTTATCCGGTAACTGTCTAATCATGTCACCAAATGACTGCTTCATTTCAGCCAGCTGTTCTTTCAGTGCTTCCAGGTTAGCTGCTTTCTTTTGCTTTATATCGAGGGTTTGCCTCAATGTAACCTCTTCTTCTTCTACCTTCTCGAGTGCCAGTAATTGTGGGTTAACATCATAGTGAAAGGTGGCATAGCCAATGGCCACACAAACTACAGCGATAACGACTATCCGAATCGGCAGTGGCCAAGCACCAATATTTTGCGGATCAAGATTATTGAGATCATCTAAGGTCATGCGTCATCCTCCTCTTCACCATCCTCGGAAGCGCCAGGTATCACCTGATTAAATCGCATAGTGAAATTACTCACTCGCTGCCCCTGGTCATCTTTTGCCTCAATTATCTGAAGCTGAGGATCCCCTAACCAGTCTGACTCTTCCAGTTTTCTCATAAACGATGAAACCCTGGCATTCGATTGAGCCACACCATTAATCGTGACTGCTTTACCTTTCTGAGTTACAGAGACAAGACTGACACCCTCGGGTAAGCTGGTCACCATTTCATCAAAAAGCCGAACAATCAATGGACGGTTGCCCTGTAATTGTTCAATCGCTTCAATTCGCGCTTTTAGTCTTTGTTTTTCTTTTTCGAGACGTTTAATCTCCTCAATCTTCTTATCTAGCTTAACGATTTCAGTATCAAGAATATCATTTCGTGATTGCTGATAATCAATTCGCTGAGTATTGTAAAAGTGAACCGTACCCCAAGCACAAAGTGTTAGAACGACGAAGAATCCCACCGTCGCATAAAATTCTTGCTGACGCTCCTTGCGTAACTCTTCTCTCCATGGCAGTAGATTAATTTTGGCCATTAGTCAAAACTCCTCAATGCTAATCCACACGATACCATCATGGACGGAGCATCATTACTCAGCGCCTGGGCAGGTACCCTTGACGACAAAGTCATATTTGCAAATGGATTCGCAACAATTGTTGGAATACCTACTGCTGCCTCAACGATATCTGCTATACCGTCGATGGATGCACAGCCACCCGCCAGTATCAGGTGATCGATTTGCGCAATTGAACTAGATGAAAAAAAGAATTGTTGTGCGCGGCTAATTTGCTGGGCCATGGACTCCTTAAATGGCTCTAAGACTTCTGGTCCATAGTTGTCTGGTAATCCGCCCTGCTTTTTAGCCAGACCTGCTTCTTCATAGGAAAGCCCATATCGGCGTTGAATATCTTCAGTTAACTGGGCACCACCAAATGCCTGTTCTCTGGAGTAAACGATTTTCAGGTTTTCCAGCACGCTAAATGTGGTCACCGCAGAACCTACATCAGCTACCGCAATTACTTTATCCTCACCACCACTAAACAAATCGCCTGCCATCATGGCAACGGTATTTTCCAAAGCAAAAGCCTCAACATCGACAACCTTTGCCTCCAAACCACCGACCTCTAGTGCAGCGATCCGCAAATCAACATTCTCACTTCTCGATGCCGCAAGCAATACATTCACCTGACCTTCACTGCCTTCGGTTGGACCCAATATTTCAAAATCCATATTGACTTCTTCAAGCGGGAACGGGATATATTGATCAGCTTCCAGTTGTATCTGGCTTTCCATGTCATCATCAGAAATATCTGCAGGCATGGTAATTACTTTCGTAATTACCGCAGAACCAGCAACTGCCGCAGCACCATCTTTGATACGCGAACCGGATTTTTTAACAGCTCTACCAATTGCCTCCCCGACAGCATCTGCATCAGCAATATTTTTTTCTACTACAGAATTTGCAGGAAGTGGTTCAACAGAGTAACTTTCAATACGGTATTTGCCACCGCTCTTACTTAGTTCAAGTAACTTGATTGCAGTCGCAGTAATATCAATACCCAGTACTGGTTTAGATTTTTTCTTAAAGAACACGACTTTTTCCTTTTATTGTCACAGAGTTATATGCCAAACATATAAATAACATTAAGTACTTGTGCCAACTATAGCCAAGGAATACTTAAAAAACAAATAGTTTTTTACGTTAATTAAAGTATCACATTAATTAATTTTTAAGCCGAAAAACCCATATATATAGGATATTTCTGAGTTAGACTACACAACATGTTGCGATTTGCATTCAATTTCATCCTCTTTTTTTTCGTCATTGGGCTAATATTTATTACCGGATTATCCTGGTATTTGCTGCCTCAACTGCCTGATGTAGGTAATTTACAGAATGTAAAGTTACAGGTTCCATTGCGGATTTATAGCCAGAATGACTCGCTGATTGCAGAATTTGGTGAGAAAAGACGGCGACCAATCTCGATAGACGAGGTCCCCACCCAAATCATACAGGCCTTTCTCGCTGCAGAAGATGACCGCTTCTATCAACATCCCGGGGTTGACTGGCAAGGCATCGTGCGCGCAGTTGTACATCTGATTAAAACCGGTGATAAGGCACAAGGTGGAAGTACCATCACCATGCAGGTTGCCAGGAATTTTTTTCTTAGTCGTGAGAAAACTTACCTCAGGAAGCTGAATGAAATCTTTCTGGCGCTTAAGATTGAACGGGAATTATCGAAAGACAAGATACTGGAATTGTACCTGAATAAGATTTATCTAGGGCACCGTTCCTATGGCATTGCCGCTGCTTCACAGGCATATTATGGCGTCGAGTTAGATGAGCTTACCCTGGCGCAGATGGCCATGCTTGCATCCTTACCTAAAGCACCCTCATCAACAAACCCAATAAGCAACCCTGCTGGAGCAAAGATCAGACGGAATTATGTTTTGCAACGAATGCTCGAGGAAAATTTTCTCACAGAAGAAGAATATCAGGCGGCACACACTTCACCCATCACCGCCAGCCTGCATAATCCTTTCATAGAAGTGGAGGCCCCCTATGTTGCAGAGATGATAAGGAAAAAGCTGGTTGAGCAATATGGAAACAGTGCATACGTAAGTGGTCTGGTGGTAACAACAACCATCAAGGATAAAAACCAGATCGCGGCTAACCATGCACTGCGAAAAGCATTATCCGAATATGATGAGCGCCACGGCTACCGTGGACCTGAGCATCATTATGATTTAAAGGTAGAGGATAGCGAAGCAGAATGGCAACGCCTGCTCGAAAGCTTTCCTTCAATCGGCAACCTGTATCCAGCGCTTGTCGTACAGGTCAATGAAAAATCAATCACCAGCTATTTATCAGGTATCGGTTTGATTGATGTTGAATGGTCCGGACTATCATGGGCTCGCGCTTACCGGAGTGAGAATCGAAGAGGTGCAAAACCAAAGTCTGCATCTGAGTTTCTGAAAAAAGGCGACGTCATCAGGCTCAGTGAAGACAGTGAAGGTAACTGGAAACTTGCGCAGATACCCGAGGTAGAAGGTGGCTTCGTCTCAATGGATCCAAATGATGGCTCAACTTTGGCTCTGGTTGGAGGGTTTGATTTCCAGCGCAGTAAATTTAACCGTGTCACCCAAGCCTTCAGGCAACCAGGATCAGGATTTAAGCCTTTCATTTATTCATCCGGTCTTGCCGCAGGTAATACCGCTGCCACTCTTATCAATGATGCGCCGGTGGTATTTGAAGATCCCGGTGTTGAAGGTATCTGGCGACCAGAAAATTACAGTCACAAAAGTTATGGCCCAACGCGACTGCGTGAAGGACTCATACATTCTCGCAATCTGGTGTCGATCAGACTTCTCCATGCTATTGGTGTTCCTTTTGCCCTGGAACACATCACAAAATTCGGATTCAACAATGATGACTTGCCCAAAAGTTTATCTCTTGCGCTCGGCAGTGCAACCTTATCTCCCTGGCAGATGGCAAGTGCATATTGCGTTTTTGCCAATGGTGGTTACAAAGTTGAGCCCTACATCATAGAAACCATAGCAACTGGTGATGGTGAAATTCTCTATCTAGCCGAGCCCGTATCTGTGTGTCGAGTATGTATTGAACAGGATGATGATCCTGTCGAAAATTTACCGGGCAACGATTCACTAGATGAAGAACTTCAATCTGAGGAGCATCCAGATCTAGATCAGCCCAACAAAAAATCAATCTATGCAAAACGCGTTATTGATGAGCGCAATATATGGATTATAAATTCAATCACCCGAGACGTAATCAGGTATGGTACTGGTCGTAGAGCCTTGGTACTCAACCGCAAGGATATGTCAGGTAAAACAGGCACAACCAATGATCAAAGAGATGCCTGGTTCTATGGATATAATGCGGATATTGTTGCTGTCGCATGGGTAGGCTTTGACAATTATCAACCACTAGGCAGCAGGGAGACCGGTGCGCGTGCTGCGTTGCCCATTTGGCTTGAGTATATGAGGACCGTGCTGGAAGGGATGCCTGAACATATCCTGCCAGAGCCACCAGGACTGGTTTATTCTCGTATCAATAAGATCACCGGGAAATTGGCCCAGCCCAATGACCCTGATGCCATGTTCGAAGTCTTCCGCACTGAGCATGCACCAACAGCCTTATATGACGAAAACCAGATCCCAGTGTTTGATAGCGATGCAAAAGATTCAACAATTATCGACCTCTTTTAAGATTAGAAATAAGGTCATGCAAAAACCTTTCACCAGGACACGGCAAGCTATAGCCGAATTGGCCGCACAATATATCGCCGAAGATGGGTTGATCACCTACCATGCCGCAAAACGCAAGGCCGCTGATCAGCTCGGTTCCAGGCAGAAAGACCTGCCAACGAATATCGAGATTGAACGCGCTGTGGTCTCTTATCAAAATCTGTTTCAAAATTCATCCCAGCCTGAAGAATTATTTAAACTGAGAACGACAGCAATTGATGTCATGAACTTGTTCGAACATTTTAATCCCCGTCTGGCAGGTTCCGTACTCGCAGGGACAGCAGGATATCAATCTGAAATTATTGTTCATCTTTTCACGGATAATCCTGAAGCTATCAGTGCCTGCTTAATGGAAAATAATATTCCCTATAAAAATAGTCAACGAAGAATACGAACGGCAGATAAAAACACGGTAATATTTCCCGCCCATTGTTTTCTGGCTGGACACATGTCCGTCGTGCTGATTCTTTTCCCTGAAAAACAGATCAAACAGGCACCTGTTTGTCCCATTAATGAAAAGCCGATGAAACGTGCAAACATCAAAAAGGTACAATCATTGATACAGGAAAGCAGATAAGCTGTTGTTGCGCATGAATTATGATTGATGACTATGCTTATTCTTCGCGTTGCACTTAATTCACCCCTGCGTAGCCTGTTTGATTATCTTCCTCCTGATAATTACACTCTTAAACATTTTGCCCCTGGGCAAAGACTGCAAGTCCCATTTGGCAAAAGCAGTGTACGTACCGGCATCATTATTTCCATAGCAGACAAGACCCAGGTACCAAAACATAAGCTGAAGAAAGCCCTGGCACTGCTAGATGAAACACCATTATTCCCGGCAAAGCACCTTAAGCTGATTGAATGGGCCAGCCATTATTACCATCACCCTATCGGCGATACAGTATTTACCTCTATCCCCTCTTCACTACGCAAAGGCAAGGCCGCAAAAATTAAACAGGAAGTCATCTGGCGCCTGACTGCTCATGGAAAAACTTATGGGGGAAAACTGAATCCGGATGAACTTTCCCGCGCAAAAAAACAACTGGCGGTCTTCCAGTTCATCAAACAACATCAGGATGGCGTATCACAAGCACGCATACAAAATGAATTTGAGAATGTACGAAATCAACTGAATGACTTATTAGTAAAAGACCTGATTGAAAAAACAACAGCAACAACAGAAAAATCTGATGAGACTGTTCCTTACCAAAATAATAATGCATGGGCTCTGAAGCCAAACAAAGAGCAACAAAATGCAATAGACAAAATTATTGCTTCCTCGACTGCTTATCATGCCTTTCTTCTTAATGGCATTACAGGTAGTGGTAAAACTGAAGTTTACCTGCATCTTATTCGGCATATATTAGGGTCAGATAAACAGGTGCTTGTTTTAATCCCTGAAATCGGGCTTATACTTCAACTCATTGACCGCATCAAAGACAGGTTTGGAGACAATATCGTTACTCTACACTCTGGCCTATCCGAAGCTGAGCGATTAATTTCCTGGCTAAAAGCACGCGATGGAACAGCGTCTATCGTCCTTGGCACACGCTCTGCCATCTGGACACCAATGCCAAAATTGGGAATGATTATTATTGATGAAGAACACGACATTTCCTACAAACAGCAAGACGGCTTACGTTACTCAGCAAGGGATGTTGCTCTGATACGCGGACAAAGAGAAAAGATTCCTGTGGTGCTCGGCTCAGCAACACCTTCTATGGAGTCAATGAAAAATACCAGAGATGGGCGCTATCAGGAACTCCTGTTACCTAAACGGGTTAACAATGCAAAGCTACCTGATATCCATATCCATGATGTCAGAAACGAAAAAATGTACGGGGCAATTTCGCAGTATCTACTGAAAAACATCAAACAACGTCTGCATAACAAACAGCAAACATTATTGTTTCTTAATCGTCGTGGCTACGCCCCCGTTGTCATGTGTCATGACTGTGGTTTTATCTCGCAGTGTCCTCGCTGTAATGTTTATATGACATTTCATAAACACAAAAACCGATTACATTGCCATCATTGTCAACACAACGAACGCTTACCAAATACGTGTCCCGATTGTTCCGGGCACCAACTTATCGATGTTGGCCATGGTACGGAACGACTGGAAGAAACGCTGGCAGAATTATTACCCGAGGCAAAAATATTGAGAATCGACCGGGATAGCACGCGACGTAAAGACTCCATGAAAAAAATGCTAGACGATATCCACGCGGGTGACGCAGATATTCTTATTGGCACACAAATGTTGGCCAAAGGTCATCATTTTCCTAAGGTCACGCTGGTTGGGATTGTTGATGCTGACAGTGGTCTTTTCAGTGTCGATTATCGGGCGAGTGAACGTATGGCACAGATTTTGATGCAGGTCAGTGGACGAGCAGGCCGCGGAGACTCCCCTGGAACCGTGATTGTCCAAACCCATTATCCTGAACACCCATTGCTGAATAAATTAGCATTGCATGATTATGCACAATTCACACAATTGCTGCTTGAAGAACGACAACAGACACAACTGCCACCATTTTCCTTTCAGGCATTGATACGTGCAGAATCAAACCAACAACAGGTCGCTATGCAATTCCTGAATATTGCCAGGACAAGATTACAAACCCTGACTCAGGGGAAACTGGAGATTTATGGCCCAGTTTCAGCCCCCATGGAAAAACGCGCAGGACGTTATAGATTTCAACTCATTATTCAGGCACAGAACAGACAGACCATGAATAAATTTCTAAGCACCTGGGTAGAGGGCCTTGATAAGCTTCCCGAGGCACGTAAAGTACGATGGTCTGTGGATGTCGATCCGCAGGACATGATTTGATCCAAAAATATAACCTGGGAATATTGATTAAACGATATCCTATATAATGACGGCAGAGGTTGAACTCATATTAGAGCATTGCATCAAAGCAGATGAAAAGAACTCCAAACAAGGGGAATATTGATATGTACGGCAAGCTTTACTCTATATTACTTGTTTTCCTGGCGGGCATTTTTCTGCCTCTGCAAAGCAGTGGCCATGAGACAGCGATCACTAATGGGATTAACTCTGTCGAGGTTTTCCACAACGGTCAGAAAGTCACCATTATGCGCAATCAGGATACAGAGAATACCGTTGATCCTGCCTACGCAAAGACTTCACGAAAATGTCCGCCATTTTGTATTCAGCCAATTAAGCTCGCAGATGGTGTGGAAACAATTGGTGAACTGGAAATGCTGGATTATCTGAAACGCGTGAGTGAAGGTGAGCAAACCATCCTTGTTATCGATTCACGCACACCTGACTGGGTCAAGAATGGCACCATCCCTGGCAGTATTAATCTCCCCTGGACTGAACTAAAACAGGGCGCAGGTGCAGATCCTTTCACGATTGCTGATATTCTGGAAAAAAAGTTTGGTGCACAATCATTAGAAGGTCTATGGGATTTCTCCAATGCAAAGACATTGGTTCTTTTTTGTAATGGCATGTGGTGTGGACAATCGCCATCTAATATAAAAACACTACTGAAATTTGGCTACCCGGCACATAAGTTAAAATGGTACCGGGGCGGCATGCAAAACTGGCACAATCTTGGCCTGACGGTTGTCAAATAGACAAATCAAAAATCCACCTGATAATCAATAAAACATCTTCTACTGTCCAAGCCCTCACGTTACAATGCGCGATTTTCCACAGGCCTAAACACCAGGAGCGAACGTTTGAAACAAGAATTACAGCAACTCCTCATGGAGGCTATTTCAATCGTTCAGGAGAAGATGGATGTTACATTCTCCGCCATTGATGATATCAAGATAGAAAGAACCCGTGATCAGTCCCATGGTGATTACGCCTGCAACATTGCTATGGTACTTGCCAGGCAGGCGAAGACAAACCCAAAACAATTGGCTGCCGCACTACTTGAAAACATACCTGAATCGGAAATTATCGAGCACATCGAAATTGCGGGACCAGGTTTCATTAATTTTTTTCTCACCAAACAATCTCGCCTGAATGTCATTACCAGGATCCTGCAAGCAGCTGAAGCTTATGGTCGTTCAGAGTTCGGAGCTGGAAAATCGATATTGGTTGAATTTGTTTCAGCCAACCCCACGGGCCCCCTGCATGTGGGTCACGGACGCGGGGCCGTTTATGGTGCTGTGGTTTCCGATTTACTTGAGGCTATCGGTTATAAAGTAGACAGAGAATATTACATCAACGATGCTGGACGACAGATGGATATTCTGACCGTCAGTATCTGGCTTCGCTATCTTGAACAATGTGAAATCAAGATTGATTTCCCTGAAAATGCTTACCAGGGAGATTACATACGAAACATCGCAGGTAAACTGTTAAGCGATAAACAACAATCTCTTAGTTCTGACATGGACTTCCCTGAAACAAACGACGATCTGGAAATACATATAGATCTGTTAATCGCCTTTGCCAAAACGACACTTGGTAGTGAAAATTATCAGACCATCCTGGATTTTGGCTTGAATGAAATACTTGGTGAGATACGTGATGACCTGGCTGACCTTGGTGTGGTCTTCGACCGTTGGTTTTTTGAGCGTTCACTAGCAAACGATGATCAAATTCAAAAATGCATCACTAAACTCAAGGACAGTCATTCTGTTTATGAAGAAGAAGGCGCTCTTTGGTTTCGCTCAACCGCATTTGGAGATGAAAAAGATCGGGTCATCATCCGTGATAATGGACAAGCAACTTATTTTGCATCGGACATTGCTTACCATGTGGATAAATTCTCACGAGGCTATGACAAAGCCATTAATATCTGGGGGGCAGATCATCATGGCTATATTGCCAGGGTGAAGGCAGCTCTTTCTGCGCTTGATGAAAACCCTGATGCCCTTGAAATATTACTGGTTCAGTTTGCAACGCTGTACCGAGGCACTGAAAAACTACCGATGTCTACCCGCTCAGGGCAGTTTGTTACTCTAAAAGAATTACTCGATGAAGTGGGAAGAGATGCTACGCGTTTCTTCTACATTTTACGTAAGAGTGAACAACATCTTGACTTTGATCTGGAACTGGCAAAATCGAAATCTAATGAAAATCCTGTTTACTATATTCAGTACGCACATGCCAGGATCTGTAGCGTACTGAAACAAGTAAAGGAGAAGGGGTTTACCTACAATGCAGAGATCGGAAGTAATAATTTACACACCCTGACCGAGCCATCCGAAAAGAAATTAATCACAGCACTGTCCTGTTATCCGGAGGTCATGCATTCTGCAGCGACGGAATATGAGCCTCATCAAATCGCTTATTATCTGAGAGATCTCGCCAACGAGTTTCATAGCTATTACAACGCATGTCAGTTTATTGTTGATTCTGATGATCTACGAAATGCGCGTCTTAACCTGATCATTGCCAGCAAACAGGTCATTTGTAACGGACTTGGGATCCTAGGTGTATCTGCACCGGAAGAAATGTAAGTCATGCCTAAAGATTATAAAAATATCAACCCAAAGAAAAAAACCAGGTCTGGTAATAGTAATCAGCTAAAATCTTTTTTCGCTGGCCTGACAGTCGGACTTTGTGTCGCGATCGTTGTTTATTTTTATCAACATGACCTCGGACAACAAACAGGGATAGTGCAACCTGAAGTTACCATTGAGAGTCCTGAACCAGAATTAGACCTGTCGAATGACCCTCCTCCGCCCTCATTTGATTTCTATGAAATTCTCCCCAATATGGTAGTCAACGTTTCCGAATGGGAAGCTGAAGATGATGAAAATATTGGAGAACAATCTAAACCAGGCGATAAAAAATCTGGAATCTATATTCTGCAAATCGGTTCTTTCAAACAATATGATGCAGCTGACGAAGTAAAGGCAAAACTTGCACTCATAGGCATCACTGCTGATATACAACGCGTGGTAATCAATGGCAAAGATATTCGACATCGGGTAAGGGTCGGCCCCTATGCCGAATCAGACAAACTCTCAATGGTGCGCCAACAGCTCGCTGATAATAATCTTGATTATTTGTTACTAAAACTTAAATAGATAGAGTGGGTAACTGCAATATCACACACTAGAATTGGAGCGGGTGATGGTGAATGACCGCCATGGATGGCGGAAATACTGGCAATGCAGGAGCAATTGCCAGTGCGAACAATCAGATAACAGGGCTCGATGACCTTTTAAAAAATGAGACTGATTCATAAGTATAGCTAATAACAATGTATGAATTTGGAGCGGGTGATGGGAATCGAACCCACGTATTCAGCTTGGGAAGCTGATGTTCTACCATTGAACTACACCCGCATTTAATAAATTCTACTCATTCCCATCACTGCTGATGGGATTATTCCGTACCTCCATGTACTCCACCCCTACGGGGCCAGTCTCGTTCTACTCGACTGTTCAAATTTGTTCCCGACAAATTTGTCAAACCACGCATATTCAGCTTGGGAAGCTGATGTTCTACCATTGAACTACACCCGCGTTAAGAAACTAGAATCAATCTATATTTAAGGTATCAGAAAAACTCACCTGGCGCAGTGTGCCCTAAATCATATTTTGGTGTAACATTCGCTCTGGATATCAAATCAAGCCTGAATTAATAGTAGGCAAATCTTTGAATTTAATAATATAATTATACCGTTAAATATTCATTATTGACCACAGCCCGGAGTGGATTCGGGTAGTAGGTTGGCGGGGAGAGAAGGCTAAATTTATGGGGAAGGCTAGGCCAGCTGTCATTGGCGTGGACAACAGTCCGTCAATGAAAAAAATGCTCGAAAGAAGCACGAAAGATCTGGATATAGATTTGACTGTGTTTGCTTCCGCAGAAGAGGCGTGGTCATACCTGCAGTCAAATACACCGGATCTTATTATTCTTAGTATTATATTGCCCATCAAGGACGGCCTGTCCCTGCTAAAAGAACTACGACAGCTGCCTGAGCATCAGCATACACAAGTAATCATCATCAGTTCAAAGGATTACGCTCAGGATCGAATCGCCGCCAAAGAGCTCGGGGTTCTGGAATTTATCCCTAAACCCATGCCGATGCAGACAATTACGGATATTGTAGTAAAATACACCCAGGCAAGCTCGAAAAACTAGAATAAATAAGCAAATGAGTAAAGCACAGCTCCGTTTTTGGGGTGTTCGTGGTTCTTACGCGGCACCGTTTGCAACCCACCTTGGTGTCGGTGGTAACACTTCGTGTGTGGAAATCAGAGCAGGAGATCATCTGCTCATCTGTGATGCTGGATCTGGTATCATCCCGCTTGGGAACGAGTTATTGAAACAGGATAAAATTCGGGAAATACTGGTCCTTTTGACACACTATCACTGGGATCATGTTTGTGGCTTGCCTTTCTTTGTCCCTGCCTTCATCCCCGACTGGAAGATCAATTTTTTCGGCCCAGGTGATAACCCCAAATTAATAGAAGAACATGTTTCTGCACAAATGCAGGCACCTTATTTCCCTGTGGGTACGGAAACCTGGTTGGCAGATATAAATTATCTCACACCGGAAAATGATGGTTTTCACTATGGACCCATGAAAATTAATTTCTCGAACGTGCATCATCCGGGTATTACTTATGGATACAAGATTGAAATCAATAACAAAACCATTGTCTATGCATCGGATAATGAATGTATGTTTATTGAAAAATCGCTAAAACATCGAGCTGATGAATTCAATGAAGAAGAGCATGAACTATATGAAGAAATGATTCGTGAAGAACATCAATCAGAATTAAATTTTTTCAAAGATGCTGATATCCTTATCCACGATGCCCAATATACGCCCGAAGATTATGAAAAAAAGCGTGGCTGGGGACATTCCTGCTACATCGATACAATCAATACAGCGATTGGTGCCAATGTCAAAGAGCTTTATCTGTTTCATCATGATCCTAATTATGATGATGATGCCATGGAAGCAATCCATAAACATGCAAATAAGATCATCAAGGATAAAGGCGCTTCCCTTGTCTGCCATATTGCTAAGGAAGGCATGGTTGTAGATATTTGAATTTTATTTTTTCCGTGTAAGCGCTCCATCAATCAACTAGTGACTATGCAAATCACCCTCAATGGCGAATCAATTGTACTTGATAATCAAGTAAATATTGTTCAGTTACTTTCCCAAATGGAAATTTCAGGTCGCCTTGCCGTAGAAGTCAATCAACGAATCATCTCCCGCAGTTTATTTTCTACTTACGAAATAAAGTCAGGTGACAATGTTGAAATCGTTGAAGCCATCGGTGGTGGTTAATGTCAGCTGCTAAAAACAAACTTGAAGATCCGCTAGTCATCGCCGGACAGGCATACGCATCAAGATTACTCCTCGGCACGGGTAAATATAAGGATATGGAAGAAACCCGGCTTGCCATTGAGGCAAGTGGATCGCAAATCATTACTGTTGCCATCCGTAGAACCAACATTGGTCAGAAACCCGACGAACCAAATTTACTGGATGTCATCTGTCCGGATAAATATACCATCCTGCCAAATACAGCTGGATGCTACGACGCCGATTCTGCAATACGAACCTGTCTGCTCGCTCGCGAATTACTTGATGGCCATAAACTCGTCAAGCTTGAAGTGCTCGGCGATGAAAAAACACTTTTCCCTGATGTACCAGCAACGATCATTGCCGCAGAAGAACTTATCAAAGAAGATTTTGATATCATGGTTTATACCAACGACGATCCTGTTATGGCTAAACGCTTTGAGGAAATGGGCTGTGTTGCCGTCATGCCACTGGCTGCACCTATTGGCTCAGGCCTTGGTATTAGAAACCCGTACAATATAAGAACAATCGTAGAAAATGCATCTGTCCCAATTATTGTAGACGCCGGTGTTGGTACGGCTTCCGATGCTGCGATTGCCATGGAGCTAGGTTGCGATGGTGTTTTAATGAACACAGCCGTTGCCGAAGCCAAAAATCCTGTGCTGATGGCTGGCGCAATGAAAAAAGCTATTGAGTCCGGTCGTGAAGCATTCCTTGCAGGTCGTATGCCGCGCCGCGCCTATGCCAGCGCATCATCCCCCATTGATGGCACTTTTTTCTGATTTGTAAATATAGCCACCGACGTATCGCAGCATTGTGATGGCATCAGCAGATTCAAATCAACACCCACCAATCCGTAGTTTTGTTTTACGCGACGGTCGCATGACTTCAGCACAGAAAGATGCGCTTGAATCCTCCTGGCCAATACACGGTATTGAATTTAGTAAGGCGCCTTTGGATCTGCATAAAGTATTTGCACGACATGCGCCCAGAATACTTGAAATCGGTACGGGGATGGGGGACGCAACCGGCCAGATGGCAGAAAACCACAAAGAGAATGACTATCTGGCTATTGAGGTACACCGTCCTGGCATCGGCAGCCTGATACGGCAGATTGAAAAAAAGAAACTATCGAATATTCGACTTATCTCTCATGACATCGTTGAAGTTTTAAAATACCAGTTACCTGAAGATAGCATTGATTGCGTTTATATATTTTTCCCCGATCCCTGGCCCAAGAAAAAACACCATAAAAGACGCTTAATAAATTCATCCCTGCTGTCCTTGATTAAACCCATTTTAAAAAAACACGGTCGTCTTTTTATCTCAACCGACTGGGAAAATTATGCAGAACAGATCATTGAATTAATCGGGAGTGAATCAGGAATCATAAATCTCGCTGGGGAGAATCAGTATTCACCCCGACCACGGTGGCGACCCATGACGAAATTTGAAAAGCGAGGTTTAAACAAAGGTCATCGGGTATTTGATTTTGCGCTGGCTTTTAAATATTAATTTTCTAGCCAGAAAATAAATCCCTGAAATCATCAATCGGGGGAAACTCCGTTGATGTTCGTATTGATAAGTGACTATCTGGTTTGGCAATGCTCAGTAAATGACGGATCCCATATTCCTGCGCAACACTCAATACCGTCAGGTTGTCATCAATAAACAAAGACTTCTCCTGGCTGAAATGAACAATATTGGAAAGTAGTTCCCAGAATTCCCTGTGTTCTTTTGGACTGCCCAATGCATGAGCCGAAATAATATGATTAAAATGTTTTTTAAGTCCTGTTTTTTCAAGTTTTACATCAAGAATTTTTTCATGGGCATTGGTGACCAGCACAACTTCCTTGCCCATTTCATTCAGTTTACAGAGTAACTCCTCTGCAAAAGGTCTGGTTTTTATTAAATGCTCAACATCCTGTTTAAGTCTAAAAACGTCCAGTTTCAGCTCATCAGACCAATAGTCCAGGCAGTACCACGCCAATGTCCCTTCCATGGCTTTAAATCTTGGGATTAATGCTGCTTTCGCAGTATCAATATCCATGCCTTTTGGTTTCCCCCAACATTCAGGCAGGTATTCTTGCCAGAAATAGTTATCAAAGTGGAGATCAAGCAAGGTGCCATCCATATCCAGCATCACCGTCTCAATCTCGTTCCAGTTAATCATTTATTATGCCCTGTTGGTATTCTCTATTATCATATACCCAAGCTACTTGGAAACGTAGGCTTCAGAGTAGTTTGGGTATCTACAACTAATGTTTCACATAATACCTGTAAAAATAAAATGGAAATAAACCAAGAGCTAATTGAAGAAATTTGTCAGATCGCTGGTAATGCTGCAGATTGCATTCTCAAAATTTATGATACTGATTTTTCTGTTGAGACTAAGGACGATCATTCTCCCTTAACCGCTGCAGATCTGGCAGCACATAATACCATCTGTACAGCCCTCGAAAATTTAACACCTGATATTCCGGTGCTGTCAGAAGAGTCTTTGGAAATACCTTACGCTGTGCGCAGTCAATGGTCACGTTATTGGCTGGTTGATCCATTAGATGGCACGCGTGAATTTATCAAGCGTAATGGTGAGTTCACTGTCAATATCGCCCTGATTGAAAATGGGCACCCAAGCCTGGGCGTGATCACTGTTCCTGTCACAGGTGTTTGTTACTACGCCGCAACATCTCTCGGCGCTTTTAAAACGAACGCTAATGGAATCACGAAATCGATCAAGATAAAAAAATCTGAGCTCAATAATATAACCATCGCTGGAAGTCGCTCACACGGGACTGAAAAACAGCAGGCCCTTGTTGATCAGTTTGATGGCGCTGAAATTCTTGCCATTGGCAGTTCCTTGAAATTTTGCCTGGTCGCAGAGGGCAAGGCCGATATCTACCCAAGGTATGGATTAACTTCAGAATGGGATACCGCTGCCGCGCAATGTATTGTTGAAGAGGCCGGTGGCTGTGTTGTCGATATGGATTTCAACCCAATTCGTTATAACACTAAAGATTCCCTGCTGAATCCTGAGTTTCTGGCAATTGCAGATAAATCATTTAACTGGAAGCATTATTTAGACAAAATAAAATAAGTCTATTCTTCATCTGGAAGATCTTCGGGTAATGAATAAGCAGAAACGACATCTATATTAGACATATAAATTAATCCACCATGGGGCTTGTCTATCCCGGCCTCATCATAGATAAATCCAAAAATTTCATCCGCATCTTCACTGGAAACTGTTACGGTTAAAATCTCTTTTTCTGTTTGCTCACCAACACCTCTATATGCCAGCGGTGTTAACTTTCCCAGTCCTCTTGCTGTTTTAACATTGGCAGTCAAAATGCCCTTTTCTTCCTTGAGTGATTTTTCAACATCAAAACAGATACCTTTGGGCAATATACAAGTGATCAATTTTTGATTGTTGATAAACATTACTGATTGCTCACTGCAGCCGATTTGGCACCGGCTTCTTCTTTTTCCAGTTTCTCGACAATTTCTTCAGGTATGTATGTCGCCGCTTTATCCAGGGGTGTTAAATATATCAACCCCATCCCCGGTGTATCAAGATTTCCAGCGATATACATTCTTTCAAAAATTCTATCTGCCTGATCTTTCGCGACCACAATATTTATTACTTCTTTGTCAACTTCAACCGCCAGTGCTAGGATGCCCAATCTCTCCCTGATACCTTCCCCTCGTGCATAATGGATAGTTGCACCTTGCGCGCCCGCTTCCTGCGCAGCCTTGACGATGGTATCAGCAATTCCCCTTTGAACAATACATGTGATTAATGAGACATCTGTTAATACCGTAATTTCTCTTTTGCTCATGTGATTGCTACCTCCACATTATTATTGTCCTCAAGATCCTCTGCCTGGTGTCTGCGATTAATCTTCCACTGTACCCACAATCCTGTAGATAACACCGCAATGATAGGACAGATAGAGGCCATGGATAAAATACCAAACCCCTCGACAGATCCCATGGCATTACCAAAGCCCAGTCCCATTGCCAAAACAAGAGGCACTGTAACGGGCCCTGTTGTCACCCCGGCACTGTCCCAGGCAATGTTGACAAACTCCTCCGTTGATAGAGCGGTCAATATCAAGCCAAAGACATAGCCTGGCAATAGTAAATAGGCAATGGGGATATCAAAGATAATTTTTAATACGCCTATGGCGATACCAAAGGCAACCCCGATTGAAACAGAATACATGAGCATAGATTTTCTAAACGCACCATTGGTAAGATTCTCAACGGTTGTGCCCAATGCGTTCAGTGCTGGCTCAGCCAATGTTGCACCCAGGCCTAAAAACCATGCGAACAAAGCGGCAATTGAAATACCAAGTGTTAAGGAATAAAGCGGCGAGTTAGCGACAAGTGATATATCTGTAAAAGCAGCCGGCACCAGGCCGCCTGATTGACCCCCCAGTTTTGCCAGGCCATAACTCAAGCCGATATTAAAAACTACCATACCGACAACACAGAGTGATATCCCGTAAATCATCATGGCTTTGTTTTTTATTTTTTCGTTAAGAACAAAGTACATTACAAAAACCAGAAAGAATACCAGAGGAACAATTGCTTGAACTCCCAGGATCATTTCCTGCCATGGTGTCATTTCATACCAGTTAATAACACGGGTAGCGTTGTCAAATTGACTCGCACTTGCAATGATTGAATCAACGGACGTCGTTGAAGAAACAAAGATTGCCAATAGCATCACACCAATAATCGGAAACAGTGAAGCAAGTGTCACAATCCCAAACCCGGACAATGATGAATGACCTTTCCCAGCAGAAGATGCGATGCCTATCCCCAGGGAAAGCACCAACGGAACTGTAACCGGCCCGGTTGTCACAGCACCACAATCCCAGGCAAGACCTAAAATCTTACTCAGCTCCGGATCGGACATAATATAAATCGTGAGACCTAGCGTGGGTAACATCGTGCAATAGATAAAGGGTTTCATGCTCCACCCATAGATAAAACGCAGCGTTCCGAGAACTGCAGCCAGACCAACACCCATACCAATGATTAACACAAGCACATCAGACCATTCGTTGAGCAAAGTATACAAATAGGGTGCCTTTGCAACATCTACAATCGAGCCGGCAGTTTTTAAAGCGCCAATGGCCGGTTCAGCAAAGGTCACTCCTATCCCCAGCAGGAACGTAACTGTGAGTACCACGTATAATGGAGATTTGGTGGGTAAACTACTACCTATGGCTTCACCAAAGGGCATCAACCCTACCTTTAGTCCTTCCATGAACATCATCAAACCAATAATGACGGATACCAATCCTGCCATTATCACCTGGGAATCTGTAAGATCCTGTCTAAGGATAAAAAGTTGAAACAAAATCAGATACGCAGCTAAAGGTACGACAGCCTTTGCCTGCTCATACAACCTGATACTGATATAAGGCTGGACTAGTCTGTATATATCGATATTTCTTAATTTTAACTTCGGCGGGATATACGGAATATCAATACCATTCGCATCCTGCTGTATTTCTGGCACGAGATTATTGTAACTAATCAACTTCTGCTGAACGGTAATCTCTCGAATGTAGGACCCAAAACGTATTTTCCTTTCCACTCAGTCATTCCCCACTAAATTGACACTTCTCTAAATGTAGCAACCAATGATACAGAACTCTTCTGATTATGCCTGACCCAAATAATTATACATTGATGGAGATCAAGTAACCCACTTCTATAGGAGGCTGCGTATTAAAGAAACAAAACACATCCCCATACAAGTACCACATTAAGCAGAGCAATCAATACCGCCGCTGAGCCAACGTCTTTTGCCCGACCTGATAGCTCATGATGCTCTCCTCCGAATCTATCCACAACTGCTTCCATGCCCGAGTTAATCAATTCAGTAATCAACACCAGGAGAATCACACTTACAAGCAGAGCAATTTCTACGCCGTTTTCTCCGAGATAAAAACCCAGCGGGATAAGAATGATGGAAAGATATATTTCCTGGCGGAATGCTGCCTCATTTTTGAAGGCGGCAGTCAGTCCTTGCATGGAAAAACCAAAGGCCTTGAACAAACGTTCAAGGCCAATTGATCCTTGCGAAGACATGGCGTTGAATTAATATTTTTTAATTAGAATGTTCTTTCAATAAAACCATTACAATAAAGCGAGGGCAGCATTGTAGTTTGGTTCATCTGCAATTTCGCTTACTAACTCTGTATGTATCACCTTGTCATTTTCATCTATGACAACAATGGCACGTGCAGTGATCCCCGCCAGTGGACCATCTTCAATCAACACGCCATAATCTTTTGCAAATTTACGTGAGCGCATCATTGAAAGTGATATAACATTGTCAGTGCCTTCTGCTGAGCAAAAACGCGACATGGCAAAGGGAAGATCTGCAGAGATTATCAGGAAGACGGTGCCTTCTCTACTTGCAGCCGAATCATTAAACTTTTTTGTCGATAAAGCGCAGGTAGGGGTATCAAGACTGGGCAAGATATTCAGTAATTTCTTTTTACCACTGTAGTTCTCCAGGCCAACATCAGCCAGCTCACTATTCACCAGGGAGAAGGCGGGCGCCTGTTCCCCAATAGCTGGCAACTCTCCGTTGGTATTTACTTCATTCCCGTGCAGGGTTATTTTAGCCATTTCAGTTTCCTCTATCCTCTAATGTAACTCGGTGATA
>Ga0209988_10000460_pt1 | contig 25347 bp, 26 predicted proteins | sample N075metaG_FD_183115 | JGI IMG/M metagenome (GOLD analysis project Ga0209988, IMG submission 183115) | Deep subsurface microbial communities from Kermadec Trench to uncover new lineages of life (NeLLi) - N075 metaG (SPAdes) (version 2) | ecosystem: Environmental > Aquatic > Marine > Ocean trench... | reverse complement strand
TCTGGCCAAATCGCATATTTAAACCATAATTTTTCATAGCAGACGTAACACTATAATAAATAAACTATTATTTGAAGTATTATTAAGGCATATAATCCCGCCAAAACATCATCCAGCATAATCCCCAATCCGCCTGAAACCTTGCGATCTAGCCAACTTATCGGCCACGGTTTCCATATATCAAACAGGCGAAACAGGACAAAACCCAGTAATACAAACCGCCAATCAGGGGGAACCATGGTCATCGTGATCAGGAAACCAACGATCTCATCCCAGACAATCGCACCATGATCATGCACACATAAATGATTTGCGGTGACTTCACACAGCCAGATACCTGACAAAAACAAGGCAATGGTGACACCAATATAAACAGGCCAGGATGGATAAGCCGAGGATAGATAAACCAGGGGGAAATAAAACAATACACCCACTAGCGTGCCTATGGTGCCGGGCATTTTCGGCACACAACCTGTGCCGAACCCCAATGCCAGCAGGTGAACCGGATTTTTCAGGAACCCTTGCGGGATGGGTGTATTTTTACTCATGCCTGGTGAGTACCTTGATGATTGTTATGACTTCCTATGATGACGCCTGACAAACAGAATATACTATGACAGATACTCAAACTACTTTTAAAATAGATTTTACTTTATTACTGTTTCCTTTGGAGGATCCACATCATGATGCGTATTGCCCTGTTTCTGGCGACCAATGCCGCGGTACTGGTTTTGATCAGTATCGTATTCCAGATTTTTGGAATCGAAGGCATATTAGATAGCAACGGCATTGACCTCAACCTTAACGCCTTGCTGGTCATGTCTGCCGTGATTGGCTTTGGCGGTTCCTTCATTTCACTTGCAATCTCCAAATGGTCAGCCAAAAGAGGCATGGGTGTTCATGTGATTGAAACAGCCAGCAATCAGGATGAACAATGGCTAGTTGACACTGTCCAGCGACAGGCAAAACAAGCGGGGATCGGTATGCCTGAGGTTGGTATTTTTGAGTCCCCTCAGCCCAATGCCTTTGCTACCGGGATCAATCGTAATAACGCGCTAGTTGCAGTGAGCACAGGACTGCTGCAACACATGACAAAAGATAGAGTCGAAGCTGTACTCGCTCATGAAGTTAGCCATGTAAGTAATGGTGATATGATCACCATGGGACTGATGCAAGGCGTGGTAAATACCTTTGTTATTTTTCTATCACGTATTGTTGGTTTTCTTGTTGATCGCATTATATTCAAAACGCAGCGTGGTGTGGGTCCCGCTTATTTCATTACCTCCATAATTGCGCAAATAGTACTATCCATACTCGCGAGTACCATCGTTATGTGGTTCTCCCGTTTGCGTGAGTTTCATGCTGATGCCGGGGCTGCTGAACTCGCTGGCAATCATAAAATGATTGCGGCCTTAAAACGTTTACAAGCGGTCAATGATCCACAGGACTTGCCTGGAGAATTTTCTTCTTTCGGAATTTCAGGCGGTATTGGCGGTGGACTCAAAAGCCTGTTCATGAGCCACCCACCTTTGGAAAAACGGATCGAAGCATTGCAAGCTTCTGCAAATGTGGTTAACAGACAATAGATAAAATATGGACAATCAACGACTCATTGATATTGAAACAAAGCTCGCCTATCAGGAAGACCTGATTCAGGAACTCAATAAGACAGTTCACTCACAACAGTTGAAACTGGATCAACTGGAACAGGCACTGAGGTCGCTAAGCTTGAGATATAACAGCCTGGCAGAACAAGGTGACTCAGATTATCCCGTTGATGAAAAACCACCGCATTACTAACACGAAGAATTTGCCTCGAACTCTTCCACTTTCTTTTTCCAGCGCTCCAGCGCTCTTTCATAATAAACGAAGACACAGTTAATGCAGTTACGTTGGCAACATTCAGACATATCCGGCTCCCTCGGTTTGGGGGGCCTTTCCTGTTTTCCTGTGGTCACTTGGCCTGCATTATTCATGAGGATCAAACCATGAAAGGTTTTCATGTAACTTAACCACCTCACCAATAATAATCATTGTCGGTGGTTGAATGTCATGTTGCCTGGGGATGTCCGGTAAGCTTGCCAGATCACTAATGTATACTTTTTGTTTATGTGTGGTGCCTTGCTGGATCAGGGCCGCTGGCATCGTCTCAGACATCCCCCGTGCTATCAGCTCACGACATAGCACTTCCAGACCGACAATACCCATATAAACTGCAATGGTTTGTCTGGGTTGAATCAGGGTGTCCCAGTTAAGATCCATACTACCGTCCTTTAAATGACCGGTGATAAACACACAGGTATGTGCATAATCCCGATGCGTTAACGGGATCCCCGCATAACACGCGCAACCTGAAGCTGCAGTGATTCCGGGAATCACCTGAAAAGGAATATTTTCAGCAGATAGCAAATCTATTTCTTCGCCGCCTCGACCAAAGATAAAAGGATCACCGCCTTTAAGTCTTAATACACGCTTCCCCTGTTTGGCCAGATCCACTAATAGCTGATTAATCTCTGTTTGAGGTAAGGTATGTTGATCCCGTTTTTTACCTACATAAATACGTTCAGCATCTTTACGACATAGATCAACAATCTCTGGTGCAACTAATCTATCGTAAAGCACGACTTCAGCCTGTTGCATTAATCTTAATGCGCGGAAGGTTAATAGATCAGGATCACCGGGCCCGGCACCGACCAGATAAACTTCACCTGCTTTATCAATGACCGGTTCTTCTTCCTCTAATGTTTTCTCTAATGCATTCAAGGCCGCTTTATCCTGTCCGGCATACATCATCTCAGCCACAGGGCCCTGCAGGATATGCTCCCAGAATCTGCGTCGCTCTTGCATCTTTGGATAACGTTGTCTGACATGTTGGCGAAATTTGCCTATCAATTGAGCCAACCGACCATAGGATGCAGGGATTAGTGTTTCCAACCTTGCCCGAAGCAAGCGTGCCAATACAGGAGATGCACCACCCGTTGAGATCGCAATTTGCACCGGATCACGATCCACAATGGAAGGCATAATAAAACTGCACAAGCCAGGATTGTCTACGACATTAACGGGAATATTTTGTGCCTTGGCCAACTCGGAAACTTGTCTGTTTACTTCCTCGTCATTGGTCGCTGCAATCACCAACATTTTGTCATGGAGTATTTCTTCAGAAAATCGCTCGGCGATGTACTGTATCTCTTTGTTATCTACCAGGCCTTGTAACTCATCACAAATATCTGGCGCAATAACGGTGACACTGGCCTCAGCTTTTCTTAACTGCCGAACCTTACGCGCGGCAATTTCACCAGCCCCAACTACCAGGCAAGGACGCACAGATAAATCATAAAAGATTGGTAAATATTTCATGGCGACAATGATAAGGGTAAAATGCGAAGCAGACGAGGGTTAACGAAAATTAGTTTTCCGATTCTTTCAATTCCGGGGAATTTTCAGCAATACAACATTTATCTATAGTAATGACAGGTGCTTCCCACGGATGAGCGGGACAAATACCTTCTTCGATTACCTGATGCAGAAGTTTTTTATTTCTTGGCAACAAAAATTTCAACTCAATCGAATCCATTCGGCTAAGCTCACCAACCGATCCCGATGCGGGGTTTGATCCTTCAAGCGGCCTAAACTGTTCAGTTCCGGGTGCCGACCACCAGAAGACTTCACCATACTTATCATTGTTAGGTGGTAAAACCATGGTAATGGAAGCAACTACCTCTTCGAGCTGGGCTGGAGGAACAAAGACTGTGATGCGGTAAGCTTTTTCCATCGGGGAAGTCTTACTTCCTAGGTTTTAGGTAGTGTTACGCCAGTCTGTCCCTGATACTTACCTGCCCTGTCTTTATATGAAATTTCACAGACTTCATCGGATTCAAAAAAGATCATCTGTGCGACACCTTCGTTGGCATATATCTTTGCAGGTAAGGGTGTGGTGTTTGAAAACTCTAAAGTAACGTGACCTTCCCATTCTGGTTCTAGTGGTGTGACGTTGACAATGATTCCACAACGGGCATAGGTTGATTTACCCAGACAGATAGTTAAAACATTTCTCGGAATTCGAAAGTATTCGACTGTCCTTGCCAGGGCGAATGAATTGGGAGGAATAATACAAACATCTGAATCCACATTAACAAAACTGTCCGAATTAAAATTCTTGGGGTCAACAATAGCTGAATTGATATTGGTAAAGACTCTGAATTCTGCGGCACAACGAACATCATAACCGTAGCTGGAAGTACCATAGGAAACGATTCTGCCTGAACCATTTTCCTTAATCTGTCCTGATTCAAATGGCTCAATCATGCCATGTTGTTCTGCCATGCGTCTTATCCAAGTATCGCTTTTTACACTCATACTTTATTTTCTCTCAGTTTTATATTCACTTATGACCACCCTGATGGGAAAAAATTCTTGGTTGTCAGTTTCGTCATACTGGCGCATGCCAGTATCCAGTCAATTATGAGGGATCTATTGATTCGACTGGATGCTGGTATTCACCAGCATGACGATTTCTTATTCTTCACATTCAACTCGGTGTCGTACAATCAATCTCCAATCCTTAATTTTCCGCTGCATACGAAGTATTTTTAATTAATCATTTTCAATCACAATCTTTGGAAATTTACCTGAATAATCTTTTGCCATCTGCGAAAGTCTTGCCGATGATTTTCTGGCAATCTCACGATAGAGCAAAGAGATATCCGAATCAGGTTCCATCGCAACAGTAGGTTTACCTTCATCTACCCCTTCCCTGATCCTGATGTCTAAAGGTAAAGACCCCAACAAGTCTATACCGTATTGTTTCGACATTTGTTCGCCGCCGCCTGAACCAAAGATATGTTCCTCATGACCGCATTGACTACAAATATGCGTACTCATATTTTCAATGATACCCAAAACAGGCACACTCACTTTTTCGAACATATTGTGTGCTTTGCGGGCGTCTAGCAAGGCAATATCCTGAGGTGTCGTGACAATGATAGCTGCACTGACCGGGATCTTCTGGCACAGCGTTAATTGTATGTCACCGGTACCTGGCGGCAGGTCTATAATTAGATAATCCAGATCCTTCCAGTTGGTATCACTCAACAATTGCTCCAGTGCGCCAGTAACCATTGGCCCCCGCCAGATCATCGGTGTCTCCTCATCGATCAGATAGCCAATCGACATGGATTGAATGTTGTAGGACAACTTGGGTTCGATGGTTTTACCATCGGCAGAATCGGGTTTACCACTACAGCCCAACATCCTCGGTTGGCTTGGTCCGTAGATATCGGCATCCAGAATACCGACCCTGGCGCCCTCTACCTGTAATGCCAGCGCCAGATTCACTGATGTGGTTGATTTCCCAACCCCACCCTTGCCTGAGGCTATGGCAATGGTATTTTTTATCTCGGATAAGGTTTGCACACCTTTCTGCACCGAGTGCGAGGTGATGTTGGTTCCGATCTGTATCGAAACTTTGCCAATCCCTGAGATAGCGCTTAATTCATCCTGCAATGCCCTGGTTAATGTTTCATGATAGCCCTTGGCTGGGAACCCCAATGACAAGGTCAAATCAACATCAGCACCTTTTATCTGAATATCCTTGACAAAGCCTGCTGAGACCAAATCCTGTCCCAGACAAGGTTCTATATAGCTTTTAAGTTGTGTTTCGATGCTTTCTCGTGTGATATCAGTCATTCTTTACTTCCAGCTCCTGTTGGTGTTTTTTCTATCAAAACTGTTGTCGGGTGGCGATTCTACCCTTTCGTGTCTTTAGCTTCACCCTAAACCTCAATAATGGTAACTTACCTCGCTATTTTTCATTAAGACTTACCCTGGAAGTTTTATACTTAACATATTCACCCAAGACCTACTGATGACTGACACGCAAAAAACAATGCTGGTAACCAGTGCCCTGCCCTATGCCAATGGCTCACTCCATATAGGTCATATGCTGGAATATATTCAGACGGACATCTGGGTTCGGTTTCAGAAGATGCAGGGGCATACATGTTATTACGTCTGTGCGGATGATGCCCATGGTACGCCGATTATGCTTCGTGCCGAGCAGGATGGAATTAGCCCTGAAACATTGATCGAGAAAATCAGTCAGGAACATCAAGCTGATTTTGCCGAGTTTTCAGTCGCGTTTGACCATTTCCATAGCACGCATTCGGAAGAAAATCGTGAACTGTCCTGCATGATTTATGAACGCTTGCGTGATGCCGGGCATATCAACAAGCGTATTATCAAACAGGCGTTTGATCCTGAGAAAGAGATGTTTCTGCCGGATCGGTTTATACGTGGTGAATGTCCAAAATGTGGAGCAGCCGATCAATACGGTGATAGCTGCGAAGTCTGCGGGGCAACTTATAGTCCAACAGAACTGATCAATCCTGTCTCGGCCATTTCCGGGGCCACACCCGTTGAAAAAGAATCCGAACATTATTTCTTCAAACTCGCAGATTTCCAAGACATGTTGCGTGACTGGACACGCGCAGGACATTTACAGAAAGAAGTCGCCAATAAACTGGATGAATGGTTTGAAACAGGTCTACAGGAGTGGGACATTTCCAGAGATGAACCTTACTTCGGTTTCGAGATCCCTGATGCGCCAGGTAAATATTTTTATGTCTGGCTGGATGCGCCGATTGGTTACTTTGCCAGCCTGAAATATCTCTGTGAACAAAAGGGTCTGGATTTTGACAGCTTCATCAATGAAGACAGCGATATCGAGATGCATCATTTTATTGGCAAAGATATCGTCTACTTCCACGCACTTTTCTGGCCAGCCATGCTCAAGGGCAGCGGCCTGCGTACACCAAGTTCTGTTCATGCTCACGGCTTCCTCACTGTAAATGGTGAGAAGATGTCGAAATCCAGGGGCACCTTTATCAAGGCGCGTACTTATCTGCAACATTTAGACCCCGAATATTTACGATATTATTTTGCAGCCAAACTGGGCAATGGTATTGATGATATTGATCTCAATATGGAAGATTTTCTGCAAAGGGTAAATTCTGATTTGGTGGGTAAAGTCGTCAACATTGCCAGTCGTTGTTCAGGATTTATCAAAAAACGATTTGCAGGCAAGCTTGCTACAGAGCTTCACCAAGCTGAATTATTTTCAGAATTTGTCAGTGCTGGAGATAATATCGCCTCGGCATATGCAGCGAAAGAGTATGCCAAAGCCATGCGTGAAATCATGGCGCTGGCTGATAAAGCAAATCAATACATTGATGACAAAAAACCCTGGGTCGTTGCCAAACAGGAAAATAGCGATGATGAATTGCAGGCCATCTGTACCATGGGTCTGAATCTATTTCGTCTATTAATTATTTATCTCAACCCGGTGCTACCTGTAATGGCAAAAAAGACGGAACAATTTCTGAATGTAGAGGCATTCAGCTGGGAACATAGCCAAACCCCTTTATTGGCACATGAAATAAACAAATTCAAACCACTGATGACAAGGGTGGAACAGGAGCATATCGACGCTATGATAGAAAAAAGCAAAGAAGATCTAACAGTGACGGAGAATGCCTCAGCAGAGGGAGCTTCAGATTCGAAATTATTACCAGCATCAGGACCATTACATGATGACCCCATTGCTGACGTGATTTCTATCGATGATTTCGCCAAAATCGACCTGCGCATTGCAAAAATTATCAAGGCCGAACACGTTGAAGGCGCTGATAAATTACTTCAGTTGACCCTGGATATCGGTGGTGAAACACGTAATGTATTTGCCGGGATCAAATCAGCCTATTCACCTGAGGATCTCGAAGGTAGACATACTGTGATGGTGGCTAATTTAGCACCACGTAAAATGCGCTTTGGTGTTTCTGAAGGCATGGTGCTGGCTGCAGGCCCGGGCGGAAATGATCTATTTATACTAAGCCCGGATGAAGGCGCAACGCCCGGAATGAAAGTGAAATGAGAATAAAACAGAATCAGGGTAAAATAGATGGATGGAAGGAATTTTTCTTGTTCTGATTAGTTCTGCGCTTGTTAATAACATCGTTGTTTCTCATGTTATCGGTACCGACCCCGCTTTAGTAGCAACGCAAAGACGTGATGTCGCTTACGGAATCTCAACCATCATGCTCATTCTATTACCATTAACGACTGTCATTGCTTCTGCAACAACACAATTCATTTTGATCCCCCTACAGTTACAATATTTGCAAACCTTGGTGTTTGTTATATTGATCATAATGATTGTTTACGGTCTCAGGCTATGGCCTAGGCCTTTCGGCAAAAGCGGGTCGGAAATGTTTTTACCACTTGCAGGCGTAAACGTGACAGTGCTTGGCACACTGCTTTTGAATCAACAGCAGGATAACAATTTATTTTATTCATTCATCTTTGGTTTGGGTACGGCGATTGGTTTCGCGCTCATGCTTGCCCTGCTGACGGCCATCAATACACGAGTGGAAATGGCCGATGTTCCCGCACCCTTGAAAGGACCTTCCATTACCCTGATTACATTAGGGCTAATATCAATGGCATTCCTTGGATTTTCAGGACTGATTAAATAGATGTTTGGTGTTCTAATCATTTTTTTGCTGGCACTGATAAGTGGTTTTTTAATTTCCAGATCTGCCCAAATGACACTGCAACAAGATAAATTTGAGGCCATCCTTTCTGCCTTGCCACAAACCCAATGTGGCAAATGTAATTACTCTGGCTGTCGACCCTATGCAGAGGCCATTGTTCGTGGTGAGGCCGATATCAATCAATGCCCACCTGGTGGCGAAGCAACTATAAAAACAATAGCCAAATTATTAGGTCGTCAGATCAAACCTCTTAACCCTGAAAATGGTCTGGAGAAAGACAAACACATTGCCTTGATCGATGAAACACTTTGCATCGGTTGTGTGAAATGTATCAAGGCCTGTCCGGTAGATGCCATTCTTGGTGCTGCCAAACAAATGCATTCTGTACTTGCTGAGGAATGTACAGGATGTGAACTTTGCGTTGCACCCTGCCCCATGGATTGCATCAGTATGCAAGCGGTCACAGGTTAGTTAGGTGAGCAGCGAAGTTCACACCAGGTTTAACAGAGAGCTACACTCATTCCCCGGGGGGCTTGAGCTTAAGACTCATAAGGAACTGACTAACAGTAAAGAATCTTTAAGAACGCCTCTTCCGGATAAAATCATCCTGCCACTTCAACAGCACATTGGTTCACCTTCTGAGCCTATCGTTAAAAAAGGCGATATCGTGCTTAAGGGACAAAAAATAGCACAGGCCAGTGGCTACATCAGCGTGCCGGTGCATGCCAGTACCTCAGGAAAAATTCTGGATATAGGTACCTGTCAATCCATACATATTAAATCAGAACAGGTGCCCTGCATCATTATCGAACCGGATGGCGAAGATGCCTGGTTTGAACTCGAACCCGTGACAGATTACCTGTCCATTGATCCTGAAATATTACAACGCCTGATATACGAAGCAGGCATAGTAGGGATGGGAGGCGCAGGTTTCCCGGCACATGTAAAACTAAATGAAGGCACAGCCACGGCCATAGATACCTTGATTATCAATGGTGTCGAATGCGAACCCTATATCAGTTGTGACGATAGAATCATTCGCGAGAAAGCAGATTATATCGTTTCAGGAACACGCATGCTGCAACATGCGATTCAGGCAGAACATTGTGTGATTGCCGTTGAAGAAGATATGCCTGAAGCCTTTGAGGCCCTGAATGCCTTGATTGACGATGATATTGAGTTGGTAACAGTCCCTGCCCGATATCCTGCCGGCGGTGAAAAACAACTCATAAAAGTATTAACAGGCAAAGAAGTCCCTGCCGGTGGTTTACCGATTCATATTGGCATCGTCATGCACAATGTGGGGACTGCTGCTGCTGCCTTTAGGGCCGTAACACGCGGAGAACCCTTGCTTTCCCGTTATGTGACGGTATCTGGCAATGTTGAAGACCCCCGTAATTTACAGGTATTGCTTGGCACACCGGTCGAGCATTGTCTCGAGCAAGTCGGTTATCACCGGCGCGACGATGAAGCTGTGATCATGGGCGGCCCGATGATGGGTAAATACATACATGACATCTCCATGCCTGTGGTTAAAACCACCAACAGTATTCTTGTTACATCAGGATTTAATCGTAGCAGGGAAAAGCCATGTATAGGCTGCGGCGATTGTGTTGATGTATGTCCCGCAAAATTACTTCCCCAGGAACTATTCGCCTATGCACGTGCAAAAGATTATGAAGAGGTTCGAGCATTACACTTATTCGATTGCATTGAGTGTGGTTGTTGTGCGTATGTTTGCCCAAGTAATATTCCTCTGGTGAAATATTACAGGGAAGCAAAAACTGATATTGCCATTTATGAAAAAAAACAGGCAGGGTATGAACATGCCCGCCATCGATTTGAGGCCCGTAGTGAGCGCCTGGATCGTATTGAGAATCGTGTTGATGATCGTTTTGATAAAATAAAAACGCTTTCTACTGATCAGGATCCAGTTGAAGAAGACAAACAATCTTATATTCGGGCCGCTGTTGAACGCATGAAACAGAAAAAAAATAAAAAGAAAGATTAAATGAGTTACATCGACAAAATAAGTTCGCCCTATATTCATTCACTTACTTCAATCAATGAAGTGATGCGTCAGGTGATTTTTGCGCTTGTTCCGGGAATTATTGTGACCACATGGTTCCTGGGATGGGGCGTCCTTGTGCACTGCGTACTTGCTGTTTGTTTTGCTCTGGCTTTCGAGGCCATCATGTTGACCCTCAGGAAGCGTCCACTTCAGGACTTTATGTATGATGGCAGTGCTATTATTACCGGCCTGTTGTTTGCCTTAACCATCACCCCCTTTGCACCCTGGTGGGTAAGCTTATCTGGTATTTGTTTTGCGATTGTTGTTGCCAAACATCTTTATGGTGGGCTTGGCTACAATATATTTAATCCTGCCATGGCAGGCTATGCCTTTGTACTAATTTGTTTCCCGGTTGAATTAAATTATTGGCCAATAATTAATGGTGATAACGGCATCATCGAAAGCCTTAAAATAATATTCATAGGTTTGCCTCATGAAGGTCTGGATAGTCTGAGTGGAGCAACGCCACTGGCATTCACTAAATCTCAACTCAATGGCATGGTAATGCTTTCAGAATTCTCCAGTGGCCCTTTGTTTGGTTCACTGGGAGGCAAAGGCTGGGAATGGATTGGCCTTGCCTTTCTCGCGGGTGGGGTTTGGTTGATGATAAAGGGAATCATCAAATGGCAAATACCTCTGATTTTTATATTCATTTTGTTCGCACTAAGTCTCATTTTTCATGGTCATGATCCTGAAAGATATGCCTCATCAATGTTTAATCTGTTCACTGGTGGGACATTGCTTGCTGCTTTTTTTATTGCCACAGATCCCGTGACTGCTTCAGCCACACCACGTGGTAAAATTATCTACGCCGCTGGCATCGGCTTGCTGACCTATATTATCAGGACATGGGGTGGTTATCCTGATGGCATCGCTTTTGCCGTACTGATCATGAATGCTGCGGTACCATTTATTGATAATGTCACACGACCTGACGTTTTTGGTAAGGTTAAGTCATGAAAATCTCAACTAAAGAATTAATCTCCTTTAGTGTTTTAGCAGTTCTATGTGCGATTGTTTTATCGTTTAGTCATGAGCTGACCAGGGAACGTATTTCTGAAAATATAGAAATGGAAAAATTACAGATAATTACTGCAGTCATGGCACCTGATTTTGATAATGATATTTACCACGATGTGAAGGTAATCAGTTATATGGATAATTCTGGAAATGAATTAACAACCAATGCCTACAGAGCAAGGAAATCTGGCGATCCCGTCGGCGTAGTCTTCATGCCCATCCCAGCAACAGGTTATGTCGGTTCAATTCAGTTATCGATTGGCATCCTTGAGGACGGCTCAATATTTGCTGTACGAGTATTATCACATCGTGAGACAGAAGGCCTGGGCGGCAATATTCATCAGGATAAAACGGACTGGCTGAATAATTTTGCACAACAGTCTTTCGATATCACTGCAATGGAACAATGGGCTGTAAAGGATGAATCCGGCAAATTTGATCAGCTAAGCGGTGCAACAATTACCTCTCGCGGAGTTATCAATGCCGTTAAAAATAGTCTAAAATTGTATATGACTGAGCAGGATACCTTGTTTCTAAATTAAGGTTTTTCAGACAATTAATTAGGATCTGGGAATACAGATTATAGGGATACTGATATGGTACAGACCAAAGACCTACCTGATTCACCTAAAGATATTATTGAGTATCTCCGCAATCATCCTGACTTTTTTGTTGAACACACAGATATACTTTCAGAGCTAGATATCCCACATAACACTCCTGGGAAACTCGCTGCTACTGATAATGTCGCTTCACTGATTGAACATCAGGTGGCGCTATTACGCCAGGAAAATTCCAGTTTAAATGAAAATCTGGAGAGATCAGAAGAAAATGTAGCAAATCAGCGCAAGCTTGCAAAGGCCACACACGATTTATCTTTGCAGCTCATAAAAGTAGATTCGTTAAAAGCACTCAATGATCTTCTGAGCAAAAGTTTAAGACAACAGTATCAGGCTGAACGTTTCCTGTTTCTGGTGTTTAAAACACCCGTTGATTCTGAAGACTGTTCTAACATCCATTTTCATGAAGCTAATTCAAAATTAGCCTTCATGTTTACCGAGCTGTTTCACCACAACAAACCACTTTGCGACAGCTTGCAAACAGAGCATATAGACGCACTGTTTGGAACATTAGGAAAATCGGAGTCAATTCGCTCTACGGCACTCATCCCGGTACAACAATCCGATTGGCACGGAATGCTGGTACTTGGCAGCAAAAATCAGGATCAATATTGCCATGGCTTCGAAATGGATTTGCTTAATTACATTACGATGATATCTGCTGCACTGATAGAAAACATCATTTCTAATAGTCATACGCGTAACAGAGGGGAGAAACCATCAAAAATCAGGGGACAGACTTAAGTCTGTCCCCGAAAGCGTTAACTCATCGATTGCCTGACACCATAAAGCTTTGAATACAGTCCATCCTGTGAAAGTAATTCTCGATGGCTACCCTGTTCACTAATAACACCGGCCTCAAATACATAGACATGGCTTGCCTGTTTGATGGCACTTAATCTGTGCGCCACAATCAATGTGGTTCTGTCTTTGAGAAAATCACTTAATGCAGTATGTAGTTGATATTCTGTCTCTGCATCCAGAGCCGATGTTGCTTCATCCAGAATCACAACTTTTGGTTCACTTAACACCATTCGTGCAATAGCCAATCGTTGTCTTTGACCACCAGATAATCGAATACCTTGCCTGCCAACTATAGTATCAAGACCATTTTGCATTTCCTCTACCGTGCTTTTTAATTGTGCTATCTCAAGGGCATGCCATAAACGATCATTATCCAGCTCACGACCCATTGTTAAGTTGGTTCTGACGGAGTCATTAAATAATGCAGGGTGTTGCAATACCGTTGCAACATTTTCACGAATCACATCAAGACCAATATCTGTAACAGGAACACCATCATAGTAAATCATGCCTGATCTGGCACTGTATAGACCGATTAAGACCTGTACCAATGTCGATTTACCTCCGCCACTGGCACCCACCAGGGCTATTTTATCGCCCGATGCGATATCCAGATTAATCCCGTCGAGAACATCTGAATCACTACTTGCATACGAAAAATAGACATCTTCAATTCTGATCCCGACCGTATGTTTGTTCTCAAATGGATTTTTTATATGGCGATATTCAGGTTCCCGATTTAATGCAGGCAAAACATTAATTCTCTCAAGTGCAGCATTTGCGCTATACCAGGCATATTGTATGTTAAGAATCTCCTGCACCGGGCCCATCATGAACCAGAGATAGCCAAACACAGCGAACATCAATCCGATACTGAGCCCTGAAAAAATCACCATCAACATGGCCACAGCACGGAAGAAATCAAATCCAAACAGAAATATCACAAAACTAAGGCGGTTTGCTGCATCACTTTTCCAGGAAAACGCAGCACCATGCTCCTTGACTGCCTTTGCCTGGTCAATAATTCGCATAATGTAATGACGCTCGCGATTACTGGCACGTATTTGATGAATTGAATCCAGTGTCTCGACCAGGCTTTGTTGAAAGATGGCGAATGCTGAATTTTCTTTTTTCTTTAATTCCTTGACGTGCTTGCCCAGAACCATGGTGAAATAAATCACTATTGGATTAACCAACAGGATGAGCAATGCCAACTGCCAGTGTATCCAGAGTAAGATTGCTGCAACACCAATCACCGTCAGGACAGCAACCAGCAAGCGACTGACGGTAGTGCCTACAAAGTCATCAATCGTTTGTAAATCTGTGACTAAATATGATGCGACGGTACCTGAGCCCAGCGTTTCATATTCAGACATGGAGACTTTCTCCAAATGTGATAACAGGGAGTAACGAATTCTGAAAATGACATCTTTGGCAATAATGGTAAATTGTCTTGATTGCCATACATTTAATACCAATGCAGTTAAGCGCAAACATAAAGTTAAAATCAGTATCACTGTAATGTAGAGCGTTGGCCCATGCCATGCATCAGGTGTATTGGCATTGATTGTTGCAACGACGATTGCGGGTTGATTCAATAAGACTTCGTCAACCAGCAATGGCATCAATAGAGGTAAAGGCACACTGGCGAGTGTTGCCAGGATAGCAATAATATTTGCGTAGACAATTTCTCGTTTGTGTTCACTGGCAATATTTAAAATATACTTCCAGTTGTACACTTGGCTCACTGCCTTATTTTCTTCGAGGATCGGAGTGTCTTGAATATCTGTCATTTTTTTTTGCTATTTACCTAAAACCTGTCCCACTGTAAGGGTAGTTCGTCCATTAATGCTGCTTGCTCACGTAAGCTCAGTATATGATCTTCCCAATACTGTTGGGTATTAAAATATGGGAAAGCCATGGGAAAGGCAGGGTCACTCCAGCGACGCGCTAACCATGCTGAGTGATGCATTATCCTGAGCGACCTGAGCGCTTCGATTAAATACAATTCGCTAACATTAAAATCACGGAACTCCGAATAACCTTCCAGTAGGTCAGCAAGTCTTTCAGTCATGTATTCTCGATCCCCTGATAAGAACATCCACAAATCCTGAATCGCCGGGCCCATCCGGGCATCATCGAAATCAAGAATAAAAGGAGAATCATCTCGCCAAAGGATATTGCCGTGATGGCAATCACCATGTAATCGAATGATACTGACATCGCCTGCCCATTCGTAACATTGATAAATCCTTTTCATTATATCTTCGGTCAGTGTCCGATATGCCGTGACAAGCTCAATCGGTATAAACCCGTTTTCAAGCAGATAGATATTACAGTCTGTGCCAAAAGTTTCCGGATCCAGTGTCGGCCTGTATTGATATGGCTTAGTCGCACTGACATTATGAATCCGTGCCATAAATCGACCGAGTTGTTTCAGGTGTTCTGGGTTATCCAGTTCCGGGGGGCGACCACCTCTACGGGGATAGAGTGAGAAACGGAAGTTTTCATATTGATGTAAGGTTTCACCTTTTTCATCAACAATCGGCCCAATCACTGGAATTTCATGTTCGGCTAACTGGATTGTAAATTGTTGTTCTTCCCTGATGGCCTCATCCGACCATCGTGCCGGTCGATAAAATTTGGCAATGACAGGCTCGGATTCATTAATACCAATCTGATAAACCCTGTTCTCATAACTATTTAATGCAAAAACACAACCATCACAGGCTAATCCTGTACTCTCAATCGCATTGAGGATCTCATCTGGGCCAAGATTCTGAAAAGAATCAATCGCTTTTTCTTTATTCATAAACCTGATTCTATCAGGCGTTGATGAACAACGGTAAAACGGATTGCCTGAACATGAAAATAAATAGATGATTGAGTAACGCTACCCAGACGACTTCGAAATATGCCAGTAGATATATCACAACTTATTTCTGATGCTGGTTCAGGTGACATTGATGCCCAGCTTCAGCTTGCAGACTTATATGAGAGTGGATTTGGTGTACCCGTTGATCTTGCCCAGGCTGTATATTGGTGCCGCAAGGCTGCGCAGGCAGGTTCGGCAAAAGCTCAGAATCAACTAGGGCAATACTTTATCAACGGAAAGGGTGTGGCACGGAATAATTCACTGGCATTTCACTGGTTCTCTTTATCTGCAAACCAAAATCAGGATAGTGCTCAGGCAAATCTTGCCTGGTGTTATCAATGCGGTACAGGCACAGAAAAAGACTTATCAAAGGCATTTAAGTGGTATTTGAAGGCTGCAAATAATGGTCACGCAGGTGCCAGATATAATCTGGGATATATGTATGCGCAAGGGCGTGGCACTGATAAAAATCATATGGAAGCCTTTCGATGGTATGCCCGTGCTGCCAGACAAGGACACGTAAAGGCACAACTGAATGCTGGACTGATGTGTATGAACAGTCAGGGAACGGAGAAAAATTATGAACAGGCATTCGAGTGGTATCAAGATGCTGCCATGCACGGATATGAAAAGGCCCAGTATAACCTTGCCTTGATGTACGCTGGTGGACATGCAGTTGAACAAGACGATCAGCAGGCCTATGAATGGCATAAAAAATCAGCAAAACAGGGCTATGTAAAGGCACAATTTAATCTTGGACTTTTGTATGTGCATGGTCTCGGTGTCGAACAAGATTATAGTGAGGCTGAGAAATGGTTTCAGAGGGCTGCTAATCAGGATTATCCGAAAGCAAATTATCAATTGGGACAAATATATCTGCAGGGACTTGATGTGCAGACGGATGAAATAAAGGCAGCCAAATATTACCAACTGGCCGCTGAAGGTGGTTATGCCAGGGCCCAGTACCGACTGGGGCGACTGTTTCATAAAGGTCTGGGTGTAGATCGAGATGAAAAAACCGCCTACGACTGGTTTAGAAAAGCAGCCATACAAGGATATTCTAAAGCTCAATGTGCAACGGCAATCCAACTGGCAAAGGGGCTTGGGGTGACAAAGGATTATGTCCGGGCATATGCATGGATGACGCTAGCTAATAAATCACAAAACTCCCAGATCAAAGATTTTCTATTTAAAATCAGCAAAAAACTGACTGAATACCAGATCATTGAAGCCAGGACACTGGCAGATAAATGGTATGGTGAACAACACCAATTATCTACACCATCTGAATAGTCATAATACTGGAGAATTGATGATCGACAATACTTTACTTTCGCCTTCGTTGTTTTCCAGGCTCTGTTGTTGAACAACTCTCTTAATTTCGGCGTCTTTCCATTTTAAAATATCATAATAGCGTCTAATATTTTTCACATAAATCACAGGTTCGCCCCCTCTGGCATAGCCATACTCAGTTTGTTGATGCCAGTTTTCATCTGCCAGTAATGGTAATCTTTCTCTTACATCCAGCCATTTATCCGCATCACCGCCCTGAGACTGGGTTAATTTTCTGGCATCCTGTAGATGTCCAATACCAACATTGTAGGCAGCAAGTGCAAACCACAGCCTGTCCTCCCCCTTAATTCTTTCCGGCAGTCTGCTTCTCATCTTAACCAGGTAACGCGCACCACCCAGGATACTTTGTTCTGGATCAAGCCTGTCCTCAACGCCCAATGATCTGGCTGTGTCTGTTGTTAACATCATCAGTCCTCGCACACCTGTAGAAGATTTTGCTTTTGGGTTCCAGTGAGATTCCTGATAACTCATTGCCGCCAGAAGAAACCAGTCCAGTTCCGTTTCTCTGGCTGATTTTATAAATAGCTCCCTGTATTTCGGTAAAGTGTTATGAACATTCTCTAAAAACACGCGCGTATCAATATAATCAAATGATTTTGCATATTTGTAATAATGACTAATCAATTTATCCAACGAACCATTTTTATTAATTTTGTTAAAGAATTTTCTGACCGCTTTATCCAACGAACGATCACTATTTTGTTGATATACCCATGCAACAGGTAATTCCCCCGTGATATCGAAAGCGACTCTGACTTCAGGAAAGAGATAACGATACATATCTACCCAATTAGAATCTGCAATTGCAATTGGCACCTTACTATCATTCACCATCTTAAGGATCTCAGTCATGCTTTTATTTTCAAGCACGCGCCAGGCAAGGTTCGGATGAAAAAAGTTTAATTTTTTTAACAGCGTTTGATAAGACTCGTCTTCACCAATAACGATCTCATCTTCTTTAAGATACGCGATTGATCCTGGTTTTCTATTTTTCTGATGATAAACAAGTTGCCTCCGCGCCGTGATATAAGCGGGGCCATATTCAAGCGTATTATTAGGGTATCCGGATAATGCTGATGCGGATGAACCGATATGCGCTTTATTATTATTGATCAGTGAAGTCACATCATGCTTGTTTTTTACAATAATCAAATTCAAATCAAGTCCCAGACTGTCAGCAAACATACTGGCTAATTCGAATTCAAGACCTTCGGCCTTGCCATCTGATCCTTTGAAATATGTTAGTGGGCTTTCCACAGTGGCAAACCGTAACTCACCAGACTCACGAATTTTTTCAAGAATCGTCTTTTGATCTCCACAAGACGAAAACACTAATATGCAGATAATAGATAAAAGCAACCGTTGAATATTGCTTTTTTGACCCCACTTCTCTTTATGGTTTTTATAGTTCATATTTATAATAGTTAAAGATTATAAATGCTATTCTATTGATCCGATATCCTGATGATTTGACATGATGATCCTACGGTTAATCCTAATAATTTGTGTGTTTATTTTTGCCTATGCCCCCGCGAGCCTTGCAGAGCCATTACCTGGTCTGGATCCTTATAGCGAAAAACTTGAATATCAACTGCATAGAGCCGTGCGTGCCAAAGGAGAGGATTATCAACCGAGAACCCGCCATCTCTCTAGTGAAGGGCAAGCCATCTATACCAATCGACTGATTCTGGAAGATTCCCCCTACCTGATCCAACATGCACACAATCCGGTGAACTGGTTTCCCTGGGGAGATGAAGCCATGACCGTGGCAATAATAGAAAACAAGCCCATCTTTCTTTCAATCGGTTACTCCACCTGTCATTGGTGCCATGTTATGGAAGTTGAAAGCTTTGAGGACAAGAAAATTGCAGAGTTCCTCAATCAACATTTTATTGCCATCAAGGTTGATAGAGAACGTCATCCTGATGTCGATGAAGCCTATATGCTTGCCGTGAGACTGGTCGCAGGGCGCGGAGGCTGGCCCATGTCATCATTTTTGGCACCTGATGGAAAACCCTTTTATGGGGCAACCTATCTGCCGCCAGATATCTTTACCGAACTATTAAAGAAAATAAATGACTCATGGAATAAAGAACCAGAGCTTATTCTAAATCAGGCAAAAGAATTGAGTACACTGGTCACACAGATCATGCAGCATAAAAGTGATCTGCAATCACTCGAAGAAAATACAATTCAACTAAGCGAGGAATATTTATTAGGCCAAATAAATACCTTTACCGGCGGCTTCAGTGATGCCCCAAAGTTTCCCAGTGAGCCCGCGTTATTATTTCTATTACAGATGGCTCAACGCCATAGCAATCAATCATTAAACAAAGATATTGAAAACACGCTGGAGTTAATGTCTCAAGGAGGCATCTATGACCAGATAGGCGGTGGTTTCCATCGTTATGCTACTGATGACATCTGGTTGATACCACATTTTGAAAAAATGCTATACAACCAGGCACAACTTGCTCAAGTCTACCTGCATGCCTACCGCATGACAGGAAAAGATAATTATGCACGGGTGGCACGACAGACGCTTGATTATGTCCTGAGAGAAATGACTTCAAATGAAGGCGGCTTTTATTCAGCAACAGATGCAGACAGTGAAGGGATTGAAGGTAAATATTTTATCTGGCGTCCCGATGAAATCAAAGAAACGCTTACTGAAGAAGATGCGGCTTTGGCAATTGACTTATTCGCTATCACTGAAGAAGGAAATTTTGAAGGACATAATATCCTGTCCCTGCCGGTTTCATTAAGTGATTATGCCCTGAAGCAGAATTTATCTTATCAAGCATTCACGCAGAAAGTTGACAGTATCCGCGCCCAACTTGAAATATATCGTAGTCAAAGAATTCCACCTTTGCGTGATGACAAGGTTTTACTAGCCATGAATGGCATGATGATATCGACGCTAAGCCTGGCTTCTTATGTGCTTGATGCTCCTGTTTACAAAGATACTGCTATACGTGCCGGACATTTATTGTGGGAAAAACTTTGGCACAATGATGCCTTGTTCAGAGTTTATTTTGACGGCAGGCATTCTATTCCTGCGAAACTGGATGATTATGCCTATTTTATTCAGGCACTCATGGATTTGTACGATATTGATGGTAATCCTGTCTGGTTAGAGCGTGGCCGTGGCCTGGCCAATCTCATGATTAAACGCTTCCGTGATAGTGCTGATGGAGGATTCTTTATGTCAGATGCGGAGAACGCATTGTTTGCCAACCCGAAAAGTTTACATGACAGCGCCCTGCCTTCTGGTAATTCAGTCGCAATCATAGCATTAGCAAGCCTCGCTCTGCGTACAGGAGATCTTTCTTATCAGGATCATGCAAATGAGGCTTTGCAGGCAATATCACCCTCTCCTGGTAAAAATATTTTTTCTTCTGCCTCTTTGACCAAAGCACTGGATTTACTGGTCCATGGTGAGATCGGTAAATATCAATATGGTGCACGTGGTGCAGTCAAAGCAAGCGCAGCAATAAAAACCATCAAGGGAGATAAGTTTGTTGAAGTAAAACTACAGCTTGCCGATAATTGGCATATCAATGCTCACCAGTCCAATGTTAAAGATATCATCCCGACATCCATACACATTGATGCAGATTATTCTGCAGCTCTACTAAACGAGATTATATATCCTGACTCGATAAGCAAGAGATTTAGTTTTCTCGAGACGCCTTTGCAAGTATACGAAGGTGATATCGTCCTGCGTGGTTCATTAAATGTCGATGATAGTGCCCGCCTGAATAATATAGTCCCTCTAGTCATCCAGTTTCAGGCTTGTAATGATCAGGTATGCCTGGCGCCGGAAAAACTCACGCTCAGGGCTTCACTATAGGATCATGATGAGAAAGAGACTTGCAAATTCTTTCTGCAGATATTTCATCCTGCTCTTATTTATCATAAACCTGCATGCTTGTGAAACCACATCTGAAGATCAACAGGCAGTTATTGTGTCAGGTCTTACCATGGGTACGACGTACACAATAAAACTAAATATTCCCGAGACGAAGATAGATCGCCCTGTGATTTCAACAGAAATTAATCACCGACTAGATAAAATTAATTCCCAGATGTCTACTTATATGGAGACATCTGCCCTCTCCCTGTTTAATCAATCAAATACACAAGACTGGGAAGAAATTCCGCCCGATCTTTATACGGTAATCGAGGAATCTTTAAGGATAAACAAGCTAAGTTATCACGCTTTTGATGTCACCATAGGTCCTGTTGTTAATCTCTGGGGCTTTGGCCCAAAAGCACAATCAGACATTGTTCCAGAAGAATCAGCAATCAGGGCAGCACTTGATAAAGTTGGCTCTAAATATATCCATTTACGCAAAGAACCTTATGCAATAAAAAAAGATAAGCCGAATCTGACTATTGACCTTTCAGCCATCGCTAAAGGTTATGCTGTTGACGTAATTGCCGATTACCTTGATGACCTGGGTATCAATAACTATATGGTTGAAATTGGCGGTGAAATAAAAACCAAAGGCATTAATTCCGGTAATAAGATCTGGCATATTGGTATTGAAAAGCCTCTGGATGATCAGCGCTCTGTACAAATGGTCATCACCCTGAACAATATCGGTATGGCTACATCAGGCGATTACCGTAATTATTTTGAAGAAAACGGCATCCGCTACTCACACACCATTGATCCATCAACGGGAAAACCGATCACACATAAACTTGCATCTGTAACAGTTTTACATCCTTCAACCATGACTGCAGATGCCATGGCTACCGCCCTGCTTGTGCTTGGCCCAAACCGTGGCTTCGAATTAGCACTCAAGGAAAACCTTGCCGCCCTGTTTATTGTCCACGATAAAGATAATTTTACTGAGATAATCACACCTGAATTCAAAGATGCTGTCGTCAATTTAGAATGAACGCACTGACATTTTTATTCGCCCTGGCAATACTGGTATGGTTCTGGCAAAACAGTTTACGTTTTCGAGAATATGCTATACATAAGTGTAAAATAAGCTGCAGGACAATGGATCTACAGTTACTGGATGAAACTGTTGCACTACATAAAGTTAGAATCACCAAAGATAATCGTAATCAAGTCAAATTACTTCGTCGTTATCATTTTGAGTTCAGTATCGATGGGCACGATAGATATCAAGGATCCATCACTTTTATTGGGCAAGGTGTCGACCATATCCAGCTTGACCACCCTGATGGGCAACTTATTTTACACAGTGATGAGGTGAAAAAACTGCATTAAATATTGTTATACTGTGCAGAGTAAATAACTAATAATTTTCGAGGAATCCACCATGCCTTCATTTGATGTTGTCTCAGAGGTAGATATGCATGAACTCTCAAATGCCATTGATCAGACCAATAGAGAGGTCTCCACCCGTTTTGATTTTAAGGGCAGTAATTCACGCGTTGAACGCAAGGAAGCAGAAATGACCTTGATTGCTCCGGCAGAATTTCAAATAGACCAGATATTCGACATATTACAAAACAAATTGGCCAAGAGAAAAATTGATACAGGCTGCCTGGACAAGGGCGATATCAAGGAATCAAATAATGAGGCCAGGCAAATTATTATTGTCAAACAGGGACTGGATAAAGAACTGACTAAAAAAATCACCAAGTTAATAAAAGAATCAAAACTCAAAGTCCAGAGCACCATTCAGGGAGAACAAATTCGTGTGACTGGTAAAAAGCGGGATGATCTACAGGCAGTGATGGCTTTACTTAAAGATGCAGCTCTCTCCCTGCCACTACAATATACAAATTTTAGAGATTGAAGGTGCTGAATGCGCCTGGTTTATGATCTACACACGCATACAACAGCTTCAGATGGAGAGCTTTCACCTAAAGCGCTAGTTATTAAAGCAAAAGCCAATGGTGTTGATATCCTGGCGATCACTGATCATGATACGACAGAGGGTATTGCTGAAGCCAAGATTGAAGCGTGCAAGCAAAACATCAGACTACTTCCAGGTATTGAACTTTCGGTCTCATGGATGCATAAAAATTTTCATATTATAGGCCTTGGTATAGATCCAGATAATGAAAAATTAAAAGCATCACTTACAGAGACTGAAATATTACGGCAGCAGCGAGCAATCGAGATAGGAAATAAATTAGAAAAAATTGGCGTCATAAAAGCATATTATGAAGCCAGAGAACTGGCAGGCGTTAGTACACTTACTCGTAGCCATTTTGCTCGTGTCCTGATCAATCAAGGTTTTGCTGATGACAGCAGAGAAGTTTTCAAAAAATATCTGGTCCATAACAAACCCGGGTTTGTTAAAACAAACTGGGTCGAAATGGCATCAGGCATCAAACTCATCAAAGATGCAGGGGGCGAAGCAATACTTGCTCACCCGATGCGCTATAACATCACTGCCAGCTGGCTTAGAAGGTTCCTTGCAGCATTCAAGCAGGCCGGCGGAATCGGTATTGAAGTTGTTACCGGGAGTTCAAACGCAGATGAGATAACCACCACTGCTGCATACGCCAGGCGCTTTGAACTGTCTGGATCTGCAGGTTCTGATTATCACGGATTTGACAATACCTGGGTCAGGCTAGGTCAACTGGCTACCATGCCAGAATCAGTAACACCGGTATGGGATAGGTGGGAAGGATAGTTCTGTAACAACAGATTTCTATCTAAAATAATAAATCTGTCCCCTTTAATTATTTTAAACATTACATATTAATAGAGCAATGCAACAAATAAAAATACTCACTTATATCATAATATTAAGCTTAGCTATTCCCACAATACACGCGCAAGAAACCGAGATTTATTCAGCGTTTAATGGCGAATGGATTTTCGAGGAGGAACTGAGTGATGACACAGACGAACAAGTTGAAAAGACAATAAAAAAAGCAGGTGGAAGAGCAACCAGAAAAAAAGGCAAGGGTCGATACAAAGGAGGCCCGGAGGAACAGGCCGTATATGATCATATCTCATATGACGAAATGTTAACCATTAGTTACAAACAACCAGAATTTCGTCTAACCTATGATGAAGGTTTTAATAGAGTATTCCATACTGATGGTCGAGGTCGCACTGTCAGTGCTAGCGGAACAAGCGCTGGCGACAATAAGGACTTTTCGTTTGCGAGTTGGGTAAATGAAAATAACTTCATTGTAGAATCTCGCCCTCGTGATGGCGGGAGCATTGCCGAAACCTATTCACTTTCGGCAGATGGGAACCAACTGACGGTAGAATTATATCTAGAACCCCATTCATTTAGGTATCCCATAGAAATAATTCGTGTCTACAAAAAGGCTGAAAATAATCCTGCGGTTATTCAAAAAGGGGATAAAAAATAAATTTATCTCCTTTTTTTTATATATCAATTATTTTTTCGATCTATTCTTTATTTTCTTTGCATCTAACATCTTAATCAGAAATACTGTTCTCTCATGCTTTTAGATTTTTCCATCCAGCCCCATCTGATAATACTTATGAACAATCTCGTCCTGGTTTTCCAATAACCAGTCTATGTCAGGTTCATTATTCATTGCCTTATGGATTGCTGCAGTAGTCGCCTTCCGATGAATATCAAATAAGATTTTATGGTCAAGATTATCATCTGTTACCACAGAGGGATTCAACCATACAGAGACAATAATTCCTAGATCATTCGCTTTCTCTTTTGGGATATCACCGTTTCTGACTGCATCAAGCACACCATTCGCAATCGCACCCTGCACAGTCCCCATCAGGATATTTGTATACCGCTCATCTTTGACGGTCACTTTACTGACCATCAAAGTTGGCGGCCTGACCATAACATCAGTATTTAGAATGGCCAGAACACGCGTATGACCTTTAACCTGATCGCCCAGCAAATTCGCAAATGCTGTGCCAAACGGCCCATCCAGTTCTCCGATGATGACTTCCGGCTCAGCCGCAGTACCTGGTGGTCCACCTGCGACCAATGCTTCACCCACACGCATAACAATACGATCACCCATGTAATCCTCTCCTCAATAATTTTTAACGAAATAATAAATTTGGATATATACCCAAATAACCTGGAAATATTCTAATCTGAA
>Ga0209988_10000459_pt1 | contig 25371 bp, 23 predicted proteins | sample N075metaG_FD_183115 | JGI IMG/M metagenome (GOLD analysis project Ga0209988, IMG submission 183115) | Deep subsurface microbial communities from Kermadec Trench to uncover new lineages of life (NeLLi) - N075 metaG (SPAdes) (version 2) | ecosystem: Environmental > Aquatic > Marine > Ocean trench... | reverse complement strand
GCCGTCGGCAGCCTCTTCCACCGCCAGCAGCAGGTCCGCCTGGGCGGAGTGGTCGAAGCGGGCCAGCACGCCCGACCCGGCAAGGTCGCGTTTCACCCGGCACAGCAATGCGCCATCCAGACGGGAAGGCTGCAAGCTGGCCGGATCGAGGTTCTCCCAGCTCTGATCGCTGAGCCGGATTCGCCCGGATCCCGGCTCGAACTCGCGCACGAAGAACGCCGCCTCCTCGACCTCGATCTGGCCCCGAAACTGGCCCAGCTGGACCACGAAGCGGTCCTCGTCCGGGAGGAAGCGCACCCCCTTGTCGAAGGCGGCGCGCAGCTTCGGGTTCAGGAACCGAATCCCTTCGTGGCTCCAATGGCCGTCGTGGTGCAGCACCAGCCCGAAGGGTCGCAGAGCCGGCGGACCCGGAGGTCCCAAGGCTGGCGGACCGGGAGGTCCGAAATTTGACGGGAAACCGGGTTCCGTGCGGGGGCCAGCCACAACCTCAGCTCTCGGGGAGCTCCTCGACGACGGCGCTGCCATCGGCGGCGACCCGCAGCACGCCGACCAGGTCGTAGCGGTTCCAGAGCACGATGCGCTCGACGCTCTTGCCGTCCTCGCCGCGATAGATCCACTTCTCGTTCCACTTGAGGCCGTGTTCCTCGTTCGTGCGAGGATCGTTCACACTGCCCAGCTGGTCGGTGGGCGCTCCGAGCAGCTTCCAGACGCGGCCGCGGTCAAGCACGACGAACCCGTCGCATCATCGGTCGCATTCCCCACCGACCATGTTGATGAAGTCGAAGGTCGGAATCAGGTCTGCCAGCAGTGCGCCGCGCAACATGCCCGGCATCGGCGCCAGGTTGATCAGACTCGGCGGACGGCAGCGCACCTTGTAGGGAACGGCCGAGCCGTCGGACACCAGGTAGAAGCCCAGCTCGCCGTTGGCGGACTCGATGGCGAAGTAGACCTCGCCGATTGGCACTCGCGGCCCTTCGGTGACCGACTTGAACTGCTGGATCATCTCTTCCATCTGGTTGAAGACGCGGCCCTTGGCCGGCCAGCGCACGCGCGGATCCATCGTGTCCACGGGCCCCGGCCCGAGCTCTTGAAGCTTCTCGAGACACTGCTCGACGATCCGCAGGCTCTGATGCATCTCCTCGACGCAGACGAGATAACGATCGTAGTTGTCGCCGACCTCGCCAATCGGGATGTCGAAGTCGATCTCATCGTAGGTGAGGTAGGGTTCCTGCTTGCGAATGTCGAGAGGCTCGCCCGCCGAGCGCAGGATCGGACCGGTCACCGCATAGCGCAGGCACTCCTCACGCGAGATCACGCCCGTTCCCTTGAGCCGGTCGACGAAGATCCGGTTGCCGGTCACGATGCCGTCGAAGTCCTTCAACAGCTCGCGGATCTTGGCGATGTGGTCGCGGCACTGGGCCGGAAACGTGTCCGGCATGCTGTGCTTGACTCCGCCGATGCGGACGTAATTCGAGGTGACGCGCGCACCGCAGAGCACCTCCTGCAGGTCCCAGATGAGCTCGCGCGCTTCGATTCCGTAGAGGAAGGGCGTCATCGCCTGCAGCTCGAGGCAGGCTGCACCGCAGCGGGTCAGGTGGTCGCCGATGCGCGACAGCTCCGAGGCGAGCACCCGCTGCCACTGGCAGCGGATCGGCGTCTCGAGCTCGAGCATCTTCTCCACCGCCATGCAGAAACCGATGTTCGCCAAGATCGCCGAGTTGTAGTTCAGGCGGTCGGTGTAGGGGATCGCCTGGTACCAGGTCCCGGACTCGCACTCCTTCTCGAAGCCGCGGTGCAGGTATCCCACCTGGATGTCGAGGTCGGCGATGTTCTCGCCGTCGAGCTCGATCAAAAACTTCACCGTTCCATGGGTCGCCGGATGGGACGGCCCCATGTTGAGGATCTGTCGTTCGGTGTGGAGATCGCGCTCGAAGTCCTCGGCCAGGGCCTCGTGGGCGCGGTCCGCGTTTTCGGCCATCGGCTAGTTCCTCGGGCCCACCAGCGGCTGGCGCCGCTCCTTGGGATAGTCCTTGCGAAGCGGGTGGCCCTCGAACTCCTCGTACAGGAGCAGCCGCCGGAGATCCGGGTGCCCTTCGAAACGCACGCCGTACATGTCCCAGACTTCGCGCTCCATCCAGTCGGCGGACGGATAGAGATCGATCAGGCTGTCGATCTGACACACATCTGCGGCCACCCGGGCCTTGATCCGCACCCGCCGGTTCCTGGCCACCGAATAGAAGTGGTAGACGACCTCGAAGCGCGGCTCCTGCTCGATGTAGTCGACACAGGTGAGGTCCGTCAACATCTCGAACTGGAGATCGGGGTCGTCCCGAAGCAGGCGCGCCACGTCCACGATCCGGGACGCATCGATCTGGGCAGTCGCGTCACCGAGCTTGGCGTGGGTCTCGAGGACCGCATCGGAGAGCGCCTCCAAGAGGCGTCGCAGCGCCTGGGAACCGTAATCCTCCATCAGGACTGCGACTCCGTGCGCGGTTTGCGCGGCTCGTCCTGCCGCTCGTACTCCGCTCGCAGGAAGTCGAGACGGCGCTTGAGCAGCGGCTCGGGAACCAACAGCTGCTCTTTCTTGAAAACCATGGACGGCCGATCGTAGCTGCCGATCTCGACCTCGCGACTCATGACGATGGCTTCTTCGGGGCAGGCCTCCTCGCAGAGGCCGCAGAACATGCAGCGCGACATGTCGATGTCGAAGACCTCGGGATAGCGCTCGATGCGCGCGCCCTCGATTTCGCCGGGGATGATGCTGATGCAGTCCGTCGGACAGGCGAACTCGCAGAGGCCGCAGGCCACGCAGCGCGGCTCGCCGTTTTCGAGCTCGACGAGCACCGGCATGCCGCGGAAGGCGTCGGGATAGTCGACCCGCTCTTCGGGATACTGGACGACGAAGTCCGTCCGGTTCTTACCGGTGACGAAGCCGCGAAGGTTGCGGAAGAAATGCCGACCCGTGATCATCAGCCCCTTCACGATGGCCGGCAAATACAGCCGCTCCGAGAACCCGAGCTGTTCCTGCCGCTTGACCTTGATGACCTTGCCCGGCATGGCCAGCACTATAGGAAAGGGGCCCCCAGACGGCACGCCTCCCGAGCCATTCCGGCTGCCCGGCCCAGTTTCAGGGCTCAGGGAACTCCCGACCCAACCCCAAGCCACCACCTCCCCCGGCAGTTCACCGCTTCGGTGAACTGCAAGCCGCCGCTCCGTCGGCCCACCGCTTCGGTGAACTGCAAGCCGCCGCTCCGTCGGCCCACCGCTTCGGTGAACTGCAAGCCGCCGCTCCGTCGGCCGATCTCTAGGCGACGGGCTTCTCGATGACGGGAAGCTGGAGTTCGTCGATTTCCTTGTGGCGGCCATCGGCCGGCACCCGCTCGTTCTGGACGCGCGCCTGCAGCTTCATCAAGCCTTCGAGCACGGCCTCGGGTCGCGGCGGACAGCCGGGAACGTAAATGTCCACGGGAATGATCGTATCGATCCCCTGCACCACTGCGTAGTTGTTGTAGGGGCCACCAGAGCAGGTGCAGGCACCAAAGGCCATCACCCACTTGGGCTCGGCCATCTGGTCGTAGACTTTCTTCAAGATCGGCCCCTGGCGATGGGTGATCGTCCCGACCACCATCAGCAGGTCCGACTGGCGGGGAGAAAAACGGGGCAGTGCACATCCGAAGCGGTCCAGGTCGTAGCGCGGACCGGCCACCGACATGAACTCCATGCCGCAGCAAGCCGTCACGAACGGATACAGGAACATGGAGTATTTGCGGCTCCAGTTGAAGAGCGACTCCACCTTGGTGGTCACGAGCGAATCCCCACCTTCGCGGAGAAACTCGATGGCTCGCTGATTGTGACGCGCAGCCACTGCCTGGCGGTCGGGAACAGCCATGAAATCCTTTCCGTTCGAATGCAGACCGCGAACGACCGGACTATAGCGACTCTCTGATACCCTGGGAGCGCAGTGCAGGAACAGCCCGCAAGGCAAGCACTCGCCTGGGGAGTTCACGCGTTCACGGCCTCGGGCGCGGTGCTTGGAGCAATGGCGCTGCTCGCCACCAGCGAAGGCCACTGGAGTCGGGCCGTGCTCTTCATGCTGGCCGCGCTCTCGGTCGACGCCATGGACGGCTTCCTGGCCCGGGCTGTCGACGTGAAGCGCTGGGCCCCACGCCTCGATGGACGCCGTCTGGACGACGTCGTCGACTATCTCAACTACGTGATCGTGCCCGTCGTGTTCCTGCTGGCATGCGGGTTGCTGCCCCATTGGGGCTGGGCTTTGCCACCCATCCTGGCCAGCGCCTACGGTTTCTCTCGCGAGGCGTCAAAGACCGACGACCACTTCTTCCTGGGCTTCCCGTCCTATTGGAATGTGATCGCTATCTATGCCTGGCTGCTGGAGCTCTCACCCGCTTTCTGCAGCGTCTTCGTCACGCTCTGCGCCGTCGGCGTCTTCGTACCCTTCAAGTACATCTACCCGATCCGAATGGCGGCCTGGCGGCGCACGACCTGCACGCTGGCACTTCTCTGCGTGCTCGCCCTGACCTACGCAGTCCTGGCTCCAGAGCGCGCAAGGGCGCTTCAGCTGGTGGAGGTGTCGCTGCTGTTCCCGGCTTGGTATCTCCTGCTCTCGTTCCGTTTGGGCGGAATGCACAAGCAGAGCCTGGGCGGAATGCACCGGAAGAAGGAGGCCTGACAGGAATGGAAGAGCTGCGGACCGGGGTGCTGCTCGTGAATCTCGGCACGCCGGACTCGACCCGGGTCTCCGACGTGCGTCGCTACCTGCGCGAGTTCCTGAGCGACCCGCTGGTCCTCAACATGCCGGCACCGGTGCGGCGCATGCTGCTCGAAACGGTGATTCTGCCCAGCCGGCCGCGTCGTTCGGCCAAGGCCTACCGCAAGATCTGGCGCAAGCAGGGTTCGCCGCTGCTCATCTACAGCCGGGCGTTGCGAGATGCGCTGGAGAAGGAGCTGGGTCCAGCCTACGTGGTCGAGCTGGGGATGCGCTATGGACGACCCTCGATTCGCGGCGCGCTCCACCGTTTGTGCGCTGCCGATGTCGTTCGGGTGCTGGTCCTGCCGCTGTTTCCCCAGTATTCGACGGCGGCCACGCTCTCCGCCATCGAGAAGGTTCGGGAAGAGGTGCAGGCCCTCTCGCCTCTGGCCCCGATCGAGATTCTCGGCAGCTTCTACGCCGACCCCCGTTTCATCGACGCCTGGGGCGCCGTGGCCAGGCCCGAGATCGAGGACTTCAAACCCGATCACGTGCTCTTCAGCTATCACGGCCTGCCCGAGAGCCAGGTCCGGGCCGTCGATCGCAGCGGCGGCCAGCACTGCCTGGCCCGGGAGGACTGCTGTGATGCCCTGGTCGAGGCAAACCGGGACTGCTACCGGGCCCAGTGCTTCGCCACGAGTCGCAGCCTGGTTCGTGCTCTCAACCTCGACCCCGAGATCACGAGCACCTCGTTTCAGTCACGGCTCGGTCCTGCCAGCTGGATCCGTCCGTACACCGACGCGGTGCTCCGGGAGCTGGCCGAGCAGGGACACCGACGGGTCGCCGTTCTCTGCCCCGGCTTCGTCGCCGATTGCCTCGAGACGCTCGAAGAGATCGGCATCCGCGCCGTCGCGCAGTGGCGGTCCCTGGGTGGCGAGGCGCTCCGGCTGGTTCCGTCATTGAATGCCCACCCGGTCTGGGTCGATGGACTCGCCCGCATGCTTCGCCAACACGCTTGAAGAGACCTGGGCTAGAGCGGTCGCACGAGATCTTCCGCAGCTCGCAGACCCGAGGCGAAGCTGTCTGCCACGCCCACCCCAGCCACGTAGCTTCCGGCGAGCGCCAGACCGGGCAACGCCCCTACGCGCGTCCCGACCTCGTTCATGCGGCGCACGTGAGCGCGACCGGGCTGTGGAATCGCTCGGGGCCAGCGGGTGACGCCGAGCACCGCGGGTTCGCCGCCGATGCCAAGCACCGGGTCGAGGTCCTGGAGCGTTCGCTCGACGATCCGGTCGTCGGGTTCGTCGATGATGTCGCGCCGGCGCACGCCTCCCAAGATGCATTGCAGCAGCTCGTGGTCAGCGGGCGCACGCCCCGGAAAGAGCTGACTCATGAAGAGACAGCCGAGCAGGTCCATGCCCGCGGCCTCGCCCGTCTCGCGAGGCACCAGGAAACCAAAGCCCCGCACCTCGTGGCTCAATTGCGAGCGCGCAACGCCCAGGGGAACGCCCACGATGGGCGCGTAGTCGATGTCCTCCAGCAGCTCGGCGACCCGCGCATCGCTTTCCCGTAGCAGGGCAGCCGCAGCAAGCGACGGCACCGCCAACACCACACGGCCGGCGCGCAGGGTCGTGTCCCCGCCGGCCTCGGTCGAAACCGACAAGTGCCATGCCGTGCCCTCGCGACGCAGCGTCCGCACCGTCGCGCCCAACGCCGGCGGCTCGTGCAAACGTTCGGCCAGATGACGGGCAAAGGGCCCGAGCCCCTCGGTGGTCGAGTACACGCCTCGCAGTCCGCGCTCGCTTCGCCGCGAGAATGCGGCGGCGAGGGCACCCAGCAGCACCGACCCGAGGCGGCGCTCCCAGTCGACCAGGGTGCCGAAGACGGCCTCGGCGCCCAGCTCGCGCTCGTCCCCGGCATAGACACCGGTCAGGAACGGACCGACCAATCTGTCCGCCACCTGGCGCCCGAGCCGGCGTGTGATGAACTCGGAGACCGATTCATCGGAAGCGTCACGACGCGGCAGCAAGGGCTCGGCCAGCAGCCGCAGCTTCCCAGCCGGCCCGAGCAGCGACGTGCCCAGCAGGGAAAACGGGGACGACGGCGCCGCTACCAGCACACCGTCGCGGAGGATGAAGCGATGCTTGCTCGCGGGCTCCGCCTTGCGGAGTGCGTCCTCCAGGCCTTGATCGCGCAGGACCGCCAGCATCGGGACCTTGACCTCGATCGTGTTCGGACCCCGCTCGACGACGTAGCCGCGGACGTGATCCGTACGCATGACGCCACCGGGCCGATCCGAGGCGTCCACCACGAACACCTCGGCACCGTGAGCCTGGAACGCCAGCGCCGCGGCCAAGCCAGCGACACCCGCCCCCACGACCGCGACATCCACCTCCGGCATCGACGCCATCGTCCGCTCGCTCAGACCGTCTTGCTGAACATCGGTTGGCCCGTCTTCTGCTGCTCAGGCAGGTAGGCATCAAAGACCATGGCCACGTTGCGGACGAAGAGCCGGCCCAGGCCCGTCATGCGGAGCGTCCCATCGGCGCTGCGGATGACGAGACCGTCCGCCACCATCGCGTCGAGTCGCGACAGCTCGGCCGAGTAGGCGTCGCCGAACGGACGTCCGAAGCGCTTCGCGTAGTCCTCGGCGCGGAGTTCGCCCAAGCACATCAGCCGGCCGATCAGCCAGCGGCGTTCGAGGTCGTCCTCGGAGAGACTGTGCCCGCGCAGGGTCGCCAATCCCTGATCCTGCACGGCCGCCTGCCAGGCTCCCAGCTCGCGTTGGTTCTGGGCGTAACTGCCCCGCAGCTCGCTGATGGCGCTGGGACCGAAGCCCAGCAGGTCGACGCCGGCCTGGGTCGTGTGGCCCATGAAGTTGCGTCTCAGCGTTCGCGCCTCAAGTGCCTGGGACAGCTCGTCATCCGGCTTGGCGAAGTGGTCGAGACCGATGAAGCGGTAGCCGGCGTCCAGGAAGCGGCGGATGGCGTGCAGCATGATCCGGAGCTTCAAGTCGGCGGGCGGCAGGTCCTTGCGTTCGAAGCCCCGCTGCTGTTTGGCCACCCAGGTCACGTGGGCGTACGAATAGAGGGCCAAGCGATCGGGAGAGATTTCGAGCACCGTGTCCAGCGTGCGGTCGAAGCTCTCCACGGTCTGATAGGGGAGCCCGTAGATCAGGTCGAAGTTCACGCTCTTGAAGCCGGCCGCGCGGGATTCGTCCACCAGTGCGGCGGTCTCGTCTACCGGCTGGATGCGGTGAACCGCTTCTTGAACTTTCGGGTCGAAGTCCTGGACTCCCATGGAGATGCGGTTGAAGCCAGACTCACGCAGGGCCGCGATGTGCTCTGAGGTGGTGACTCGCGGATCCACCTCGATCGAGACCTCGGCAGCCTCGGCCAGCGGGAAGGCCGCCGAGACCATCCGGAAGAGTCGCGTCAGCTGTTCGGGCTCCAGGTAGGTGGGCGTGCCGCCCCCCCAGTGGTGCTGGGTCACGAGCCGCGGAACCCGGACCGCCTCGCGTACGGTTTCGATCTCGCGCTCGATCACGTCCAGGTAGCGGGCGGCGAGTTCGGTCTTCTGGGTAATGACCTTGTTGCAGGCGCAGTAGTGGCAGAGCGAGCGGCAGAAGGGCACGTGCACGTAGACCGACAGGCCATCGGCCGGGTCGATGTCCTCGCGGCCCAGCTCGTGACGGAACTCCGCGACGCCGTAGCTCTGCTTCCACACCGGAGCCGTGGGATACGAGGTGTAGCGGGGCCCCTCGATCGCATACCGCGGCAGAATCTCCTCCACCTGCTCCAGGTCGAGATCGAAGCTCGGCTCACTCACGGGGCCAACGCCTTGGCCGCGGCCGTGAAGGCTCGCACGCCCTCGACCGGCGTGTCGGGCAGGCAGCCGTGACCGAGGTTGAGAATGTGACCGCGCGCCGCCCGGGCCGCCTCGGAGATCTCGCGCACCCGGGCCGCGATCTCTTCGGGCGCCGCCTGCAGCGCGCAGGGATCGAGGTTGCCCTGGACACTCACCTTCTGTCCCGCCTTCCGCGCCGCCTCTGCCATCTCCACGCGCCAGTCCACGGAGATTACATCCACTCCAGATTCAACCATGAAATCGAGAACATGACTACTGTCTTTGACATAGAGGATGAGGGGTGCCCGAGAGTGGTCGAGCTTGGCCGCAATCTGGCGATGGGTCGGCAGCACCCACTCCTGGTAGTCCCGGGGCGAGAGCAGCCCCGCCCAGGTGTCGAAGAGCTGGACCGCCTGGGCCCCCGCCTCGATCTGGGCTTGCAGATAGGCGCAGACCATCTCGGTCAGACGCGCCAGCAGCACCTTCAGCACTTGCGGAGTGCGGAACATCATGCGCTTGAGCGCATTGAAGTCGTTCGAACCGCTGCCTTCCACGAGATAGGCGGCCAGCGTGAAGGGTGCGCCGGCGAAGCCGAGCAACGGGATGTCACGGGTCGCAAGCTCAGCCCGGAGCCTGCGCAGGCTCTCAAACACGTAGGGAACGGACTCCCGCGGATCGGGAACGCACAGCGCCTCCGCCTGCAGAAGCGTGCGAATCGGCGCTTCGATGACGGGGCCCGGCGCGAAGTCGAGCTCCACCCCCATGCCCGGCACCGGCACGAAGATGTCCGAAAACAGGATCACGGCCTCGGTTCCCACCAGCTCGAGCGGCTGGAGCGACACCTCCACGGTCCGGTCTACGTCCCGACACATCTCCAGGAACGAAACGCCCTCCCGGACCGCCCGATACTCGGGCAGGTAGCGACCCGCCTGGCGCATCAGCCAGACCGGCGGACGATCCACCGGCTCCCCGCGACAGGCCCGCAGAAAGCGCTCGGTCGGGTCCAATGACGCGGCGCCCATCAGTATCCGGACAGGCGCGCCCAGCGATCCCGGTGCCAGGCAGCATCGCCGAAGGTCGTGGCAGCAACCCGGGCGCGCTTCATGTAGAAGCCGATGTCGTGTTCGTCCGTCATGCCGATGCCGCCATGCATCTGCACCCCCTCGTTGGAGATGAGGATGAGAGCGTCGGAGCAGCGAGCTTTCGCCAAGGAAATGAGCTTGCGAGCGTCATCCGTCCCGGCATCGACGGCGCGCGCAGCCGCCATCATGGTCGAGCGCGAGAGCTCGATCTCGATGTACATCTCGGCGGACCGGTGCTTGAGCGCCTGGAAGCTTCCGATGGGAACCCCGAACTGCTCCCTCTGCTTCAGGTACTCGAGGGTCCGCTCGAAGCAGGCCGACATGGCACCCAGCATCTCGGCGCACAGACCCACGGTGGCCCGATCGATGGCGTCCTCAAGCAGCGCACCCCCCTGCCCTTCGACGCCCACGACGGCGTCGGCGCCGACCTCGACCGCTTCGAGTTTCACGAGAGCCGCACCCCGCGAATCGACGCGCCGCTGCCGTTCCAGCGTCAGGCCCTTGGCACCCGCCTCCACCAGCAAGAGCGTGATGCCATCCGCGTCGGAGACGTCGCCTGTGGTACGGGCGGCTACGATCAAGGCATCGGCGGCTCCGCCATCGATCACATGACGCTTCTCGCCCGTGATACGCCAGCCGTCCCCGTTTCGCTCGGCGCGCGTGCGGATGCGGTGGAGGTCGTAACGGCCACGGACCTCCTGGTACGCCAGCGCCAGAAACGCGTCGCCGGCCGCCACGGGCTCGATCCAGCGCTTCTTCTGGGCGTCGCTGCCGCCGAGTAGCAGGGCCTGGCCCGCCAGCAGCACGGTGGAGATGAAGGGCTCGGGCGCGAGGTTGCGCCCCAGCGCTTCCAGGATCACGGCCAGCTCGCTGAGACCGAGGCCGGCGCCGCCGAACTCCTCCGGAAAGGGAATGCCGACCCAGCCGAGCTCGGCCATCTGCTTCCACAGGGACCTGGAGAAGCCCAACGGATCATCACTGTCGCGAAGCTCCCGGAAACGCGAGACAGGGGACTGTTTCGCCACGAAGTCGGCCGCGGTCTTTGCCAGCAGTTCCTGGTCTTCGGTGAGTAGCAGCTGCATCCTCATTCTCCTCAGTCAGGAAGACCCAGCACATGCTTGGCGATGATGTTGAGCTGGACTTCCGAAGTCCCGCCTTCGATGGAGTTGCCCCGGGCCCGTAGCCAGCCGCGCGTGCGAGCGAGCTCGTCTTTATCGAAACCGGTCCCTTCCCAGCCCAGCCCCTCGGGCCCGGCGATGTCGACCATCAGCTCGCTGCGTCGCTTGTTGAGCTCGGTGGCGTACACCTTGAAGATCGAGCTCTCCGGGCCGGACTGATGGCCGGCCTTGGCGGCGTCACGCGTCCGCTGGACCGTCAGGGCGAAGGCCTTGTCGTCGAGTTCGCAGCGCGCAATCTCGTCGCGCAACACCGGATCGCTGAGCATCGTGCCATCCGCGCCCCCGAGATACTGGCGAGCAAGATTCGCCAGCATGCTGCCCGGCTTGCGTTGCTTTCCGGTGTCTGCGACAGACCCGAACACGTCGGCGATCATGCTGCGCTCGTCTCTCAGCAGTGCCTTGGCCACGGTCCAGCCGCCGTTGATCTCCGCGATCACGTTCTTTACCGGTACGCGCACGTCGTCGAAGTAGGTCTCGCAGAACGGCGACTTTCCACTGATCAGCTTGATCGGTCGAACCGAAACACCCGGCGTCTCCATGTCGATCAGGATGAACGTGATGCCTTCCTGCTTTTTGACCTTCGGATCCGTACGCACGAGGGCAAAGATCCAATCCGACAGGTCACCGTAGGAGGTCCAGACCTTCTGGCCGTTGAGGATGAAGTCGTCGCCGTCGCGGACCGCCCGGGTCTGGATCGACGCCAGGTCCGAGCCGGCGTCGGGCTCGGAATAGCCCTGGCACCAGCGGATCTCACCGCGGACGATCTTGCGGATGTGCTGCTGTTTCTGCTCCTCGGTGCCGTAGCGCAGCAGGGTCGGCCCGATCATCGAGAGACCGAATCCGGTGAGCGGCGGCGGCAGGCGGCGCTTGCGCATCTCGCCGGCCAGCAGCTTGGCCGCTTCGCTCGACAGCCCGCCACCCCCGTACTCGCTGGGCCAGCTGGGCGCGGTCCAGCCCTTCTCGATGCACATCTGGAGCCACGGCTTCATGTCGGGCGGCTCGAAAGTGGCACGCCTGCCGCCCCAGGTTCCGCCCCGCTCGGCCGTCACCTGAACGCCGCGCAGGCTCTGAGGTGCGTTGGCGTCGAGCCATTCGCCCACCTCGGCTCGGAAGTTGTCGAGATCTGCCATGCGTCTTCCCCTCTGGAGCGTGTGCCGCTGCGTGCTCCACACTCTCCGACCCGTCCATCCGTGTCGCTGTTGAAGCGAGCTCGAGACGGGTCGGAGAGACGTCGACGGCATGCTAGCGCGAGCTGACCTCCCCCCGCAGGGAGAGAGTCCCCTACGCTAGAATGCCGTCGTGGCAGCCCTCGAAATCCAGCTCGCCAGTCCCCGCGGCTTCTGCGCCGGAGTCGACCGCGCCATTGAAATCGTCGAACGCGCCCTCGAGCGCTTCGGGCCTCCCGTGTACGTACGGCATGAGATCGTCCACAACCGGCACGTGGTCGACGCCCTCCGGACCCGGGGCGCCATCTTCATCGAGGATCCAGGCGAGGTGCCCGAAGGTGCCTTGCTGATCTTCAGCGCCCACGGCGTCTCCCCGGCAATCCGCCAAGCCTCGGACGAGCGCGGCCTGCAGGTGATTGATGCGACCTGCCCGTTGGTGACCAAGGTCCACAAAGAAGCCCAGCGCCTGGCCCGCGAGGGCCGCGAGATCATCATGATCGGCCACCGCGGACACGTGGAGGTCGAGGGCACCATGGGCCAGGCACCCGAACGGACACACTTGGTGGAAAACGTGGCCGACGTGCTCCAGCTCGAGATCGAAAATCCGAGCCAGCTCGGTTGCGTCACCCAGACCACGCTCTCGGTCGACGACACCCGCGACGTCATGAACGCCCTGGTGAATCGGTTCCCCGACATCCAGCTGCCCCGCAAAGACGACATCTGCTATGCGACCCAGAATCGACAGGACGCCGTCAAGCGGCTGGCGGACGAGGTCGACCTGGTGCTCGTCGTCGGCGCTCCGGAATCCTCCAACAGCAACCGGCTACGCGAAGTGGCCAATGGGCGCGGCGCCCGGACCTACATGATCCAGGATGCCGAAGAGATCGACCCCGCCTGGCTCGAGGGTGTCGAGAAGCTGGCGGTGACGGCGGGTGCATCCACGCCCGAGCATCTGGTCGACGGCGTGATCGAACGATTGGTTCGACTGCGACCTGACAGCCATGTCCAACGAGGCCCCGAGATCGACGAAGGCATCGCCTTCCAGCTTCCGTCGTCGCTGCGCTAGCACTTGCCTGGCCCGTCCGACATCGAAGATCCCGAGGGCGCCCCTTCCCTTCCCTCCGGAAGCCTCGCCGCCGCCGCCGCCCAGGTCGCTGCCGACGCGCCCCACGTCGAAGGCACCACCCGCGCCATCTTCCAGCTCGCCTGGCCCGTGACCACCGGGCTCGTGCTGGTGAACGCGGTCAATCTGCTCGACCTGTTCATGGTCGGCCGCCTCGGTCCCAATGCCCTGGCCGCCGTCGGCTACGCCACCCAGTTCCACTTCCTCTCCCAGTCGGTGCTCTTCGCGGTCGGCTTTGCCTGCGTGGCCGTGATGGCGCGCGCCATCGGTTCCGGCGATCCCAGCCGAGCGCGGCATGCGCTGGCAGCGTCACTGGTCGTTGCCGTGATCGCCGCACTGAGTGTCGTTTGGGTCGTGCTGTCGGCGCCGCAGCTGTGGCTCGAGCTGCTTCAGGCAGAGCCCGCCGTCAGCGCGCTCGCGATCCCCTATTTGAAGCTGGTGCTCAGCTCGACGGTGATGCTGGCCGTGGCGATGATGATCGAGAACGGCATGCGTTCCAATCGGGATACCCGCACGCCCATGTGGATTGCAGCCGCTGTCGGCGCCGTGAAAGTGGCGCTCAACTTCCTGCTGATCTTCGGCGGCTTGGGCTTTCCGCGTCTCGAGCTGGTGGGTGCCGGACTGGCGACCCTGATCTCCCAGGCGGTCGGTGTCGTGCTGTTCGCGATTGCGGTTCTGCGCGCGCCGCGGGGTTCCTCGCTGGCGGTCCGGCCCCGCGACTTCTGGGGCAACGGAACGCTGCTTCGCGAAGTCGTCCGACTCTCGCTTCCAGGCCTCGGTGAACGTCTCGCCATGAATCTGGCGCTGCTCGGCTACTTCCGCGTGCTGGCGGAGTTCGGCAGTGTGGCCATCGCCGCCTACTCGGTGGGGATCCGGCTGCTGTCGTTCTCTTGGTTGCCGGGATCGGGGATTGCGGCTGCGGCTGCCACGCTGGTCGGACAGGCCCTGGGGACCGGACGGCCCGAAGCCGCCATTCGCATCGGCTGGCGCTCGACGCAGCTGGCCGTCGCTGTTGCCGTCGTTCTCGGCGGCTTGTGCGCGTTCGCCCGCGAGCCGCTGGCACGCCTGTTCACCGACGATCCGGCCACCATCGAGGCGCTGGTTCCCTTTCTGCTGTGCCTCGCCTTCGCCCAGCCATTCCTCCAGGCCCACTTCGCGCTGGGTGGCGTCCACCGCGGCGCCGGCGACACCTTTACACCGTTCCTGGCCGCCACCGCCGGAAACTGGGTCTTCCGGCTTCCACTCGCGTACCTGTTCGTCTACGTGCTGGAGCTGGAACTCGTCTGGGTCTGGTACGCGATCATCTTCGATCACATGACCCGCACCAGCTGGTTGGCCTGGTCATTCCGTCGCGGAAAATGGCTCCACGCGAAGGCCTAGAGATTCGCGCGCGGCATCTCGAAGTTGAGCGTAGTGAGGCCACCGTTGACACCATAGACCTCACCGGTCACGTAGCTCGCGGCCGGCGATGCCAGGTAGAGGGCACAAGCCGAGATGTCCTCGACTTCACCCAGGCGATCCATCGGCGTGCGCTTCACCATCTCGCGCTCAATGTCCTCGGTCAGGATGGTCTTCAGTGCCTCGGTCTTGATCGATCCCACCGCGATGGCGTTGACGCGGACCTTGGGCGCAAAGTCCTGGGCGAGCTGGCGGGTCATGAAGGCGAGCGCGGCCTTGGCGGTGCCGTAGGCCACGAAGCCGGCGGAATTCTCGCGGCCGGCCACCGAACCGATGTTGATGATGGAACCGCTGCCCGTGCTCTCGACCATCCTGGGAACCGCGAGGCGAGTCATGGCAAAGGCGCTGGTGACGTTGAAGCGGAAGGCGGCGTCGAACTCCTTCTCGGTCGTGTCCAAGGCGCCCTTGGGCGGCCAGCCGCCGGCGTTGTTCACCAGGATGTCGAGCCGGCCGAACTCCTTGAGCGCCGCCTCGACGGTGGCGGCGCGCTGGTCCGCGTCCATGACGTCACACGGAACGGCCACGGCCTGGCTTCCCAGGGCCCGGATCTTCTGGGCCGTGTCCTCGATCTGCTCCACGGTACGGGCTCCGACGACGACGTGGGCGCCGGCTTCGGCAAACGCCAGTGCACAGGCTTCCCCGATGCCGCGTCCGGCACCGGTGACGATGGCCACGCGGTCGGTCAGCAGAAAGCGGTCGAGGATCGACATGGGACGGCTCCTTCGAATCGATGGACGGGGTGCCTGGAAGTCTAGACGCGCACACCCGCTTCGGTGGCTCGTGTTACCCGCTCATTCGACCTGGAAGGTCAGGCGGTCATCCTCACCGAGGTCGGCCGTGACGCTCCCTCCCTTGGCAAGCGGACCGAACAGCAGGTCTTCGGCCAGGCGATCCTCCAGCTCGGTCTGGATCACCCGGCCGAGGGGACGGGCCCCGAAGACCCGGTCATAGCCTTTCTGGGCGAGCCAGTCGCGTGCCCGGTTGGTCAGGGTCAGGTTGACCTTGCGCTCGGCCAGCTTGGACTCGACCTCGCGGATGAACTTGTCGACGACGCGAACCATCACGGCCGGCTCAAGGGCATCGAAGCGCACCACCTCGTCCAGGCGGTTGCGGAACTCAGGACTGAAGAGACGCTCGACTTCCTTCGATCCGTCGCCTCTCATGCCGCCACTGAAGCCGATGGACTCGGCGCTGAGCTCCCGGCTACCGGCGTTCGAGGTCATGATCAGGATCACATGACGGAAGTCGGCCTCGCGACCCTGACTGTCCGTCAGCGTTGCGTGGTCCATCACCTGCAGCAGGATGTCGAACAGGTCCTGGTGGGCCTTCTCGATCTCGTCGAGCAGCAGCACCGTGTGGGGCTGCTTGCGGATCTTCTCGACGAGTTGGCCGCCCTGGTCGTAGCCGACATAACCCGGAGGCGCGCCGATCAAGCGCGAAACCGCGTGCTTCTCCATGTACTCGCTCATGTCGAAGCGCACGAACGGGACGCCCAGGGTCTTGGCGAGCTGCTTCGACAACTCGGTCTTGCCGACGCCCGTGGGACCGACGAACAGGAACGACCCGATCGGCCTTTCGGCGCCACCGAGTCCGGCCCGGGCGCGCTTCACGGCACGCACGACGGTCTCGACCGCCGAATCCTGACCGTAGACGACGGCCTTGAGATCGTCGCCGAGGTTCGCGAGCCGCTCGACGTCCGAGACCGAGGTCCGGGTCGGGGGGATGTTCGCCATGCGGGCGACGACATCCTCCATGTCGCGGACCCCCACCGTCTTGCGCTTCTTCGCGCCCGGCCGCAGCCGCACCGCGGCCGCTGTCTCGTCCATGACGTCGATGGCCTTGTCGGGCAGAAAGGCTTCGGTGAGGTGACGGACCGAGAGGTCGACGGCGGCCTTGAGTGCCGGCGCCGTGAAGTGCACGCCGTGGTGATCCTCGTAACGGGGCGCGAGGCCCTGGAGGATGCGCACGCTCTCTTCGGAGGTCGGCTCCACCACGTCCACCTTCTGGAAGCGGCGTGACAGCGCGCCATCGCGCTGAAAGTGACGGTATTCCTGGTAGGTCGTCGAACCCATGCAGCGCAGCTCGCCGCTGGCCAGCAGGGGCTTCAGCATGCTCGACGCATCGACCGTTGCGCCCTGGGCCGAGCCGGCCCCGAGGATCGTGTGGATCTCGTCGATGAACAGGATGGGATTCTTCCGCAGCTGGATGGCCGCGATCAGGGCCTTGAAGCGCAGCTCGAAGTCGCCGCGGTAGCGGGTGCCCGCCAGCAGTGCACCGACGTCGAGCCCGAAGATCTCGGCCCCCTCCAGGTCGGACGTGATGCGTCCCTCGTGGATGCGCAGCGCCAGCCCCTCGGCCAGCGCGGTCTTTCCCACGCCGGTCTCACCGACCAGGATCGGATTGTTCTTGCGGCGGCGGGCCAGGATGTGGACGATGCGGTCGAGCTCCTTGCCGCGTCCGATCAGGGGATCGAGCTGACCCTCGGCGGCACGCTCGGTCAGATTGGTACAGAAGGCCTCGAGCGGGTCCGCCGGCAGCTCGCCCGGCTCGCCCCCTCCGGTTTCGAACGCGGCTGTGGCTTCGGTCCCTTCGGGCCCTTCGGTCCCGGGACCCTCGGTCAGCTTCGAGACGCCATGCGAGATGTACTGGAGCACGTCGAGGCGCGTGACACCCTGGGAACGCAGCAGCGTCACCGCGTAGGAATCGGGCTCCTGGAAGAGCGAGGCGATCAGATCCCCGGCGTCCACCTCTTCCTTCTCGGCACCCTCACAGTGGCTCACGGCATTCTGGAGCAACCGGTGGAAGGCCAGGGTCTGGCTGGCCTCGAAGGGCTCGTCTCCGGGAACCGCCTCCAGGTCCTCAGCGAAGAACCGGTCCAGGGCCAGCTTGAGCTGACCCAGGTGGCCGCCCGAGTGCTTGAGGATCTCGGAGCCCTCGGAGTCGTGGAGTAGCGCGTAGAGCAGGTGCTCGACCGTGACGAAGGCGTGCCGGCGCACGACGGCCTCCCGGAAGGCCGCCTGAAGCGTGAGCTGGGCTGCGCGACCGATCTCGCTCATTCCTTCTCGGCTCCGGCCCTCAGGGGAAAGCCCCTCTGCTCAGCGGCCCCGTGAACCTGGACCACCTTGGTTTCCGCCACCTCCTGGACGAAGACACCCGCAATGCCGAGACCACTGTTGTGGATGGCGAGCATGATGGCCGTCGCCTCCGAGGGCCCCTTGCCGAAGATCTGCTCCAGAATCATCACCACGAACTCCATGGGTGTGTAGTCGTCGTTGTAGAGGATGACCTTGAAGCGCGGCGGTCGTGCGAGCCGCTTCCGGGTGGCGGTCAGGACCCCTTCCTCGCGTCGCGGATCCCCGGTCTGCGGATTCCGGGGATTTCCGCCGCCTGCTCCTCCAGCCATCCGGAAAGCATAGCAAGCGGGGCGACGGCTAGACTCGACTCCCAATGGACTCGATCGAACTGGTGGACGGCGTCGCAAGCCTGCCGCGCGACGAATGGAACGCCCTGGTGGGTGACGATTCCCCCTTCTTGGAATGGGAGTGGCTGGCGTCGCTCGAAGAGGCCGGCTGCGTGGGGCCGGGCACGGGCTGGCAGCCCCAGCCGCTTACGATCCGCAGGCACGGGCGGCTCGTCGCCGCCTGTCCTCTCTACTTCAAGGGCAACAGCGAGGGCGAGTTCGTCTTCGACTACTCGTGGGCCGATGCCGCCGAGCGCTCGGGCCTTCGCTACTACCCAAAGCTGCTGGTGGGCGTCCCCTATACGCCCGTTACCGGCGCCCGTTTCCTGGTGGCCGAAGCGGAAGATCGAAGCCATTGGATCCCCGTGCTGGCAGCCGCGCTTCGCGAGCTCTGCCACGGCAACCAGTTCTCCAGCATCCACGTCAACTTCTGTCACGAGTCGGAGACCCGCCTGCTGGAGGATTCGGAATACCACGTCCGCATCGGCATCCAGTACCACTGGCGCAATGACGGATACGACGACTTCGAAGGCTACCTGTCCCGCTTCCGCAGCAAGCGCCGCAATCAGATCCGGAGGGAACGCCGGAGTGTCGCGGAACAGGGCATCCGGGTCCACGCCGTTGCCGGAAATGACATCACCGACGATCTCTTCGATTCGATGTTCGACTGTTATCTGGCGACGGTCAGGGCACACTCCTGGGGCCGCCAGTATCTGAACCAACGCTTCTTCGAGCTCCTGTCGGAACGCTTTCGCCACCGGCTGTGCTTCGTGGTGGCCCGCTACGAAGGCGAGGTCATCGGCGGCACGATCAATGTCGTCAAGGGCGACACCTTCTACGGCCGCTACTGGGGCGCGCTGCGACCCGCCCGCTTCCTGCACTTCGAAGCCTGCTACTACAAGGCCATCGAGTTCTGTATCGAGCGGGGCCTGCAGCGCATGGAGCCCGGGGCCGGTGGCGATTACAAATGGCTGCGCGGCTTCGACGCTGCCAAGACCTACAGTCTGCATCACCTGGCGGATCCCCGTCTGGCAAGGGCCGTGGAGCGCTTTCTCGAATCCGAGCGACACGAAGCCAGCCGCGTCGTCGCCGAGCTCGAACGGGAAAGCCCGCTCCGGAAAAGGTCGATCTCAGAAACTCCACGACGGCTTCGGTAAAGACGTCGTTCCGGTCTCCGGCCCCCCTGTGTCCCGCGCTCAACAGATCGATCGAGCGCGGTGAAACCTTTCGGACGCTCGCGTCGTAGCGACTGAAAGATGCGGAGACGAACCCAGCACTCGATCGCGATCGCCCTGCTCACCGGCCTCGGGTTCGCCGCAGCGGCGGCGCCCGCACCGGCGGCCTCGGAGGCGCTGAACGAAGCGCTCTATGCAGAGCTGCTTCAGCGTTACACCCGGACCGTTCCCGATGCCGCGCGCGTCCGCGTCGACTACGCAGCCGTGGCCCGATCTCCGGATTGGAAGCGCCTCGTCTCCAATCTGTCTCGCACGCTGCCCGCTCGGCTCAGCTCGCGCGACGCGAAGCTCGCCTACTGGATCAACGTCTACAACATCTTCGCGATTGATCTGGTGGCAAGAAATCTTCCGCTGGAGAGCATCCGAGAGATTGGAAACTTCCTGAAGCCGGTCTGGATCCGCGAAGCCGGTCGCATCGGCGGACGGGCCTATTCTCTTGATGAGATCGAACACGAGATCCTGCGCCCGATGGGCGACCCCCGAATCCACGCGGCCATCGTCTGCGCAGCCGTTTCGTGTCCGGCCTTGCGACGGGAACCCTGGACCGCGGAGCGGGTCGGCCTCCAACTCGACGACGCCATGCGGAGTTGGCTCGCGGACCCGGAGAAGGGCCTCTCGCTCGAGCCCGCAGCCGACAGCGTGATCCTGAGCCGGGTTTTCTCCTGGTTCAAGGACGACTTCGAGCCGGACGGCGGACTCGCCGCCACCATCGAGAAGTACGGGCCTCCCCAGGCGGTCGAGTTCGTCCGAAAGCGCGGTTCGCGCCTCCACTTCGACTACTTCGACTACGACTGGAACCTCAACGATCTCGCAGCCACGGGGCCGGAAAGCTAGAGTCCGCCGTGATGGCGACGAAACTCTCGAGCGGCATCATCGCGTTCAGCAAGTCCGTGGCACGAGAGGTCGCGCACGCGATCCTCTTCTTATGCGGCCAGCGCTCGAGCTTCGTCACCGGCCAGATCTTGAGCGTCAGCGGCGGCCTTACCATGGCGGGATGAGAAGCATGAGCCAACCCACTTACGAAGACGTCCGATACGAAGTCGACGGACCCAACGCGATCATCACCATCGATCGCGCCGATCGACTGAACGCGTTTCGCGGCCGCACCATCGGCGAGCTACTCGACGCCTTCAAGCGCGCCTGGGCCGACTCGCGGGTGGCCTGCGTGATCTTGACAGGCGCCGGCGATCGCGCCTTTTGTGTCGGCGGCGACCAGAAGACCTACGCCCAGGAAGGCGGCTACGGAACCAGCGAAAACGGTCTCTGGGAGCTGGAGGAGCTGCAGGCGACGATTCGCAACATCCCCAAGCCCGTGATTGCGGCCGTGAACGGTTACGCGATTGGCGGGGGGCACGTGCTGCATGTCATCTGCGACGTGACCCTCGCAGCCGAGCACGCGAAGTTCGGCCAGGCTGGACCCAAGCTGGCGTCCTTCGATGCGGGCCTCGGCACCGCCTATCTCTCACGGGTGGTGGGCGAGAAGCGGGCGCGGGAGATCTGGTTCTTCTGCCGTCAGTACGATGCGAAACAGGCGCTCGAATGGGGCCTGGTCAACAAGATCGTTCCGGCCGAGCAGCTGCTGGAAGAGGCGAAGTCCTGGGGACGCGAAGTGGCGGCCCTTTCGCCGACGGCGATCAAGTTCCTGAAGGCGTCCTTCAACGCCGACAGCGACCAGATCTTCGGTCAGGGGAAGCTGGCGTCTGCCGGCCTGGACGTCTTCGCCGCTTCGAAAGAGGCCGAAGAGGGGCATCGCGCCTTCGCCGAGAAGCGCGAGCCCGATTTCTCGAAATTTCGCTGAGAGCGAGGATCCCGATGCGCATTCCCCTCTTCGCCGCCGTTCTTTCGGTCGGATGGCTCGCCTGCGGCGACCCGCTGCCGCCGATCGAGAGCTGCGAAGCCACCGAAACGCTCGAGCCCATCTGTGGCTTCCAGAATCCCGAAGACCTGGCCCTGCTGCCCGAAGGCGACTTGCTGCTGGTGAGCCAGTTCGGAAGCATGGACGGCGCCGAGCCCGGAAGCATCGCGCTCTTCGACTGGAAGAGCCGCAAGCACTGGCAGCTCTTTCCGGTTCTCGATACGGGAATGCCGCGTCGATCTCCGATGGAGGGATGGGGTACGCCGGATTGTCCCGGCGAGCCCGACAAGGCCTTCGCGCCGCATGGGATCCATCTGTCGCGTCGAGGCGATGGACGTCTCCAGCTGCTGGTCGTGAACCATGGCGGCCGCGAGGCGATCGAGTTCTTCGAGGTCGTTCGCAAGGGAAGCGACGTCGAGTTGCCGTGGCGCGGCTGCGCCCTACCGCCCCCCGACTCCTACATCAACTCCGTCGTCGCCACGCCCGAGGGCGGCTTCCTGGCCACCCACATGTTCCCGAAGTCGTCGGGCCGCTTCAGCCTGTTGAAGGGCATGGCGGGCTTCGCCACCGGATACGTGCTGGAATGGTCGCCCCGGGCCGGCTTCACGCAGGTCCCCGGCAGCGACGCCGCGATGCCCAACGGAATCGAGCTGTCGCCCGATGGAAAGATCATCTACCTCAACGTCTACCTCGGCAACGAGCTCAGGAAGATCCGCCGCTCCGATGGAAAGACCCTCGCCAGCCTCGAGCTGGCGCAGCCGGACAACGTGCACTGGAACGCCGACGGCAGCCGACTGCTGGTCGCTTCCCACACCGGATCGTTTCGGGACATGCTGGCCTGCCAGCAGCAGCAGACGGGATCGTGCCCGCTCGGCTTCGAGATCGTGTCGATCGATCCCGACGATCTCAGCCGTGTGACCCTGGTCGCCAACGAGGGCCCCCCCATGGGTGCCGCCACCGTGGCCGTGCAGGTCGGGAACGATCTCTACCTGGGAACCTTCAAGGGCGACCGACTCGCGCGGGCCCCCCTGCCGCGCTGATCAGTCGGCGACCGGTTCGCGCAGGGTCACGAACTCTTCGGCCGCCGTCGGATGGATGCCGACCGTGGCGTCGAAGATCGCCTTGGTCGCGCCGGCCTTGAGGGCCACGGCGAAGCCCTGCACGATCTCGCCGGCCTCGGGGCCCAGCATGTGGAGGCCCACCACCCGATCCGATCTGCGGTCCACCAGCAGCTTCATCAAGGTGCGCTCGCCGCTGCCCGTCAGCGTGTGCTTGAGCGGCCGGAAGTGCGAGCGGTAGACGTCGACCTCCGCGTACTGCTCGCGGGCCTGAGCCTCGGTGAGCCCGACGCTCCCGATCGCCGGCTGACTGAAGACGGCGGAGGGAACGCCGTCGTGGTCGGGCTTGGTGGGCTGCTGGCCGAAAACCGTGCGCGCCAGCGCCATGCCCTCGGCGATGGCCATCGGCGTGAGATTGATCCGGTCGGTGACATCGCCGATGGCCCAGATGCTCTCAACCGTGGAACGCGAGAATTCGTCGACGACGATCGCGCCCTTCTCGTCGAGCTCGACACCCACGGCGGCAAGACCCAGCCCGCCCGTCAGCGGTCTCCGACCCGTGGAATACAGGATGCAGTCCGCTTCGAGGCGGGTTTCGTCGGCCAGCACGGCGACTATGCCGTCCTCGGTCTTCTCCAGCCGGGCCGGATCGGCGTCGAAGCGCAGGTCGATCCCCTGGCGACGCATCTCCTGCGCCAGACCGGTCCGCACGTCGTCGTCGAAACCGCGCAGGAAGAGCGGTCCGCGGTAGAGCTGGGTCACGCTGGCTCCGAGGCCGTGGAAGATCCCGGCGAACTCGACCGCGATGTAGCCGCCGCCTACGATGATCACGCGGCGTGGCATCTCGGCCAGGTGGAAGACCTGGTTGGACGTGATCGTGTGCTCGCGGCCCGGAAGATCGGGAACCTGCGGCCAGCTGCCGGTCGCCACCAGGATGTGCTCGGCCGTGTACGGCTTGCCGTCTACTTCGACGCTGTGCGGGTCGACGATCGAGGCATGGCCTTCGATGCGCGCGACCCCGGCGTCATCGAGCAGGCCGGCGTAGACCCCGTTGAGCCGTGCGATCTCGCGGTCCTTGTTGGCGATGAAGTTCGCCCAGTCGTGGCAGCCGGGCTCGATGGCCCAGCCGTAGCCCTTCACCGCCACCTCGACCTCGGCTCGGACCTGGGAGGCGTAGACCAGCAACTTCTTCGGGATACAGCCCAGGTTGACGCAGGTGCCTCCCAGCAGACGCTCCTCGGCGATCGCGACCCGTGCTCCGTAGCCGGCCGACATGCGGCTGGCGCGGACGCCGCCCGAACCGGCACCGAGGGTGAAGAGATCAAAGTCGTATCGACTCACGAAGTTCGCCTCCGACGGCGCCTGCTGCGCTTCCGGGCCGACGCAGGACGCCGGCGTCCTTACTCGAGCTGCGACCGCTGGCGCCCGGGAGTCACGGCTCCGTAGGGATCGAGCCGTAGCACCTTGGGCATGCCGCCCTCGATCTGCCAGCTCGGCGCGTTCGAATTCGAGGTCCAGACGCGACCCTGGGAATCGAAGCTGATCTCGCGGGTGTAGGTCACGCGGGTCGGCAGCGGATAGACCGTGAACTTCTCGGTCTGCGGCTCGAAGCGGATCAGGCTGTCACTGTTGGTGCCACAGATCCAGACCGTGTCGTTGCGTCGATCCACGTGGACGGCATAAGGCGTCTCGCTGCCCAGCGGTTCGATCGGGAGAGGCCACTGCTTGAACTCGCGCGTCGTCGGATCGAAGCGCGAGATCAGCGACTCCGAGAAGGACGGGATCCAGAGGGCGCCCTTCGAATCGAAGCGCATGCGGCGCGGCGCGGCGAAGGGCGTGTCGATCATCTCGACCTCGAAGCTATCCGGGTCGACCCGCCCGATGCGGTGCTGGTTCAGCTGGCTGAACCAGACGGCGCCATCGGGCGCGATGTCGACGCCGTAGGGGATCGGCAGGACGAAGCCATTGGATTCGGCCGCGAGATTGCGCAGATCGACCTGGCGCCCCAGCCAGAGCATGAAGGGCAGCATGCGCAGGACCACCGCCTGACCCAGCGTCCCCGCCGGCAGGCGCAACTGGCGGGAATCGCCCGTCTTCGGGTCGTACATCCCCAGGTGGTTCGAGGCCGCGATCGAATACCAGATGCGGCCGCGATCGTCGAAGCGCAGCGTGTGCGGGTAGTAGCCGTGCTCGATCTCGACGGTCTGCCACTGCTCCGTCACGGGGTCGAACTGGGCCAGCTGGTTGCCGAGCGCGAGCGTGATCCAGAGCGTTCCGTCGGGGGCGACCTGGATCGAATGCGGTCCCACGTGGGCGTTGCTGTTGGCGGGCGGGCGGTCACCGGCCGAGACGAAGACCCCTCCCAGCGGCAGGTCGCCGCGCGGCAGCGTCCAGCTCTTGCGATCTCCGTCGGGAGCCGAGGGGTCGAGCCGATAGAGCTGATCCTGCGCCATGTCGACCGAGTAGAGCCGGCCGTCCGGGTGCATCACCACGTCGTGCTGCATCGAGGCGCGGCTGCCGAGCTCCCACTCTTCGATCACGGCCCGGCGCACCTCGGCCGAGGGCGGCGGCGCGAAGTCCGGATCGTTCCAGTTGGCCGTGAGAAGGGGCACCGCATACTTCGGGTCGTAGCTCGAGTTGAAAAGAGCCGGAAGCTTCTCGCGCAGCTCCCGCGTGAGGTTGCCCCCCATGCGACCCATCAAGAGCAGCAGCTTGCGCCACTCCTCCGGGTCTCGCTGAAGACGGGTGGCGTAGCTGCCCTGCTGGTGGCAATAGGTGCACTGTCGCTTGAGCTCCTCCTGCTGGGCCGGATCGTCCAAGCGCTCGAGGACCAGCGCGAACCAGTGGTTGGACGGGAGCTGGGCCGCCAGCTCGGCCGGGTCGGTCTCGCGCTCGACGACCAGCTCGAGCTCGATGCTGGCGCTCCGAGGAAGGGAATGATCGGTCGTGTACAGATCCTTCCAACCGATGCGGCGCACCCGGATCGCGTAGTCGTCGGCAGGCCAGAGCTCGGGCGAGATGAAGCGGCCCGCGTCGTCGCTGAAGACGGTGGCGGCGTGGGCCGGCCTGCCGTGCTGGAAGGTCACCCTGGCGCCGACGACCGGGTCGCCCTGGGCGTCCCGAACCCGCCCCGTGAAGCGGGCGGCCGAGGCCCCGGCGGCAGCCAGCAGCAGCCCCGATAGCATCAGTCCCGTGAGGAGGC
>Ga0209988_10000458_pt1 | contig 25386 bp, 22 predicted proteins | sample N075metaG_FD_183115 | JGI IMG/M metagenome (GOLD analysis project Ga0209988, IMG submission 183115) | Deep subsurface microbial communities from Kermadec Trench to uncover new lineages of life (NeLLi) - N075 metaG (SPAdes) (version 2) | ecosystem: Environmental > Aquatic > Marine > Ocean trench... | reverse complement strand
CGCGCTGATCCTCGAGGTGAAGGCATCCAGCGCCGACCTCGAGCTGGCCGGTCGGGCCATCCAGGGCATTCCGATCCGTGTGGGGCGCCACTCGAAATACGTGGTGGGAGTCCAGTCGATGATGTCCACGGGCTGAACGAGCCCCTCGGAAATCGTGCCAGACCTACAAGCCTGGGGCTCCCGCCAAGATCGTCTTGTGGCATGATGCATCGCCCCCCAACGAGCGAATCCCACACGAGAAATCGCAGATGGAATACACGACCCTTCGCACCCAGATCGACGACGCGGTGTTTGTCATCACCCTCGCTCGCCCGGACGAGTACAACACCATCACCCCAGCGCTGCGCGACGAGCTCGCCCACGCGATCGACACCGGTGACGCGGATCCTGCTGCTCACGTGATCTTGCTGCGCGCCGAGGGACGCGCCTTCTGCGCCGGCTACGGGCTCGACTGGTCGACCGCGGCCCAGGCACAGGAGAGCAGCCAGTCGAAACAGAAGAAGCGACGGGTCTGGGACTCCGTCTCCGACATGCGCATGATCGGGAGCTTCGTCGACGTGTACATGAAGCTCTTCTACGCCGACAAGCCGACGATCGCCGCGGTCCAGGGTTGGTGCATCGGCGGCGGTACGGACATGGTGCTGTGCGCCGACCTGATCGTGGCCGGCGAGGGTGCAAGCTTCGGCTATCCGCCGTCCCGGGTCTGGGGAACGCCCACCACCGCCATGTGGGTCTACCGGATGGGTCTCGAGCGGGCAAAACGCTACCTCCTCACCGGCGACGAGATCCCCGCGCCGACGGCGGCCGAGATCGGACTCATTCTCGAGACCGTTCCCGACGATCAGCTCGACGCCCATGCCCTTGGCCTGGCGAAGCGCATGGCACAAGTACCCACCAGCCAGCTGGTGATGCTCAAACTCCTGTGCAACCAGACCGTCGAGAACATGGGGCTCTCGTCGAGCCGTACGCTGGGAACCCTCTTCGATGGAATCGCCCGCCACACCCAGGAAGGCCTCGACTTCGTGGTCCGGGCCGACGAGGCAGGCTTCCGCCAGGCCGTGCGGGAACGGGACGACCCGTTCCAGGACTACGGCAGCCGGCCGCGACGCGGCGACGGGTGATTCATGCGCCAACGGCTGACGGCGATTGAAGGCTACGCATGAAGGTCGACGGATCCCTGTTGGTAGACGACCCGGCGGACGCCGGACCGGCCGCCAAGCGACTCGAAGAGGCCGGTTACGACGGCGGCTTCAGCTTCGAGGGCCAGCACGACCCGTTCCTGCCCCTGGCCGTTGCCGCGCAGCAGACCGAGCACCTCGAACTCGCGACCGCAATCGCCATCGGCTTTGCGCGCAACCCCATGACGCTGGCAAACATCGGCTACGACATGCAGCGCCTGTCCAAGGGTCGCTTCATCCTGGGCCTCGGCACCCAGATCCGACCCCACATCCAGAAGCGCTTCAGCATGGAGTGGTCGCGACCCGCGGCGCGCATGCGCGAGATGGTGCTGGCCATCCGCGCCATCTGGGACTGTTGGCAGAACGACTCGAAGCTCGACTTCCAGGGCGATTTCTACACCCACACGTTGATGACACCGGTGTTCAACCCGGGCCCCAATCCCCACGGACGACCCCGCATCTTCGCGGCCGGGGTCGGACCGAAGATGACCGAGGCCGTCGGCGAGGTGGCAGACGGCTTCTTCGTGCATCCCTTTCACACGGCGGAGTCGGTGCGGGACCTGACGCTACCCGCCCTCGAGCGCGGCTTCGCAAAGTCCGGTCGCCGTCGTGAAGACTTCGAGATCTCCTGTCAAGTGATTCTCGCCGTCGGGGAAGACGAGGAATCGATGCTCCAGGCTCGCAATGGCGCCCGGGCCCAGATCTCCTTCTATGGATCGACGCCCGCGTACCGCCCGGTGCTCGAATCGATCGGCCGAGGCCCACTCCAGACCGAGCTGAACCGCCTCTCCAAGCAAGGGAAGTGGCTCGAGATGGCCGCGCTGATCGATGACGACCTGCTGGAGCAGATCGCCATCGTCGGGCGTCGCGACGAGATCGCCGAGAAGCTCCGCAAGCGCTGCGAAAGCTTCGCGGACCGCGTCAGCCTGGTCGCACCCTTCGCGCCCGACGCAAACCTCTGGTCCGACGTTGTGGCGGCGATCCAAGCGGACTAGCGCCGTCCTCGGCGGCGCCGAGGCGGCGCCGATGCGGCGCGGCGGATTCACCCGCCTTCGTCGTCTTCCTCGTCATGGATCTGGGAAAGATCGGGCCATTTCGGCCAGTCGCGACTGATCGTCGCCGTGAACTTCGGCTTGCGGCGCTCGATCCAGGCCATGGGGCCTTCGACGGCGTCGGGCGCGCCCATCAGGACGTGGTGAAGCCCGGTTTCCAGAAACTCGACCTCGTCGGGGTCGAGCCCCAGACTCTGCCACAGCAGCTGCTTGGTGATTCCGACCGAGAGCGGTGCCGTGTTCTCGACGATGTCGCGCGCCATCTCCCGTGCGGCCCCGAGCACCCGATCCGCGGGCAGCGCCTGGAGCACCATGCCCAGGCGCTCGGCCTCGGCACCCGTGACCTTGCGGCCGGTCAGCAGAAGAGATGCCGCACGCTCCATGCCGATGATGCGCGGCAGCGTCCAGTGGGAGCACGCATCGGGCATTACACCGCGGCGGACCTGGAGCACGCCGTACTTCGCGTCCTCGGCGGCAAAGCGCACGTCACAATGCAGGGCCAGGGTGAGACCGATGCCAACAGCGTGACCGTTCAGGGCGGCGATCACCGGCTTGCGAACCTCCCAGGCGGGCTTGGTCGGCGTGGCGCTGAACTTGGGAGACGCCTGTTTCTCGAAAGTGTGCTCCCCCGAGCTCATGTCGACACCCACGCAGAAGGCGCGACCGGCTCCTGTCAAGATGACGACGCGAACGTCGTCGTCAGCGTCGCAGCGCTCGTAGGCGTGGGTGAGCTCCTTGCCCATCCGGCCTGTGAACGCATTCAGCCGGTCGGGACGGTGCAACGTGACGACGGCGATTCCGTCGGCGAGCTCGAAGCGAATGTCCTGGTAGTCCACGCTGCCCTCCAAGGCCGCACGGGATGATACGACCCTACGACCTGATCGTCCCGGGCACAGCAACCGCCCGAGGCCTGGACGATCCCCGGCCGACGACGACTTCGGGCGCGACCTCCATGCTGGAGACGGCCAGATCCCCCATCCCGTCGGTCCAGATCTCGAGATCGAACGGGTAGCTCTCGTCGGGCAGAAGATCGCTGAGACTCACCCGCAGGGAGCTCCTCAGAAGTCGTAGGTGACCAGTCCGCGATAGGTCAGTTCGTTCGGGTCGTCGTCGTCGTCGGACTGGGACTGATACTCGTGCCGGACGCCGAACGACAGCCCCAGGCCGGATCCTTCCGCGATCTTGATGTTCCAGTCGAGCGTCTCACGCGTACGAAGCTCTCCGAAGTCACTCAGGTCTGGAAAGAGCTCTCCCACGAGCTCGACCTTCTGACGATCACTGATCGTCCAGTTCGAGTCGATCCCGACCAGTGCCTCCGGTCGCAGGTCTTCTTCCCCATCCAACTCATAGGACCCACCGCCACCCAGCCTCCCTCGCAGCAGCCAGAGTTCACCCTCGTAGAGGTCGTACCCGATGCCGCCAACGAGCCCGACGCGGTGGTTCCAAGCCCTGAAGCGATCGTAATCGTAGCGTCCGTTCGCAAACTGGAACCAGCGCGACCCCGACTGCAGCCAGTCGCGGTTCACTTGCAGATGACCCTGGCTCTTGTCGGTCTCTCCGTCGCTGTTGGAGAACGAATAGACCGAATCGATCTTCCAACGCTTCTCTTCGTTCTCGAAGTCGAAGCGCAGGTTCGCATCGATGTTGGCCTCCTTGGTGCTCCCCTCGGCGCCCGAGAAGCCGAGCCCGATGCGACGCTTCCAGCCGATCAGCCAGCCGCTGCCGAACGCGCCACGGTCGACGCGTCTCGGCGGCTCGGGAGGCTTCGCCTCAGGCGCTGCCAGCTCGGCGACGGGAAGCTCCAGGCGTCCGAAGATCGGGTGCTGGAGCAGAATCCGATCGGCGTTGCGCTCGAGGACGTCGCCGCTGACGACGTCGCCGCTTTCCAGCCGGAAGGTCTCGATGGCGGCGCTGGCGAGTGGAGTCCAGAACGTGGACATCAGGAATGCGAGACAGAGAATCCGCATTTCGACCCTTTCACGGGATGAGGAAATCGTTTGGCTGGGAAACGCATTCGAAGGGGAGTCTCAATCGAGCTTGAGCGTCGTTCCCTTGGAGGCGATGCTCAGCTTCACGCCCTGCTGAGAGGCGCCGAGCTTGATGTAGACCCCGTTTTGGTTCCGCATGGCCAGACCGGCCGTCCCAGCGCCCACGGCGACGCCGACATCAAACCCGTAGTAGGTGCCGTCGAACTGGCTCAGCTCGCGGAGCCCGTACACACTGCCGCTGGCGATCAGCTTCGAGATCCCCACGTCCGCAACCGTGAGACCCGAAACCGAGAAGGTGTGCTCGCGTCCATCGAAGACGAGCACGCCCTTGCCCCAGCTCACACCGATGCCGACGGCCACGGAGCGGGTCTCGAAACGGATCGTCGCAGATGGAGGGCCCAGCGGGCCTTCGGCTCGGGCCGTCGCTGCCGACATCGTGACCGCGACCGCCATCACCGCCAACCACCGTTTCAGCCAACCTCGCCAGGTCATCGGATTCTCTCTCCTCTCAGTGTGGCTGGTGGCGGCGCAGCTCGTAGCAGCCGTCTTCGAGCTCACCGAAGACCTCACTCACCAGCGGGTGCCGGCAGGGCGCTCCGCTCTCATCGGGCAGGAGGTTCTGCTCGGAGACGTAGGCGATGTAAGTGGTCTGGTCGTTCTCGGCCAGGAGATGGTAGTAGGGCTGATCCTTGCGCGGGCGCAGATTCTCGGGGATCGAAAGCCGCCATTCCTCGGTATGGCTGAAAGTCGGATCGACATCGAAGACGACCCCGCGAAAGCCATAGAGGCGGTGCTTGAGCACTTGGCCGATCCGATATCTTCCGTCACGGTGAATCATCCCAACTCCTGGATTGCGAATGATGGACGAGGACCCACCCGAGCGCCATTGCCGGGAAAGCCCTAACTTCGCCGCTCGTGCGCGCCCTTAGATTCGATGGAAGTCAAGCCCGCGTCGAAGACGTGGCGTTACCGGTCGCGTGTGACGAGACGGTCATCGTGCGGGTCTCGCTGGCGGGCGTGTGTAACACGGATCTCGAAATCGCACGCGGCTACATGGCCTTCCAGGGCACCCTCGGGCACGAATTCGTGGGGACCGTGGAGGAAGGGCCCCCCGAATGGCGTGGCCAGCGCGTGGTTGGCGAGATCAACTTCGCGTGCCATAGCTGTCCGATTTGTGCACAAGGTCTGCAGCGCCATTGTCCATCGCGGTCGGTGATGGGAATCCTCGAAGCGGACGGCGCCTTCGCGGAGTTCGTCCGGGTCCCGGTCGCGAATCTGCATCCCGTTCCCGACTCGGTACCGGACGAGCTCGCCGTGTTCACAGAGCCGCTGGCAGCGGCATTCGAGATCCTGGAGCAGCTCCATGTGGAGCCGGGTCGCGACTGCGTCGTCCTCGGCGATGGAAAGCTCGGATTGCTGTGCGCGCAGGTCCTGCACCAAGCGGGCGCGCGGGTGCTCGCCGTGGGTCATCACCGCGAGAAGCTCGCGATCTTGGAGAAGCGCGACATCGAGACGGTGCTGGCCGACGACTGGCGCGGCGAGCTGGCTTCAATGGTGGTGGAGGCCACGGGAACGGCGCAAGGCTTCGAGCGTGCGGTCGCGGCGACACGTCCGCGGGGCACGTTGGTGCTGAAGAGCACGGTGGCCGAAAAGCCGACGATCAATCTGACACCGTTGGTGATCGACGAAATCCAGGTGGTGGGTTCGCGCTGCGGACCGTTTCCGCCCGCGCTTCGAGCACTCGAACTGGGGACGATCGAGGTGCGATCACTGATCTCGGATCGAATTCCGCTGGAGCGTGCCGATGAAGCGTTGCGGCTGGCGACAGGACCCGGCGCCCTGAAGGTCCTGATTGAAACCGGCTGAACTGCACCGGCCCAAGGCCGCGGCCTTGGGCCGGTACAGTTCAGCATGCGCAATCCTTCGGATTGCGCGGCGAGTCATCGGGGTCTGAAGCCGCGGCCATTGGCCGGGCGCGGTTCAGTCGTATTCGACTTGGGCTTCCAAGATCCGCGTCAAGCGGGCTTCGTTTCGGCGCAGATGAACGTTCTTTCCGCCGTGCACCATCACCAATCCGGGCTTGGCACCCCTGGGCTTCCTCACGTTCTTGATGGGGACGACGTGGACGTCGGCGCGAGTGGCCCGCTTGAACTTGGAGAAGTGGACGGCGAGCTCGCAGGCATCGAGAACGGCATCCGAGGGCGGATCGCTTTTGCCTTCTGTCCGCAGGATGACGTGACTTCCCGGCGCACCGTCGAGGTGGAAGAAGAGATCCTTGCCGCGGGCCAGCCGTGTGGTGAGGTGGTCGTTTCCGGCGTCGCTGCGACCGACCCAGATCTCCAGGTCGCCCGCAGTCTTGTAGCGACGCGGTGCGAGTCGACGGGGGACGCTGAGCTTTCCGAGACGGACTTCGCCCGGATCCTGCTTCTGAACCCGCCCGGTCGGCGTCGGCGGTCGAGGCGCGTAGCGCTTCAGGATCGGTGCGACATGAGGGCGTTCGGCAAAGTTGCGCAGACTGGCTTCAGCGTCGTCGAGCGCATCGAAATCCCTTTTCAGTGACTGGATCTCCGAGTAGGCGGCGCGGACGGCGTCTTCCTGGGCGCCTCCCTTGGTCAGCCGACGCACCGCCTTCTGATAGCGCTTGAAGATGCGGTCGAGGTTTTCCGACGGGGAGCGAGCCGGGTCGAGCGCGATGCTGATGTTCTCACCGGTCTCGGGGTCGGCGACCTCGATCTCGGTCTGCCCCCGTTCGATCCGACCGAGCTGGGTCTTCAGAAGCTCCCCGTGGCGGGCGAGTTCGATGGATTCCTGCGCCGCTTTCATTTCACGCTCGATCTTTTCGAGCTTTCGGGACAGGCGTCGCTCGTGCTTGCGCAGCGCGTGATCGATCTGTTTGTGGAGCCCGGATGCCAGGCTTTTGGCGTCGACGGCCCCGAAGCGGGCCTCGACAGCGGCGAGCAGCTCTTCGTCGGGGACCGAAGCGAAGCGATCGTCGTCGTGGAGGGGTGCACGGGATCCGGGCGGCTGCCACGGCCTGCCGAGTTCGAGCTCCGGCCGGGTCGCTTCGAGGGGACGCAGCGTCGCCAACAGTCGATCGCCTTCGTCGAGCAGATAGACGTTGGTCCGTCGACCCATCAGGGAGATGAGAAGCGTTCGCGGGCCATCGCGTGTCGAGAGCGCGAGCCGGACGATGCGGTCATCTGCCGCGGTCTCGAAGCCCGTGAGCGTCGCGCCCTTGACATGCGCGCGCAGGTATTGCGTAAAGGGCGGAGGCTTTGCCAACGCCTTTGGCATCCGCTCCACACGCGAGATTCGCGCCGTCTGGGGATGGCAGGTCAGCAACAGGAATTGCCGGCGCGCAGCGTCGGGATCCATCTGTCCGTAGCTGCCGAGCACCACGCTCTGGGCGTCGGGCTGTGCGATTTCCTGGATCCGGTGGCCTTCCAGCTGCCGCGCCAGCAACGCCACCACCCGCTGAAGCTCGACGTGTCGCAGCAACGGCGGCTACCGCTGACACACGGGGCAATAGTGGGTGCCCCTCTGACCGAGGACGATCTTCTTGATGGGAGTGCCGCAGACGTCGCAGGCCTGGCCGGCCCGGGCGTAGACGCGGCGTTCGTCCTGGTAGCTGCCATCGCTTCCGTCGGGCGCTACGAAGTCCCGGATGCTGGAGCCCCCCATCTCAATCGACCGTTCGAGGATGGCGCGAATCGCGTCGGCCAGGACACCACACTCGGCGCGGCTCACGCGTCCGGCGCGCCGCGTTGGGCGCAACCCGGCGCAGAAGAGCGCCTCATCCGCGTAGATGTTTCCCACTCCCGTGATCACCGACTGCTGCAGCAGGAGATTCTTGATCACCAACTGGCGCTTGCGAGTGGCCCGGAACAGATGCTCACCGTTCACCTCCAAGGCGTCGATGCCCAGGCGCTCGAGACGTGGATGCTGCTCGCCCGGATCGAGCAGCAGAATCTTTCCGAACTTTCGGACGTCGCGCAGGAAGACCCGGGGACCTTCGTCCTCGAACGCGAGCCGGAGGTGGGTGTGGGAATCGGGCTGGAAGTCGATCTGCTCTGCTGGCGAAAGTGAAGCCCTCGCCGTGACGGACAGCAGGCGCGGGCTGGTTGCCGCACCCGAAAAGAATTGACCCGTCATGCCCAGGTGAATCACCAGCCGGCTGCCTTCATCCAGGACGCAGATCAGGTACTTGCCACGCCGCAACAACGCCACGACCGAGCGTCCGGTCAGACGGCTCCGCAGACGGTTCGGACGGGTGAGGAAAAGGTAGCTGTCTCGGGTGGTTTCCACCTCACGGATGCGACGGCCCAGCAGCAGGGGGGCGATCCGGCGCCGCGTGACCTCGACCTCGGGGAGTTCCGGCATGCGGCAGGTGTAGCCAGCGGGACGCCCCGGCGCATGGATCCGGGCGCGTCCTACAGCTCCTGCCCCCAGCGGGTCAGGCGCTACAGAACCGGAGCGATTGCGCCGATCTAGACACGATGAGCCCCCGGACCCCGGAGTCCCCATGAGCAAGCGCGAACCCAGAGGCTCGATTTTCAGCCAGAAGCTCGATCGGGTCGCATTGACTGCGTACTTCCTCGGCGCCGTCGTGCCGCTGATCGCACTCGGATTCATGCTCGAGCGATTCGTACTGCCGACCGTCCCGGACCGCATTGTCTCGCTTGGGCTGATCGGACTCGTCCTGTCGATCGGCTTGCTGTCGCTCGCTTCCTTCTTCGCCCTGCGCCGCACCACGCGCACCTCGCTTGCACAAATGGACGCCGATAACGATCGGCTGGCGTCACTGCTGGATGCGGCGGGTGCACTGGCCAGCGTGGAGTTCGCCGAGGATGCTCCTGGAACCTCAACTCGCGCCGTGATGGGACTCACCCCTTCCCAGGCCGCGTTCGCATTGCTGCGGGGACACGCCGGCGAGACACCCCGGCGCGTTGCCGCATCCGGACGGGATGCCGAGAAGATCGAGCAGAAGCTGGTGGAGCCCATCCTCGAGCTCACTCAACTCGTGATGAGCAGCGGCCGGCTGGCGCTTCGCGGAAAGTCGAACGGTCAGCCGGCGATGGCCGCGGCGCCGTTTCCCGGCGAGGCCGCTCCTGTCGGCGCCCTGATCGCGATCGCGGATGCAGACGTCGACGAGTTCAGTGCGTCCGAGTCGGGTGCGCTGGTCACCCTGGCCGGGCTGGGCGCCGTCGCTCATCACAACGCGACCCTTCGAGAGGAGCAACGGAACTTCTTCACCCACGTGACCGACATGCTGGTCACGGCTCTGGACGCGCACCTCGGCTATCAGACGGGCCACGGCACGCGGGTCGCACAATTCGCCAACAAGGTCGGCCGACAGATGGGCCTCGACGACGATCGAATGGAGCGTCTGCACTTCTCGTCGCTGCTCCACGACATCGGAATGCTCAAGCTCCAACGACACCAGCAGATGAATCCGCGCACGGCGCCCAAGCACACGATGATCGGTGGGCGCATGCTGGACCGGATCCTGCTCTGGAAGGAGCTGGCACCGATCGTGCTGCACCACCACGAGTGGTGGGACGGGTCGGGTTATCCAGAAGGCGTAGCGGGTGCGACGATCCCACTCGAATCGCGCATCATCGGCCTCTGCGATGCCTTCGACGCCATGACGAGCTCCAGCAGCTATCAGGACGCCGAGCCCTTCGAGCATGCCGTGAATGAGATCCGTGCGGCTGCCGGCACCCAGTTCGACCCCGACGTGGTCGCCGCCTTCGAAGCCCTCGTCCGCGAAGGCAGCATCTGCGAGTCCGACATCAGCTAGCCGGCTGAACCCGATGGGAACGCCGTATGGGCTTGGCGTTGCTTCGCACCGAGTGGTTCCGCCGCTTCTCACAAACACCAAACCCCAAACAACGTCCCCGCTAGGCGAGGGTCAGACCCAGGGTCAGGTCATGTCCGTCGATGCTGGAGTTCGTCGTGTGCGCGCCCGCGAGCGGTTCGGTCTCGAGCGCAACCTCGATCGCCAGGGTCTCACGGCCGAGGTCTTCTGTACGCGGCCGGAGGGCGTTCATGAGCTCGGGCGCACCGCTGAGGGTCAGACGAATGCGGCCCGCGTACTCGAGATCCAACGCCTTGCGGAAGGCCTGGACCCGATTCAGGACCTCACGGTACAGACCCTCGTCGATCAGCTCGGGGGTGAGCGACGTTCTCAGCACGACCACACCGGGACTGCCGCTGGCGGCGGAAAACCCTTCGCGAGCGACGAGGTTCACCGCGATCTCGTCGGGACCCAGCTCGATCGACTCACCATCGACTCGGATCTGAACGCTCCCTGAATCGCCGAGCTGGGCGAGCAACGCTGCGCCGTCCGCTTCGGCGAGCGCCTTCTTGAGCGCAGGCATCCGTTTTCCCACGCGCGGTCCCAGCAGCTTGAAGTTCGGCTTCACGTTGTAGGTCACGTATTCCTCGGCGCTCTGGACGAAGTGGACCTCGTGCACGTTCAACTCGTCGTGGATCAAATCCACGTGCTCGGCGAGCTTGGCTTCGAGGTCCGCATCCGCGAGCACGATCTCGGCCGCCTCCAGCGGCTGACGGACGCGCAGCTTCTCGACCGTCCGCACCTGGAGCCCCAGGGAAACCAGCTGGCGGACGGTTCCCATCACCCGGGACAGATCGAGATCGATGGCCGCTTCGTCGACGCTCGGGTAGTCGCACATGTGGATGCTCACCTCGGGAGCGTCGGGCATCGGCCGCCGGATCAGGTTCTGCCAGATGTCCTCGGCGGCGAAGGGCAGGAATGGCGCCACGAGCTTGGCCGTCGTCAGCAGGCACTCGTACAGGGTCCAGTGGACGTCGAGCTTGTCCTGTTCCAGGCCCGGCGCCCAGAAACGGTCGCGATTTCGGCGCACATACCAGTTCGAGAGGGCGTCCACAAAGTCGGTCAACACAGCGGTGGCTTCGTAGACGCGATAGGCGTCCATGTGCTCGGTCACCTGCTGCGTCGTCAGGGCCAGCTCCGAGAGGATCCAGCGGTCGATCAGCGCGCGCTCGGCAGCCGGGCGACACCCCTGCTTCGCCACATCGCTGGACGGATCGAAACCGTCCACGTTCGCGTAAATGGTAAAGAACGCGTAGATGTTCCGAAGCGTGAGGGGCAGCTCGCGTTGCACGGCGCGCACGCCCGCGAGCGAGTGGCGGGTCGGATTCCAGGGCGGATTCGATGCGAAGAAGAACCAGCGGAAGGCATCAGCGCCGGGTGGTGTCGAGTTCGGGTCCTCGACCCAAACCTTCGACGCGATACCGAGACCCGGCACCTCGCGTGGCATGATGTGTGTATCCGCAGGCGCGGGCTCCACGGCCAAGGTCCGAGCGTCCTCGGGGGACAGGTGGATGATGCGCCGCGGCACTTTCGCCGGGCGCAGCTCGAGCTCGACGGCCTTCCCCTCGGCATCCTCCCGGTAGACGCGAACCGTCGCGCGATCGCCGCGCAAATCCATCCCTTCGTAGTCGGCACGAGCGATCACGGCCTGGCCCAGGGGCTGGCCCTCCGCTTGCGCCGCCTCGACCACCGCGAATTCGAGCTTCACAGCCTCGAGGATGATCTCGGGGGGCGTGTAGTTGCCCTTGCTCTTCGACTCCTTCTTGCCCTCGCGGTCGGCCACGTGACCCAGGACGACGCACGTCTTGTAGGGATGCGGCTTCTCACGATCCTCGAAGAGGAGCGTCGAAATCCAGAGCAGGGCATGGAACCAACCGCGGGTCTGGTCGATGGCCTCGGAAATGAAGTCGGCTGGGAAGTTCGCCTCGAACTCCTCGGTGTTCCGGTGCGGGTAGCCCCACTGGGCGAACGGCATCGAGCCAGCGTCGAACCAGACATCGATCACCTCGGGAACCCGACGATAGACACCGGACTCACCCTCCTTCGTCCAGGTAACCTCATCGATCCAGGGCTTGTGGACCCGGAGATGCGGAGAGAGATCTGGGTCCTTCTGCCGGGCTTCCTCGAAGGCATCGAAGGCGGTCGGATTTCGCTCGAGGATGTCGGCCACCGACGACGGCACATCCATGGCCCCGGACTCGTCGTTGATCCAGATGTTCAGCGGAGTTCCCCAGAAGCGTTCGCGCGATAGAGCCCAGTCGACGTTGTTGCGCAGGAAGTCGCCGAAGCGGCCGTCGCGGATGTGCTCGGGCAGCCAGTTGATCTTGGCGTTGTTCGCCAGGGCCTCGTGCTTGTGATCGCGGGTCCGAATGTACCAGGCGGGGCGCGCGTACTGGATCAAGGGGTCCTGATCCGAACGGACACAGAAGGGATACTCGTGACGGATCTGCTCGGCGTGCCAGCACAGGCCGCGCTGCTTCAGCTCACGGATGAAGTTCCCGTCGCATTCCTTCACCCAGCGGCCTTGGTACTCGGCAGGCGCGATCTCGGGGTCGAAGCTGCCGTCCGGACGGACCGCGTTGAGCAGCGGGAGATCCGGATTGGAACGCTGCTCCTCTCGGAGCATCTCGAAGTCGGTCTCGCCAAAGGCGGGCGCGATGTGCACGACTCCGGTGCCGGCGTCGATTTCGACGAACTCGGCACCCACCACGCGCCAGAAGTCCAGATCGGGTTGACGTCGCTGGAACCAGTCGAAGGGCGGTCTGTACTGTTTTCCGATCAGCTCTGCCCCCAGCAGCGTGCGTTCCACCGGAAGCTCACGGCCCACCTTCTCGGACAACGCGTCGACGAGGGCGGCGGCCACCACGAGCTTCTGATCGCCGTCGCGGACGACGGCGTAGTCGATGTCGGGCTTGACGGCCACGAGGCTGTTCGACGAGAGCGTCCACGGTGTGGTGGTCCAGATCAGGAGCGACGTTTCGGGCTCCTCCAGCAGCGGGAAACGCACGTACACCGACGGATCGTCGATGGTCTTGTAGCCCTCGCCCACCTCAGCGGCCGAGAGAACCGTCCCACCCTGGGCCCACCACCAGACCACCTTGTAGCCCTGATAGAGGTATCCCTTGCGGAACAGCTCGGACAAAGCCCACCAGACACTCTCGACATAGCTCTCGTGGTAGGTGACGTAGGCGTCGTCGAGGTCGACCCAGAACCCCAGCTTTTCGGTGAAGTTTTTCCACTCCTGGGTGTAGCGGAAGACACTGTCGAGACAGCGGCGCACGAAGGGCTCGACCCCGTACTCGAGAATCGCGTCCCTGCCCGAGATCCGGAGTTCCTTCTCGACCTCGATCTCGACGGGGAGACCGTGGGTGTCCCATCCGCCCTTTCGCGGCACGTCGTAGCCGCGCATGGAGCGATAGCGGGGAAACACGTCCTTCATGACGCGGGTCAGCGCGTGGCCGTTGTGGGGCAGGCCGTTCGCCGTTGGCGGGCCTTCGTAGAAGACGAACCGCGGTCCACCGGCGCGCTTGGCCAAGGTCTTCGCAAAGACGTCGGCGTCGCGCCAGAACTCGCGAATGCGCGTCTCCAGGCTCGGGAAGTCGACGACGGGCGAAACTTTTTCGAAGACCGGTTCGCTCATGGGGCGCATAGGCTACGGCCCCCGGGGAACCCCGGCAACGCGCCCCAGATCGACGACCCGGGGTGGCCCGCGAGGTCGGCTGAAAGTCACTCAAGTGTGCGAAAAATCGATGAAATGCCTGACTCGGGGTCAGCGTCTCCCAGTCTACAATGGCGGATGTTCGGGCAGCTTGCCGCGCGCCGAAGCAGCGCGCTGCGGGAGAAATGATGGGGATGGAGCGAGCGGGTGGGTGACTACTTCGGACCGACCCAACGGCTGTATCTGGAGACGCAAGTCGATTGGGAAGCCCTGCTCGGGCTTTCCCGAGGCGCTCCTGTCGACGTCGACGCCGAGGTCGGCGCCTACCGGTCGATCCTCGAGACGACGGCCCGCTTGGCCCAGAGCTTCGAAACCGACGCACGCAAGCACTGGTCCGAGGAAGCGACGCTCACCGACGACGGCGGTGCAACGTCCCCGCCCCACATCCGGCGCGCCTACGACCAGCTGCGCGAGGCGGGTCTGATCTGCCTGACCGTGGGCGAGGCCTATGGTGGCTACGGACTCCCTACACTCCTGAACGGCATCGTGATCGAGATGATCGCGCGCGCCGATCCGAGCCTGATGATGGTGATCGGCCTGCAGACCGGGGCCGCCAACGACATCGAGAAATTCGGCTCGGAGGAGCTCAAGAAAAAATGGCTGCCGCGTTTCACGTCGGGCGAAGTCGAGGGCTGCATGGATCTGACCGAACCCCAGGCCGGCAGCGACCTCGGCGGCATCACGACCCGGGCGACCGATCTCCCCGACGGCTCCGTCAAGGTCGACGGCCAGAAGATCTTCATCTCCAACGGCGGAGGTGAGGTTCACCTGGTCCTGGCGCGGGACGACGACGGCTACGACAAGTCCCGGGGCTCGACCCGCGGGCTCTCCCTCGTGCTGGTCCCCCGCCACCAGGAAGATGGAAGCCTGAACGGCGTCCGGGTCACGCGCCTCGAACGCAAGCTCGGCATCCACGGCTCGGCCACCTGCGAGATGCTCTTCGACGGCGCGATCGGCTGGCGGCTCGGCCAGAAGGGCCAGGGTTTCCAGGCCATGCTGGAACTGATGAACGCGGCGCGACTCGGCGTCGCCTCCCAGGCCCTGGGGCTCGCCGACGCAGCACTTTCCGACGCCATCGAGTACGCCTGGCAGCGCAAGCAGTTCGGCAAGCCGATCGCCGAGCAGCCCCTGGTGCGCAGCATGTTGGCCAAGATGGTGGTCAACGCCGAGGCCGTCCGCGCCCTGCTTTATCACACCTACACCCTGCTCGACCTCAACAACGCGCGCGAGAAGGCACTGGCGCGTGACAGCCTGTCGGCGGCCGAGCGCAGCGAGATCCAGCAGGATTTCGACCGGGACACGACCCGGGTGCGGCTCTTCACGCCACTCTGCAAGTACTTTGCGACCGAAGTCTGCGACGACCTGTCGCGCGACGCCCTGCAGGTCTTCGGCGGTATCGGCTTCACGATGGACTCCAACGCCGGCAAGTACCACGCCGACAGCCTGATCATGACCATCTACGAGGGAACCAGCGAGATTCAAGCCTCGTTCGCACTCAAAGAGATCGGAAAGGGCGCGCTCGGCGTGGTGTTCCACGAGATCCGGGGCGAGCTGGCCGAGATGGAGAACGACGCCGTGCGCGCCAGGCTCGCCAAGCGCGTGACCGAGATGACCCAGCGGGTCGAACAATCCCTGGCCATTCTCTTCTCGGACCCGGCCTACGCCCTGCTCCGGGCAAAGCTGATGGCCCAGATGGTGATCGACGTGGCCGCGGCCACCGAGCTGCTGCACCAGGTCGGGGCCGATCCGGCCCGTATCGACGTGGCCGAGTCGTTCATCATGCGGCGCTTCCTGGAGACCGAACACGCCAGCCGCCGCATCGAGGAGAACGCCGAAGGCCTTCTCGAGCGCGACGCCCGCGTCCTCGCCCGCGCCTCGGGCTGAGCCCGCCCGGCCCGGCAGCGGGAGCGGGCTGCTAGCCTGCTCGACATGAAGATCCGCGTGTTGGGTTCGTGCGCAGGCGGAGGGCTTCCCCAATGGAACTGCGGCGGCGAGAATTCGGTACGAGCGCGCGCTGGCGACCCCGCTGTTCCGCCCCAGACCCAGCCATCGATCGCGGTCTCCGCCGACGGGACCCACTGGTCGATCCTCAACGCGAGCCCGGACATCCGCGAGCAGTTCGCTGCCTTCCCCGGACTCCATCCGAAGCCGGGGACCCGCGACGTTCCCCTGGACACCCTGGTGCTCACGAGTGCAGAGCTCGACCACGTTCTCGGTCTGATCGTGCTCCGCGAAGCCCTCTCCTATCGCATCCTCAGTACCGCGTGGGTTCGCGATTCGATCCTCGGGGCCAACGCCGCCTGGCGACTGCTCGAGCCGGCCTGGGGGCGGGTCTTCCTCGATCGTCCGGTGTATCTGGACCGCGACGAAGACCTGGAGCTTCGCATCTTCCCGGTGCCGGGAAAGGTGCCGGGCTATTTGCGTGACTCCGTCGAACACCACCAGGAAGCCTGCGTCGGCGTGCGCATCACCCACCTGCGCAGCGGCAAACGGCTCGTCTTCGTCCCCGGTCTCAAGAGCCTTGACGACGGAACCCGCGCAGAGCTCGAGGCCGCCGACTGCTGCTTCGTCGACGGCACCTTCTACAGCAACGACGAACTCCAACAGATGAGGCCCGGTGCACCCGACGCATTCGCCATGGGCCACCTGCCCATCACGGGTCCCGGAGGCAGCCTCACCGAGCTGGCCGCCCTTCCCGGTCGCACCCTCTACATCCACATGAACAATACGAACCCCGTGCTCGACAGGAGTTCGAAAGAACGCGCAAGGGTCGAGGGGTGCGGCGTCGAGATCGCGGCCGACGGAATGGAGATCGAGCTGTGACGGCGGACTTCCAGCGACGTCTACGCCGCATCGGCGAGCAACGCTCGCTGCGAAATCATCCCCTGCATCGAGAGCTCGTGGAGGGCGCGCTGTCCCCGGCGGCGCTCCGCAGTTGGGTCACCTCCGAGTTCGCGCTGGCCTCGAGCGAGCTCCGCGCCGACGCCCCGGAAACCCTCGAGGCCTGGCTCGACCTGGCCCAGGCCGTCGGCGAGGATCGTGCCGCAACTCTTCTCGGTGAGCGGACCCTCCCCGCCGTCGGGGAGGCTTGCGGCCTGCTGCTCGAGTCGATGCAGGCCGCGACGCCACTCGACGCAATTTCCGGCTCGCTCACCGACCTCTTTCTCGCAGAGCGTCTCGCCGAATCTGCCGCGAGCTTCGAGAAACATCACGGCTGGGTCGACCCGAAGGCCCGTACGGCACTGGCCGACCTGGGGCAGCGGGCCGACCGTCGCGCCTCCGCCGCGCTCGACTTCGTCGAAGCCCATGCCACCACCGATGGGCTTCGAGGCGGTTGTGTCGCAGCGCTCGAGCAACGCTTCGAGATCCATCGATCCGTCTTCGACGCCGTCTCCAAAGCCAATGCACACCTGCGCCTTTCGGGGGCCGCCCAGCGCCGGGCCGATCCCGTCGACGGCCGTCCCATGGTCGTGCTGCCAGAGCGCGCCGTGCGCCTCAACCCGAGCGGTGACGAGATCCTGACCCTCTGCGACGGCTCCCGCTCGGCCCTCGACGTCGCCTCCGAGCTCCAGAACCGTCATCCCGAAGTGGCTCGGCTCGAAGAGGACGTCCACGCCTTCCTCTCGGAGATGGAAGGCCTCGGCGTCCTCGAACGTCGCGTCTCGTCGTCGTGACCGCGGTTGTGACCGAGCGCCCGTTCAACCTCGTCGCCGAACTCACCTACCGTTGCCCGCTGCGCTGCGTCTACTGCTCGAATCCAGTGGGCTACCGCGCCGTCCGCGACGCGCTCGACGCCAGCGCGTGGTGGCGCGTCTTCCGGGAAGCCGCCGCCCTGGGCATCGTCCACGTGGGCCTCACCGGTGGAGAGCCCAGTGCCCGCGCCGATCTCACCGAGATCATCTCGGGTGCCAGCGAAGCCGGACTCTACACCCACCTGGTCACGGCGGGATCCGACGTCGAGTCCCTTGCCGAATGGGTCAAGGCCGGTCTTCGCAGCGTCCAACTCTCGATCCAGGACAGCCGCCGCGAAGACAACGATCGGATCGCCGGCGTCGAGTGCTTCGAACGCAAGCTCTGCTTCGCCCACGCGGTGCGCGAACACCAGCTTCCCCTGTCCCTCAACTTCGTCCTCCACCGCCACAACCTCGATCACCTCGAGGAGATCCTGGCCCTGGGTCGCGAGCTCGGCGCCCACCGCATCGAGCTCGCCGAGACCCAGTACTACGGATGGGCCCTGAAGAACCGCGCCGCCCTGCTGCCCGATCCGGAGCAGGTCGAGTCGGCTCGTCGGCGGATCAGGCGCGCTCGCCAGCAGCCCGACGCCCCCGAGATCGTGCACGTCACTCCCGACTATCTCTCGGACCGCCCGAAACCGTGCATGGGAGGCTGGGCGCGCCGCATCCTGGTCGTCGACCCGTCAGGCCTGGTGCTTCCCTGTCACGCTGCCCGCGAGCTCCCGGACCTCGACTTCTACTCGGTCACCGACCACTGCCTGGCCGACTGCTGGAACAAAGCTCCCGGCATGAACGCGTATCGCGGCGAAGACTGGATGCGCGACCCGTGTAAGACCTGCCCCGAACGCAGCCGGGACTTCGGCGGCTGCCGCTGCCAGGCCTTCCTCCTGACCGGCGACGCCAAGAACACCGACCCCGTCTGCAGCCTCTCCCCAAAACACGACATCATCCTCCGAGCCCGGCAGGAAGCCTCAAACAGCTTCATCTACCGCGGCGACAAAACCGACTGACCTCCCCAATCAAAGGGATCCCGAAGCTGCGGCGCCGGGCGCGGGGGCGTCTGACCCGTCTCCAGAACAACAACCGCTGCTAGAAGTACTCCGGGTAAAGAATCCGGACTGCCGCCGAATGCACCGGTCCAAAGATCTCCCGAATCGCATACCACGCCAACAAGATCCCGATGAACGAGAACTGGGGCTGAAAGAGCGTCTTCTGGATCCTGCGCGCAGTCTTCTCGGACACGAAGAGACCGAGCGCACCACTGCCGTCCAGCGGCGGCACCGGAATCAGGTTGAACACGAAGAGCAGCAGATTGAGCGTAAACAGAACGCTGAGGAACAGCGCGATCGTCGCGGCCGCGCCCCCTTGTGGCGCCATCACCAGCCCTTGAAAGCTGTAGGTCCCGGGCTCGAAGACTCCCACCATCATCCCGATTCGGATCGCCGTCGCCGCCAACAGGATCAGCAGGAAATTCGCGGCCGGTCCCGCCACAGACATCCAGGCCGCGCGCCTCGGGTAGGTATACGCCCAACGCGGGTCATACGGTGTGCTCGCCCAGCCGATCATCCAGCCCGACAACGCGAACGAGAGCAGCGGCACCACCACCGTGCCGAAAGGCTCGCGACGGATGTGGGGCATCGGGTCCAGCGACACCTGGCCGCCGTGATAGGCCGTCCTGTCGCCCCCCTTCATCGCAGCCCAGGCGTGGGACGCCTCATGCAGCGTCAACGAGAACAGCAGCGCGACATACCAGATCAGCGCAACCCCGAGATCCATGTTTCCCCCCTGAACCGATCCAAGCCTAGCTCTCGCGGACCCTGCCTGGGCGAGCGCCCGCTGCCGACGGTAGCTTCACTTCGTGCCCCCTTCCGCTCCCGATTCCGCTGTCTCTCCCCAACCGGAGCGACCCGTCGGGATCGCCAGTCATCGCCTGCCCTCGAGCGTCCGGGTCGGCCCGGCCGACACGCCCACCCGTCGCCTGACGGCCGAAGCGGCCGGGCGGCGCTGAGCGGCGGCTGAGCCTCCTTTGGACCCGCTTCAGCTCGCCATCCTGGCCAGCGTCGCGCTGGCGACCTCGATGCTGTCGGCCGTGGTCGGCATGGCGGGCGGCATCACGCTGTTGTCGGTGATGCTGCTCTTCCTCGAGCCCCTCGTGGCGATTCCTCTCCACGGAGTCATCCAGCTCGCGTCGAATTCGTCGCGTACAGTGATCCAGCGGCGGCACGTGAAATGGTGGATCCTGGCCCGCTACGGCGTGCTGCTGCTGCCGATGGCCTTCGTGGGTCTCGCCATCGCCGAAGCGCTGCCGGCGACCCTGACCCGGCTGCTGATCGGTCTGTTCGTGCTGGCGGCCACCTGGCTGCCGGGAATCCTGCTGTTGGGCGCCCACCCGGAGAATACCGATCCGAAGCGTCGCTTCGTGGTGTTGGGCGGCGTCGCCGGGGTCCTCAACATGACGGTGGGCGCCGTCGGCCCGCTGATCGCCCCCTTCTTCCTGAATATCGGCCTCGAGCGGCGCAGTCTGGTGGGCACCAAGGCGGCCTGCCAGACGCTGGGACATCTGGTCAAGATCGCGGTGTTCGGCGTGGCCGGCTTCGCCTTCGCAGAATGGCTCGCCCCCCTCGCCCTGCTGTGTGCGATGGTCCTGCTGGGGACCTGGCTCGGCAGCCGACTGTTGGACAAGGTGAGCGAGGTCTGGTTCATCCGGCTGTACAAGACCGTGCTCACGCTGATCGCCATCCGACTCGTCGTCTGGGAAGCGGCCGCAGTGCTGGATCTTCGCTGAACGGGCGACGGCGGGCGACGGCGGCCGTCGCCTTGCGATCGCTTCGCGATCGCTCACCTTTCGCGTTCAGCGGTCGCGCTCACTGGTCGTACTGGATGACGCTGCGGATCACTTCACCCTCGTGCATCAGGTCGAAGGCCTTGTTGATGTCCGCGAGGGACAGGGTGGCGTTGACCATCTCGTCGAGCTTGATGCTGCCGTTCATGTAGCGGTCGACGAAGCCCGGGAGTTGGCTGCGGCCCCGGGTGCCGCCAAACGCGGTACCACGCCAGGATCGGCCGGTCACCAGCAGGAACGGTCGGGCGTGGATCTCTTCGCCGGCACCGGCGACGCCGATGATGATCGACTGTCCCCAGCCGCGCGTCGTGCACGCAAGCGCCTGACCCATGAGATCCACGTTGCCGACGCACTCGAACGAATAGTCGACGCCACCGCCCGTCATCTCGACGATGGCCTCGGCCACATCTCCAACGTCGTTCGGGTTGAGGGAATCCGTGGCTCCAAACTGACTCGCAAGCTCGAATTTCTTGGGGTTGACGTCCACCGCGATGATCCGCTGGGCTCCGGCCATGACCGCACCCTGGATCACCGACAGGCCGACCCCTCCCATGCCGAAAACAGCCACCGAGGAACCGGCTTCGACCTTGGCGGTGTGGAGCACGGCGCCAATTCCGGTGGTGACCGCACAACCCAGCAGACACACCTTGTCGAGCGGCGCGTCCTTGCGGACCTTGGCGAGTGCAATCTCAGGCAGCACGGTCGCCTCGGCGAAGGTCGAGGTGCCCATGTAATGGTGGATCTTCTTGCCATTCTGCGAGAGCCGGCTGGTGCCGTCGGGCATCACGCCCTGACCCTGGGTCGCCCGCAGCGTGATGCAGAGATTGGTCTTGCCGGAGACGCAGAAGCGACACTGCCGACATTCGGGGATGTAGAGCGGGATCACGTGGTCGCCGGGAGCCACGGAAGTGACTCCGGTGCCCACCTCTTCCACGATGCCTGCACCTTCGTGGCCCATCACCACCGGGAAGAGGCCCTCCGGGTCACGACCGCTCAGGGTGTAGGCGTCGGTGTGACAGACCCCAGTGGCCGCAAGCCGTACCAGGACCTCGCCTTGCTTCGGGCCGTCCAGATCGATCTCTTCGATCTCCAGGGGTCTTTCCGCCACCCAGGCCACCGCGGCCTTGACCTTCATGCGTCTCCTCGGCCCATCCTCGGGCTCACCGGGGGACCCCTTGATACCGCCGCTGCGAACACGCCGTCAATGCGGACCCCGTCCGCTTTCCATCGGAGTTTGCCGAGGCCCGTCGAGGTAGACGGACGAAGTGCTGTGATACGCTCGCCGCCCCATGAATGGCGCCGAAGCCCTGGTGCGGACGTTCGTGAACGCCGGGCTGGAAGTCTGCTTCACCAACCCAGGCACTTCCGAGTTGCACTTCGTTGCCGCCCTGTCCCGTGTGGCGGGCATGCGCCCGATTCTGGGACTCTTCGAAGGCGTTGTTTCCGGAGCCGCCGACGGCTATGCGCGCATGGCCGACAAGCCGGCCGTGACCCTGCTCCATCTGGGTCCCGGTCTGGCGAACGGCCTCGCCAACTTCCACAACGCCCGCAAGGCGCGCACGCCCATCGTGAATCTGATCGGCGAGCACGCGACTTCCCATCGGCCCTACGACGCACCCCTGACGGCAGACGTGGAGGCTTTCGCCCGTCCCGTTTCCGGCTGGGTGCGGACGGCGGACGACCCGAAGACGCTGGCCCGTGACGGCGCCGAGGCCGTCGCCGCCGCGTTCGGACCCCCGGGCCGGGTGGCAAGCCTGATCGTCCCGGCCGACGTCGCCTGGACCGAAGCCGGCGACCCCGCGGATCCGCTGCCGATTCCGAGCGCCGAGCGGGCCTCCCCCGACGCCGTCACGGACACGGCCCTAGCACTTCGTTCCGGTGAATCCGCGGCCATCTTGATGAGCGGGCGCGCCTTGCGTCGAGCTCCATTGGAAGTCGCCGGACGGATCGCTGCCTCCACCGGTGCAAGGCTCTTCTGCGACACCTTCAACGCGCGCTGGGAGCGCGGCGCGGGGGTACCCCGCGTCGACCCCCTGCCCTACTTCGCCGAAGGCGCCTTGGTCGCGCTGGCTGGAGTCCGTCACCTGATCCTGGTGGGGACCCAGGCGCCCGTCGCCTTCTTCGCGTATCCCGGAAAACCGAGTTCGCTCACGCCCGAGACATGCCGGATCCAGACACTGGCGTCTCCTGCCGAGGACTGCGAAGCCGCCCTGGAGGCCCTGGCCGATGCGCTCGGCGCGAACCAAGCCGCAGCCCGAGCCGAGCGCGACGTCGCGTCCGCGCCTGCCGGCCGCTTGAGTCCCGCCAGCATTGCGATCTCGGTCTCGGCCCTGCTGCCGGAAGGCGCCATCGTCTCCGAGGAGGCCATCACCGCATCGGCCGCACTCACACCCGGAACCCGAGGTGCGGCTCCACACGACTGGCTGGGGCTCACCGGCGGCGCCATCGGCCAGGGAATTCCCGTGGCCACGGGAGCCGCCGTCGCCTGTCCCGACCGCAAGGTGGTCTGCCTCCAGGCCGACGGCAGTGCGATGTACACGATCCAGGGTCTGTGGACCCAGTCGCGCGAAGGCCTTGACGTCACCACGGTGATCCTGGCCAATCGCAGCTATGCGATCCTCCAGATCGAGCTGCAACGCGTTGGCGCACTCGAAACCGGCCCGGACGTCCAGCAGATGCTGCGCATCGACGATCCCGTCCTCGACCTGTTCCGAATCTCCCAAGGACTCGGAGTCCCAGCGACGCGGGTGACGACGGCCGAGGAGTTTCACCAACAGTTCGCACGATCGATGGCCGAGCCTGGCCCCAGCCTCATCGAAGCCGTCTACTGAAGCCTCATCTCGGCGTCCGGATCATGACCTCCCGGTTGGCATTCCCTCTGGGCCACAGCGGCCCGGCTGCCGCGGCCGGCGGGCAGTTAGCAGTCGGCTCGACCGGATTGCGTTCTTGCAGCGCTTCCGAGCCCGCGCAAGCGCGGAGGAGGCCTCACCAGCAGGTCAGTGGGAGAGGGGTCCGTGCTCCTTGATCAAGGCCACCTCCCGCTGCACGACCTTCTTGAGCATCGCTCGCATGCGACCGGGCTCGGTGGCGTCGTCGCCGGGGTAGATCGTCGCGTTGGCGAACCCCATGCCAAGCAGGGTCAAGAAGGCGAACTGCAGCATCAGCAGCGCCTCGGAATCCGCGTGCATCAGTTCCGGGAACGACTGGGCCAGGCCCTGGGCCAGATGGTTGGCGTAGTCGTCCATCTCCGAGCGGAGACGATCACGCAACTCCGGATCGTGGGACTGGGCCACCCAGATCTCGACCACGGCCTTGAAATCGCGGTCGCTGAAGACCTCCCACAGGACGTCGATGCCGGCCTCGACGCGCTTCTCGGTCGCCTCGATCTCGAGCATCGCGGGCCGGGCCCGCCGCAGCAGGCCCTGATTGAGTCGTCGCATCGCGTCGTGCAGCAACGCGGGGAGATCCCGGTAGTGATGGTGGGCGGCGCCGCGGGTCAGGCCGGCTCGCCGACAGACTTCCACGAACGTCGTGCCCCGGTAGCCCCGTTCGACCAGGCACTCGATGGCTGCATCCGCCAGCCTGGCGCGCGTTCGCTGACTCCTCTCCTCCTGGGTCTTCCTCGGACGACCCAGCAGTTCCGTACCGTCCGCCATACGCATCCCCGTCCTACCCGCTCTACCCGCTGCGGGTGAAACCTGCGGCCCGCCCCCCCGGGCTGCCGCGCTGGATCTGGTTGCATTCACATGCCGGCAAGTATCTCACAGGGCCGGCGATCCACGGCGGCAGATCGGGCCCCGGAGGGGAAAATCTCTTTCCCGAGCGCCTCAAATCTTTCGCCGTCGGTCTCGGGAGAAATCCTCAAGCACTTGAACTATTTGATGATTTCTAGAAGCAAAGGCCGGCACGGGGCTTGCTGTAAGGGTCCGAGGCGCCGCTTGGATCGGTTCTCGAAGGCCGGGATCCTGGCAGCCCGGCCCCGGAAAGGACGCTTTTTTTGGAATCCCCCAAGTATCTGCATTTTGAAGCTCAAATTTCCTATACGGGGGCTTCCCGAGGCGGTAGAATTCGTTGTCTGACTGCATCTAGACCCACAATTGAAGGAGTATCCCTTTGAGAAAGCTAATCCTGTTATCCATTTCCGTCCTGTTAGCCTTGGGCATGGCCGGTGCTGCCAGCGCCGCTCCGCTCAATTGGGAAGGCACCTCGACGCTGCTGCTGGGCGATTTCGCGCCCACCAACATCCCGGGTGGAGGCGTCGCTACCGTCAATGGCAGTGGTGGAGTGGGGCACCTCAATACCCTGAGGTTCGCCGCCAGCCGCGGTAACGTCGTGACCGACTTCACGCTGCTCGTCACCGACCCGTTCTCGGACATCGCGCTGGTCCAGTTCTTCGACGTCCAAGCCGGCACTGGAACTTTCGGTCCCAACATCTCGGGCGCGGTGAAGTCGACCTTCACCCCAGGCGGCGCGCCGGGCGTATTAGGCCCCGGACTGGGCACGCTGCCACTCGGTGGCGTGGTGAGGCTCTGCCTATTCAACATCAACTGTAACAATGTGTTTTCCCTCATCCTGAGCACGACCACGCCAATGGGGGACTTCAATGCGGTCGGCGTCGGTGGCGAAATCGGTGGTGGTAGCCTGCTTATCGGGGTTTCGGTCCAGGGCGCGCCTTGGACCGTGAAGACGGTGACGCTCGCCGATCAGATCGAAACGACCGGAGGCAACTTTACGTTGATCCCTGTTACGTTCAAGGGCTTCGCCCACGGCCCGGCCTCGATGACGACGAGTACGGCCCAGCCGGGCGGCGTGCTCCAGCTCGTGACGCCCTCGCAGGTGGTCACGACCATTCTCAGCGGCACTAACAAGAAGATAGCATCCGGAAATATCTTCTTGATCAACTTCATTCCGGAGCCCGGACTGCTGCTGCTGCTGGGCTCGGGCGTGATCGGCCTCGTGGTTCTCGGCCGCACGCGAATGCACAAGTAACGCCTCGCAGCTCCTCGGAGCTGCGGTG
>Ga0209988_10000457_pt1 | contig 25395 bp, 20 predicted proteins | sample N075metaG_FD_183115 | JGI IMG/M metagenome (GOLD analysis project Ga0209988, IMG submission 183115) | Deep subsurface microbial communities from Kermadec Trench to uncover new lineages of life (NeLLi) - N075 metaG (SPAdes) (version 2) | ecosystem: Environmental > Aquatic > Marine > Ocean trench... | reverse complement strand
GTGAAGAAAAACATCAATTCCTCTTCGATCCGGAGAACAAAGACGGCACGCAAGCGGGCTTTCACCCGTCTACTTTTTCAGAAACAGCGGTGGGCCATACGACGAAGGACTTGAAAGAATATTTTCATGTTGTACCGGGCGGCCAAATCCCACCAGCGTTACAGGATGAGATCCTGGATTACCGGCAACGCGCACTGGATTTCGGTGCCACATTGCTCGAGTGGGTCCGATCCCATACGCCGGCCTATGCGTTGCGCAATATCGCTGAGCCATTGCCAGGAGAACTATCGTCGAAAATGAGCTTGTTGCGTATATTGCATTATCCACCGCTCACTGGCGGCGAACAGGCCCAGGCCGTGCGCGCTGCGCCACATGAAGATATTAATCTGCTAACCCTGTTGCCTGTCGCGCTGCAACCCGGTTTGCAAGTAAAAGGAAACGACGGCGAGTGGATGGATCTGGACAGCATACGCGGCGAGATAATTGTGAATAACGGCGACATGCTTAAGGAAGCTACCGGCGGTTACTTTCCTTCTACGACCCATCGGGTCATCAATCCTCGGGATGCATCAGGGAACATTTCACGGATTTCGATTCCGTTTTTCCTGACCCCCCATTCTGACTATGTATTGTCTGATCGGTATACGGCGGGCAGTTATCTCATGGAACGCCTGCAGCTAATTACAGCTTGAACGCAGCGTAGATGCATACAAGCTGAGCACAGCATCTGCATCCACGCTTGTACAAATCCGGCAATTTGGCGAACCATCGATTTCTGAATCAGCTGCGCTGAATATTGTCTGACCTTTATTTGACCCATCAACGGCAACTCGTACCCAGCCCTCTTGAGTAGTAAAAATTTCAGGTTGAAGCAGGTAGGCCACTGCGCTCGAATCGTGAATGGGACATTCGTAGGCTCCGTTTATGCGCTCATGAAAGTCCAGGTAACAACGACTGATTTTGTGGATAAACCGTCCGGCACTCCCGGCACCATCCCTGAGATCATCAAAGAATCCCGCTGTGACAATGGTCTCCTCTGTGACGTCCAGGCCAACGACAGTAATCGGCATACCGCTGGCAAATACTTCGTCTGCCGCCTTCGGGTCGCCGGAAATATTCGCCTCAGCCACCGCTGTTACGTTGCCCGAATGCCCATTGAAACCGAATGCTCCACCCATGATTACGACTTCGCCAACCAGTCGCGGCAATTCCGGACATAGTTCCAGCGCGTTCGCCAGGTTTGTCATACGGCCAACGGCGACAATAGATATTTGCTGTGGATACTGGCTGACCAAGTCGACGATCGCTTGTGCGCCAGGGATTTTTTCCGGATCACCGTCGGGTTCGGCAATTTCGATATCGCCAAGTCCATTCTGACCATGCACGAAATCCGGGAACTCTTTTGCCAGGCCTTCGCTTATCGGCCCATCTGCACCTCGATATACCGGTGCAGATATGCCAAACAATTCCTTCATATGCAGCGCATTGCGCGTCGTGTTTTCTATACTGGCATTGCCGAATCCGGTCACAATGGCGAGCAGATCGACCTCAGACGCGAAATGGAGAAATAACAACGCCATGGCATCATCAATGCCGATATCGGTATCAAATAAGACTTTTTTCATGGCATATTCAAACGTTAGACAAGGGGACTGAAAATCTGGGGGCAGTTTACTTATTTCACCGCAAGTTTGGATGGCCGTCCTGGCATTGCGGCAATATCAGGAAACTGTCCCCGGTTTTGATATAAGTAAACTGTCTCGTAATTTCGTCCACTGTCCCCATATTTTCCCTGAAAGTAAACTACGCCACCAAAATTTTGCAGGAGTTGGAAATAATGAAAATGACTATTGCATGTCTTGCGATGTGTTTTGCCACAACACTCAATGCTCAGGACATTCAGCGATTGAATCCTGATGGTATGACTCAGCCGACTGCTTACACGCACCTTGTAAAATTCGACAAGTTGCTGTTTATAGCCGGCCAGGTTGCGCTGGATGCTGACGGCAACGTTATCGGCGCCGGCAACATGAAGGCCCAGGTACAGCAAGTTCTCGAGAATCTGGAGACTATTCTCGCATCCGAGGGAGCGGACTTTTCCAATATCGTGAAAACGAATATATTTACGACGGACATCGAGGCGTATTTCGAAACCGGCGAAATCCGGCGAAAGTACTTTGGGGACCACCCGCCGACCAGTACGCTGGTTCAGATCGAGCGGCTTGCGCGGCCTGTATTTCTGGTGGAGATTGAAGCAATAGCGGTTGCACCGGACTGAGCGTGGTTTTTTCCACGTCATCGGTTATCGCGATACAATGCAGCCGTTTGCAGCGCATGAACTGGGAGAAAACAGGATGATTCGTCACTTGATTAACGGCGACTGGGTTGAAAGCAAAGAGACCTTTGAGAATTTCAATCCAGCCACGGGTGAGGTGTTGGGGGTGGTCTCCGCTGCGTCCGAGGCCCAGGTCGATGATGCCGTACAGGCCGCGAAAGATGCCTTCCCGGCCTGGGCCAATATGCCGGTCAAGAAACGCTCGAAATTGATCGAAAAACTTGGCGATGCGATCACCGCCAACGTCGACGAAATTGCTGCCCTGGAAAGCCAGGATACTGGCTTGACCATATCTCTTACGCGCAAGCAGTTGATTCCACGGGCTGCCGACAATTTTTACTATTTTGCCGAAATGTCTCGCCGCATGAATGGTGAAACCTATCCAGTCGATGACCAGATGTTGAACTACACGCTATATCAGCCTGTAGGAGTATGTGGACTCATCTCTCCGTGGAACGTACCGTTTATGACGGGCACCTGGAAAGTCGCACCGGCAATTGCACTCGGTAATACGGCTGTGCTTAAAATGTCTGAACTGTCGCCAGTCACTGCGCACCGGCTCGGTGAAATTGCGATGGATGTCGGCATTCCACCCGGCGTTCTTAATATCATACAAGGTTGGGGACACACTGCCGGAGACGCATTGGTGAGGCACCCCGATGTGCGCGTTATTTCATTCACCGGTGGCACGAAGACTGGTGAGACCATAACTCGCCGTGCGGGCCTCAAGAGATTGTCGATGGAGTTGGGTGGCAAATCACCCGTATTGATTTTTGACGACGCCGATCTGGATCGCGCCCTCGATTCGTCCCTGTTTACGATTTTCTCGATAAATGGCGAGCGATGCACTGCGGGATCACGAATCTTCGTGCAGGAAACCATTTACGACAAGTTTGTCACCGATTTTGCAGCCCGTGCGAAAAACATCCGGGTAGGCGACCCGATGGACGAGCAATCGGAAGTAGGCGCGTTAATAACTAAAGACCACTGGTCGAAAGTATCCGGTTACGTCGACATAGCTGTGGCAGAGGGAGCGCGTATTGTAGCTGGCGGAACACGACCGGAAAACCTGCCCGATCACCTGGCCAACGGTCATTTTCTGAGCCCCACCGTAATCGCGGATGTTAATAATCAAATGCGCTGCGCGCGTGAGGAAATTTTCGGTCCAGTTGCCTGTTTGATCCCGTTCAAGGATGAGGCCGATGCGCTAAGCATGGCGAATGACAACGATTATGGCCTGACAGCTTATCTGTGGACGAATGACAATAGTCGTGTGCACCGATTGTCGCGTCAAATTGAGGCCGGAATGGTCTTTGTTAACTGTCAAAATGTACGCGACCTGCGACAACCCTTCGGCGGGACGAAAATGTCCGGCGTTGGCAGAGAGGGTGGGCATTTCAGCCTCGAAGCGTTTGCCGAAGTGAAGAACATTTGTATTTCGATGGGAACCCATCACATCCCGAAATGGGGCTGCCAATAGAAAGGTAATTGTACAAACAGGATTGTTTTTTCAATCGCTGTCCTGGCTTTTTTGAATTGTACTCACAGGTATATCCTTACATCCGTGAAACAGTCGATACAGCCGTCGCGCGTCAGGACGCGCTACAAAGCTCTTATTGCTACTCAGAGGATCGGGAAATTCTAGCGGTAGCTGTTTAGCACTTTCTCCATGCGTCCGAAAGCCTCTTCGAGCAAGGCTTTCTCCTGGCCAAAAGCCACCCGTATGTGATGATCCATACCGAATGAATCACCTGCTCCAATAAATACACCAGCCTCCCGACACAATTTCTCCATGAGTTCTGTGGAGTTGACATCCAGGTGATAGCGGATAAATGTCACTGCCGATGCTTCGGGCGGCGTATAGCTAAACAAACCGTCTTGCCGATCCATCCAGTCCTGTAGCACGTCGTAACCATTACGCACATAGTTTCTCGATCGTTGCATGATGCGTGGCCTGACCGTGGGAGATAGCGCGTAGGCGGCCAGGATATTGCTCAACATGCTTGCACTGATAGTGTTGTATTCATGCCGCAGCCAGATATCCGCAACGATCTGCGGCGGTCCAACGACCCAACCGACGCGCAATCCGGGCAGTCCGTAAGCCTTGCTCATGCTGCCGACTGCCAGCACTTTGTCGTAGCGACCGTAGAACGATGCGGTCTCCTCTTCTCGCAGACGTTCTGCCCCACGATATACCTCATCGGCAAGAATCCATGCTCCGACTCTGTCCGCTGCGGCAACCACCGCATCCATCTCGGACTCCGTCATGATGTGGCCGGTTGGATTGTTTGGATTTACGATCGCAATAATTCGCGTTTTGTCCGTCACCTGTCGATCAAGTTCGTCGACGTCGAGCGCCCACCCCGCATCCGAGCGCAAATGAAACGGTCGAACCACATTGCCGTGATTAAGCGCAATGCCCCATACTTGTTTGTATGTCGGAGTCAGGCAAGCGAGTTCGTCACCCGGTCGCATCAACGTCTCCATGATAATGTAGTTCGCTTCGGCTGCACCTACGGTCACCAGAACGTTTTCAACTGCCGCACCGTCATAGAGCGCAGCAATATTTTCGCGCAACTCCGGATTGCCGTTCACGTGCGGGTAATTGATTTCGCACGACATCAGTTCCGCCCGTTTGCTGTCATCGCCATCCAGCAATTCCTCCAGACGCATTGGGTGGACGCCACTCTCCGTCAGGTTGATATCCACCTGCTGTTCCCAGACAGATTGCTCACGCTCAAGATCGAAGGGGGTAAATTGCATGTCTATTTCCCGCTATTGGTTTTGCAGGCTATCGCCCGGCCTGGATCGGGTATGTTTGCAACGGAGTATGCGGCGATGTGGTACGAAAGTCGAAAAGCCTGTAAAACAAACGGAGTCACTGGATAATCCGGGCTTCTGCAGACGAATCGCTAACCCGCTTTTATAGGAAACACGGTCTACATGGCCGGATAAAATATATGGATCAGGAATTTCTGGCGCTTGCCCTGGCAATTTTCGGCGCATCTGCGTTGCAATCGGCGACTGGCATTGGCTTCGGCATCATCGCCGGGCCTGTGCTCCTGATCGTTCTGAAGGATAGCTCGGCCATACAAATCAGCATTGTTCTGAATTTATTGATTGCGTTGATACTCACACCCTCGATCAGACAAGAGGTCAATCGACCCCTGTTGAAACAACTATTGATCGGATTGGCTATCGGCTCCCCGGTGGGCCTCCTGATCTACGTCAGCATTAGCATTGATTGGTTGAAGGCGTTCGCTGGTCTTATCGTCCTGTTTACATTGATCATGGTATATCGCAGCAAGCCTAGCCACTCTCATCCCCAGGAAAAGGCTCTGCCGAAGACAAAGACGATTGCAGTCGGCATAGTCGCCGGCATCATGGGCGGTAGTCTCGCCATGCCCGGCCCGATTCCTGCTGCCTGGATGGCCGCCAACGGCATCGATAAGAGTTCCATCCGAGCCACTATTTTGGCGATGTTCGTATTCGCTTATACTCTGGCACTGGCATTGCAACTTTCTTTCGCACAAATCAATGCAGAAACATTGCAACATTGTGCCAATCTCGCGCTGCCCACCATTGGCGGGATTCTACTTGGCCGTTTTCTCAGTCACCGCATTTCCGCAAACCTGTTTCGTCGGTTACTCATGATTATTCTTGCAGCGACCGCGTTCACTTTGTTGTCGACACTAAGTTTTTGAAGGGGTAATTGCATTGATAACGCCGGATTTTCCAACCGAATTGGGCCGCCTCGCGGAGATACCCAGAGCGCAACTCGTGACATGTCGTACTCCGCTGGAACCAATGCCACGCCTCTCCGAGTACTGTAATGGCGCCCAGTTGCTCGTAAAGAGAGATGACTGCACCGGTCTGGCATTTGGTGGCAACAAGGCAAGACAGCTAGAATTTTATCTGGGCGAAGCGTGCGCAGAAAATGCTGACACACTCTTGATCACCGGCGCGGTGCAATCGAATTTTGTCCGTACCGCTGCTGCAGGCGCACGTAAGCTCGGTATGGAATGCCATATCCAGCAAGAGGAACGGGTATCAACAAAAGATTCTTTTTACCGTGAATCCGGGAATGTTTTTTTAAACAAACTGCTCGGAGCCACGTTGCATCCTTTTCCTCATGGCGAGGACGAATCAGGTGCTGACCGGCAGATTGAAAAGTTGGCGGCGGACTTGCGAAACGCTGGACGGAAGCCGTATATCATTCACCTGGCGCCAGGGCATCCTCCACTGGGCGCGCTTGGCTATGTCGTTGCCGCGAAAGAAATACTCAACCAAATCGATGAAAACGGACTCATTGTTGATGAGATATTCGTCGGCAGCGGATCCGGAGCGACTCACGGCGGATTGCTGTTCGGGTTGCGAGCACTCGGCTCAAGCATTTCTGTAACAGGGGTATGTGTGCGCCGCCAGGTTGAGCTGCAAAAAGTTCGAATTAGCGAAACCTGTGATGGCGTCGCATCATTGCTGGATGTTGAGTCGAAGGTTGTGCCCGATGATATCAAGCTCACCGACTCGTTCCTGGCACCCGGTTATGGGTTGCCCGGACCGGCGACTCTGGATGCAATCGTCCTGGGTGCCAGAACCGAAGGATTGATGCTTGATCCTGTTTATACGGGCAAGGCATTCGCAGCATTGGTCGATCACGCAAAAACAGCGCAGAAGGAATCCACGCTGTTGTTCATACACACTGGCGGGTCACCGACAATCTTTGCTTACCAGGATACGATCGGCGCGGCGTTTTAAGAATCGCTGCAAATTTGGGTCTGAAAAATACGGGGACAGTTTACTTATATCGCCAGGTTAGATAGAAACAACAAGCGACTTTCAGTGATTTAAGTAAACTGTCCCTGGATTACCCTTGCTGTCCCTGGATTACCCTTGATTATCGATATAAGTAAACTGTCCCCGTATTTTCGCCGCGATACGGACTCCATCATGCCACGGCGTCGCCAGCCAATGAACAGCAGGCGCTATACACGTTGTCCTGCGAGCCACCGATGACGGCTGACGACACGCAGACCATCAGCTTCGCAAAACGGGCATATGGCGTGTTCGGCTACAGTCGTCGCGCCCTGGATTTGGTGTGGACCACGAACCGCTCGCTCACGCTGGCACTGGCGCTGCTGACCCTGGTCGCTGGTATCTTGCCCGCTGTCGTCGCCTATGTAGGGCAATTGATCGTCGACGGTGTCGTCGCAGCCATGAATTCCGACTCGCATGATGCTCGGGAGGTGTTGTGGCTCGTCATCATCGAGGCGATTGTCGTCATATTTATCGCTGCCAGCCAGCGCGGTATTTCGGCGAGCCAATCATTGCTGCGTGCACTTCTTGGGCACCGGGTCAATGTGATGATCCTGGAAAAAGCACTCACGCTGCAGCTCGAAAATTTTGAGGACTCCGAGTTTTACGACAAACTGTCGCAGGCAAGGCGTGAAGCATCACGACGCCCGCTCAGTCTGGTTAATCGTACTTTTGCACTCGTGCAAAATGGGATATCGCTGATCAGCTACGCGGTGTTGCTGTTCGCATTTTCCCCGTGGGCCGTTGTGATTCTGATTGGAGCGGGCCTGCCGTCTTTTTTTGCCGAAGCCAAATTTTCCGGCGATGCATTCAGGCTTTTCCGCTGGCGCTCCCCCGAGACACGCATGCAAATGTATCTTGAAACCGTAATCGCGCGGGAAGACGGTATCAAGGAAGTAAAACTTTTCCAGCTTGGCCCGAGATTGTTGCGACGCTATCGCGATATTTTCAAGAAACTATTTGTTGAGGATCGCCGCCTGACTTTGCGTCGCGACAGCTGGGGTTTCGCTCTGGGTCTGCTGTCGACGGCAGCATTTTACGGCGCCTACGCATGGATCGTAACGACAACGATCAACGGCGAGATCACACTCGGGGCTATGACAATGTACCTTGTGCTCTTCCGTCAAGGCCAATCCGCGGTAGCCGCGAGTTTGTCGGCAGTAAGCGGTATGTACGACGACAACCTGTACCTGTCGAATTTGTACGAGTATCTCGAGCAACCGGTAGCAATGCGATCAGGCGAAGAAAAATCTGGCCCCGATCCGCAACGAGGGATCGAATTTGAAGATGTTTCATTTCGCTACCCTGGCACTACACAAAACGTACTCAATCATATTTCGCTGCAAATCCAACCGGGAGAGAGCCTTGCCCTGGTCGGCGAGAACGGGTCGGGTAAGACCACACTGATCAAGCTACTGACCCGCCTCTACGAACCTACCGAGGGTCGCATCCTGCTTGACGGACTGGATTTGACAAAATGGGACATAGATACACTCCGCCAGCGTATTGGCGTAATTTTCCAGGACTTCGGTCGTTACCAATTTTCCGCCGGTGAAAATATTGGGGCCGGGGATGAACGTTACTTCGATGACACAAAGAGATGGGCTGTGGCCGCGAAAGCCGGTATGGCTGCATCATTTATCGAAGATATGCCCGACGGATATCAAACACAACTTGGACGGTGGTTCAAAGACGGCCGCGAACTCTCCGGCGGTCAGTGGCAAAAAATCGCTCTTTCCCGTGCTTTTATGCGCCGCGACGCGGATATACTGGTTCTGGATGAACCCACCGCTGCCATGGATGCAGCATCGGAAGCCGCAATTTTCGAACACTTTCGGTCACAGAGCGATAACAAAATCACCATATTAATATCGCATCGATTCTCCACGGTGCGCGCGGCGAAGACAATTATTGTGATTCAACGCGGCGAAATAATCGAGCAAGGCAATCACGAAAGTTTGCTCGCGCTGAACGGTCAGTACGCACACCTCTTTCGGCTCCAGGCGAAGGGTTATCAGTAATTCGCGCAGAGCACGGGAAATGTAGAAGTTTCCGGGCTAGCAGCCTGTTGAAAAACTCTGTTTTTCGACAGGCTGCAAGGAGTCAGCGAAGAAACTGACGATCCACCGAGCCATCAGCTGATCGTCCGCATCCGCTGCCAGTGAAGCCTTGCCCTCGGCGATACGTATTGCTGGAATTATGGTCTTACGCATTTCCATCAGCGCCCGCGAATAAGCCTTACTGAATTCCGGGTGCCCCTGGACCGTCATCATATGGCTTCCATACTGCAGCATGTAAAAAGGACAGAAGTTACTGCTGGCAAGCACTTCGACTCCAGGCGGCAATTCGCACACCTGGTCCCTGTGACTTACCACCAGGTTCAGAGAGTCCTGTGGCGTGTCCATCCACGGTTTTCGAACGTCGAGTGTATTGAAGGACATTCCAACCGCCCAGCCACGATCAGTCACCTGGCCACCCAGGGCCTTGGCCATTACCTGGTGCCCAAAACATATGCCGACAAATTTCTTTTTCTTCTGTGCAAGCGTGGCGACGAAGTCCTCGAGTTTATCGACCCACGCCAGGCCATCATTGACGCCGTGCCTGCTGCCAGTGGTGATGTAACCATCGCATTCATCAATTGAATCCGGCAGTTCGCTGTCCACGACCCGGTACGTCGCGAACTCGAGATTAGGATCAGCCTCACACAACATTGCTTCGAACATCGCCGGATAATTGCCAAACTCCTGCTGGAGTTCATTCGCGACATCGTCGCACTGGAGAATACCGATCTTCATGGCTGCAATGTTACTGGAGCTGTCCGCTCACCGCATTAGTGAATAGCCGGCTGTACTGATCTGCGCTGAACTGGATCGGATTGCCGCCCGCCGAGGGATCCTCCACTGCCATACGACCCACTTTGTCAGCATCACTGGCATCGATATCGATTGCCGCAAGACTGTGAGGAATTCCAAGCTGCTCGCGAAGCTCCAGCACCCAGCCGAGGAAACCGTCAAACCCTGCCTGCGGAAGATCCAGGTATCGGGCCAGTCGGTCGATCTGCAACTCGATGACCTGGCGATTCGCGTTGAGAACGTATGGCATCAGTATGGCGTTGAGCAATCCATGATGGGCGTTATAAAGCGCTCCAAGCGGGTGAGCAAGCGCGTGCATTCCACCGAGCCCTTTTTGGAAGGCCGTCGCACCCATGCTGGCCGCCACCAGCATCTGCGTGCGGGCTTCAATGTCATTACCGTCCGCTACTGCGCGGGGCAGGAATTGCTTGATGAGTCTGGCCCCCTCCATCGCGATTGCCTCTGCCATCGGATGATAGAAAGGCGCACAGAATGCCTCCAGATTGTGCGAAAGCGCATCCATTCCAGTAGCCGCCGTGAGATTGGGTGGCAAGCCAGTGGTCAACTTTGGATCCAGAATTACAATGGAGGGCAGCATCTTTGGATGAAAGATGATTTTTTTTACATGCCGTTCCTCGTCCACAATCACCGACGCACGACCCACTTCCGATCCGGTACCCGCCGTTGTCGGTACAGCAATGACAGGGGCCACCCCCGCCGCATTGACGCGGGCCCAGTTGTCACCCACGTCTTCGAAATCCCACAAGGGGCGATCCTGGCCCACCATCAGGGCCACAGCCTTGGCAGCATCGAGCGCGGAACCACCGCCAAATGCAATCACGCCATCGTGATTTCCGGCCTTGAAGGCAGCAACACCGCTTTCCACATTGGCTCCTGTCGGATTGCCCTGGACATCGGTAAAGAGTCCGCATTGAAGATCGGCATTACGGCAGAGCGACACGGCATCGTCGATCATGGGCATTGCGGCAAGTCCGGAGTCGGTAATTAACAATGGTGCCTGCATGCCTGATGTCTTGCAGATGTCAGGCAACTCTTTTATGCGGCCGCTGCCAATGCGGATGTTGGTCGGATAATTCCAGTTGACGTGTATGTCGCTCATGTTTTCGGTCTTGTTATGCCGTAAAGGGCTTGGGGGGTTGGATGAATTCGATGTAGCGGTTTGGACGGAAAATTCGAGATTGCCTCTAAATCAATCATCGATTGGTTTGCTACGCCGTAAATAGATTTTCGGTTAGATAATTTCAAAGTAACGCTGGAGTTGGCTTACGACGCCGTAATTAGCTTTGCTGTTAGATGATTTCGAAGTAACGACATGGTTACGTAATTCCAGTTTGGTGGCAGATTATGCATTGCTGACTTACGACGCCGTAATTAGCTTTGCTGTTAGATGATTTCAAAGTAACGCTGGAGTTCCCAATCACTGATGTGCTTGCGAAATTCGCGCTCTTCCCATTCACGAGTTGCCGCATAGTGCTCCACAAATTCGGCTCCAAACAGATCAATCGATGCTTTGGATGCGCGCAATGCAGCCGCCGCCGCGGACAATGTTTGCGGCAACGCCAGGTGTTGCGGATGTTCCTGGTCGTAGGCGTTACCCACGACCATTTCCTCCGGCTCCAGCTCATGCTCAATACCGTACAAGCCAGCGCCCAGCGAAGCGGCCAATGCGATATAGGGATTGGCATCGGCGGAACCCAGTCGATATTCAACCCGTTGCGATTTATCACTGCCCGGAATTACGCGCAGAGCCGTCGTACGGTTTTCGCATCCCCACGTTGCATCCGTCGGCGCCCAGAAACCAGGCACCAGGCGCGAGTAGGAGTTCACCGTTTGCGCCAGCATCGCCAGCATTTCGGGCATGAGCTTTTGTTGTCCGGCCACAAAATGTCTTTGCAGCTTGCTCATGTTCATTGGCTGGTCCGGATCGTAAAACGCAGAACTCGAATCCTTGCTGTGGCGTAGTGATATATGGATATGACCCGACTGGCCGGGATAGTCGTTCGACCATTTCGCCATGAATGTTGCCATCATGTCATTGCGCTGCGCCCAGACTTTGACGAAAACCTTGAACAATGCTGCTTTGTCGGCCGCCTCATGCGCCTCGTCCACGGCCAGCGCCGCCTCCAGCACGCCCGGGCCGGTTTCCGTGTGCAGGCTTTCGATTGGAAAATCCATCTGTTCGCAGAGTTCCAGCAAGTCATGGTATAAACCGGCGTGGACCGAATTTCGTAATATCGAGTAGCCGAAAAAACCCGGCGTGATCGAATCCAGATTGCGGTAATTCTTGGCCCGGACAGAATCCGGTGTTTCATTGAACATGAAAAACTCATACTCAAATGCCGCGTACGCATCAAAGCCCAGGCCCCTCGCCCTGTCCAGCACCCGGTGCAAGAGATTGCGCGGGCACACATTGGCCGCGGCACCGTCGAATTCACACAGAAATAACAACATGTCGCCTTCGAAGGGAATATCACGACAACTGCCAGGAATAACCCGGACCTGCGCATCGGGATAACCCGTGTGCCAACCGGTGTATTTTATGCCGACGTTTTCATACAACTGGTCCTGCGAGTCCCACCCCAGCACGACGTCGCAAAATGCAAAGCCACCATCGAGCGCTGACAGGAACTTGTCCTTGCTCATGTATTTGCCGCGCATTATGCCGTCGTTGTCGAATAGCCCTACTTTGACGTGCGTGAGATTACGCGCTTCGACAATCTGCCTGGCATCCGCAGTCGTTTTTACTTCTCTCGGGGTCATCATGTTGTCAATGCCTTTCGGTGTTCATTAGCGTAACTCCGCCTCCGCCCTGGCAATGGCCAGAAATTCCTCTTCAGGCGCTTTGGCCACAAGATGGTGACGGCTATAGAACGCGAAGTACGCAACCATCACCGCATAAAAAACCGCCGACCACATTGCGGCCTCCATGCTAACCACAAAAGTACTGGCCAACGCGATGAGAGACAGGACCAATGCGATACTGGTAGTCAGCACACCACCGGGCGTTCGATACGGCCGATCAAGCTCAGGATTCTTAACGCGCAAAATGATGTGCGATAGCATCATCATTGCATAAGAAATGGTTGCACCAAATACGGCTATCGTGATCATCAAATCACCTTCACCGGTCAGGGACAGGAGAAAGCCCAATACTCCGGGAACGATCAATGCCATGGTTGGCACTTTTCGACCGCCGGTCAGGGACAACCACTTTGGAAGATATCCGGCACGGGAAAGAGCAAATACCTGTCGCGAATAGGCAAAGATAATTGAGAAAAAACTCGCAATGAGTCCCGCCAGACCGACGACATTGACAAACATTGCCATAAGCGAGCTTTCACCGTATGCATGCTGGAGCGCTCCCACCAGCGGTGCGCCATGATTCTTCATGAGCTCTGCGCTGGAACCGCCGGGTGCGAGAAACAGAACCAGGCCTCCAAAGATGAGCAGGATCATCATGGCTGTAATGATGCCGCGTGGCATGTCCCGCGCCGGATCTTTGGTCTCTTCCGCCGCGAGAGGAACGCCTTCGATGGCAAGAAACAGCCACATCGCAAAGGGGATCGCCGCCCAGATTCCTACGTACCCCTCAGGCAGGAAGGGACTGGCTCCGACCGCTTCGGTATTGACCGTGATATCCATCAAATTGGCCCACTCAAACTTGGGAATCATGCCAAGAATAAACACCAGCAACGCGGCTGCCGCGATCGCTGTGATCACCAGCATGATCTTCAATGCCTCTCCCGCGCCCAGCAGATGGATGCCAATAAAAATGACATAGAAGGCCGCGTAGACCAATGGCCCGTCAACGCCGATCAATTCACCCACATAACCGCCGATGAAGATCGCAATCGCTGCCGGTGCGATTGCGTATTCAAGCAAGATAGCGGTCCCGGTCAAGAATCCGCCCAGTGGCCCCATTGCACGACGTGCAAAGCCGTATCCGCCACCGGCGGTGGGAATCGCCGCCGAAAGCTCAGCAACGCCAAATACCATGCAGGTATACATCGCCGCCATCATCACGGTTGCAATGAGCATGCCGCCAAAACCGCCCTGTTCGAGGCCAAAATTCCAACCGGCAAAATCACCGGAAATTACATATGAAACCCCCAAACCGGCGAGCAATATCCAGCCCGCCGCCCCGCTCTTGAGTTGGCGTTTTTCAAGATAGTCACCGTCGACATTTTCGTAGTCCACGGATCCAATATGAACCACCTCGGACGGTGTGACTTTCTTATCGGGCATGTCTGTTTTCCCTGGGTATGTTCGGCGCCCCACAATTGTAGCGTGAGATTTGACTGCACGGATCATAAGCTCATTCGAGGCGAACGAATACAGCGAATCTCAGGATTTGTCCTGTTACGCCCGCGTTCGTGCAATCCTTCCGTAAGTCGACTACTGTGAAGTTCGACGGTCTGTCGCAACTGTGTAAATTGAAAAATGAAAGTACCTATCATTGATTTCCAGCAGTACGATCCTGAACAAATTGAATCTTCACCGGTTTTGATTGATGAAGTCGATATGGCCTTGTCACAAATCGGTTTCATGTCCGTCACCAATCTGGGTATTGATGCGCAAATACTGGATCGTGTTTTTGCGGCCAGCCGGGCGTTCTTTGCAAGTGACCTATCCAAGAAGAACGAATGCGCGTATCAATCCGCCAGCGAGAATTTCGGTTATCAGGGGCTGTGTGAAGAACATCTTGATCCAACGAAGCCAGCGGACCTCAAAGAAACGTTCACGATGCGCAATGTGTTAAATCATTCACCGGATGACAGCCGCTGGCCTTCGGCGGATTTCAAAGACCTGATGCATGAGTTTTTTGCAGCCTGTATTGATGGCGCCAACAAGATTCAACGAGTTCTGGCGCATGCGCTACAGCTTGATACAGAATTTTTCGTACAACACCATAATGGCGAAAACATCACACTCCGATTGCTGTACTACCCGGATTCATATTCGGCCGATATTGCCAATCAGCAAATGGGTGCCGGGGAACACACCGACTACGGCTTGCTGACGCTTCTTTTCCAGGACGATGTCGGTGGGTTGGAAGTCAGGGATGCCAACGATGAATGGCAGGCCGTGGATTACGTTGAATCTGCCATCATAGTGAACTCCGGCGATTTGCTGGAGCGCTGGACTAATGGACGTTACCGCTCCACATTGCACCGGGTGAAACCTAAAATCGGCCATCGAAAACGATATTCCATCGCTGTGTTTGTAGATCCGGATAGCTCGACGCCAGTCGCGGCACTTGCTAGCTGCACCAGTGGCGACAACCCGGCGAAGTATTCACCCATCACGGCAGGCGAGCATCTCCAGCAGAGAATCCAGGCCAGCCACGCCGAAAATTTCCAGCAATAACGGTGCTGAAACTACCGCGCATTTTTCGTCATTCCGGACTGTTGCTAGCCGGGGCTGGGGCCTACAGCATGTCGACCTTGTTCAGCGCGATGAAGCCGATTCTCCTGACACGCTTTGCGGAACAAGCAGGATTCAGTGAATCGCTGGCTGGCCTGGCTGTAGCAATGCCATTTATCGGCATTGCGGCGGCCACACTGCTGCTCAAGCCTTTGCTAATGAGACTCACGTTCCGGCAATTGGTGGTCGTATTTGGTGGCATGCTGGTGGTTGCAGAGGTTCTGAGTGCCTTTTATTTCCATAACAGAAGTCTCTTGCTGACAGCACAACTTGCAGGAGGAATTTCTGTGGGCGTGCTGATGGGAGCGTCATCGCGAATTATCGCAACAACAAAAACACCGGATGAAATATTCGGTTTCGTCGACATGACGGCGGTATTCCTGATGTCTTTCATGATCGCTGCAATCGGCGCGGCGGTTGGAATGTATGGCCTGAAAGGCGGCTATTTGCTCGCGGCAGTTGTCGCGCTGCTGTTTACCGTGGCGATGGTCCAATACCAGGAGCCGAGCACAGCAAGATTGTCGGCTCGAAAAGCATCTGCGCCCCTCAAAGCAGGCCTGCGACCCGTGTCAGTTGTGCTGATGGGTACGTTGTTCGTCACCTCAAGCGGCCTGGGTTTTGCCTATATGTTTACGATTGCGCTGAATCTGGGCATGCAGTACAGCTCGGCAGGCACCTTCATCGGCGTGTTGCTGTTTGTCTCGGCGCTGGCATGTCAGCTTGGCGGTTGGTGTAGTGGTCGTTACGGGCCACTGCGGCCATTGGCAAGCGCATTTGTCGTTTGCGCGCTAGGTTGGTATTTTGCCATCAACGCCAACAATCAAACAGCCTTCATAATTGCCCTGGTGCCCGCTATCTTTTCTCTGCAATTTAATTTTCCGATTCTGCTGGCGTTTTCCGGCTCACTCGACTCGGAAGGACAATGGGCCGCCATAGCGACGCCGTTGCTTGTCAGCGGATTCGCCTGGGCTGCGATTTCGGCTGGGGTCATCGTTGAACGCTGGAATGTAGAAGCTCTTGCGACGGCGACTGTGATCGGCATGGCAACTTGCCTGCTTCTCCTGATCCCTTCAAGAGCGCCGAAAGAATCGGCTCAGGCTGCGTCGGCTGCGTAAGAATCCAGCGCTTGCAAGAACACTTGCCTTTGAGGCTCATCAACCCAGGCCACTTCAAATGCATTTCGACTTAGCTGCAGGATTTCTTCTTTCGTGAAGTCTCCCTCCTCCTGCAGCGCAATGAAATTTTCATTCATGTAAGCACGAAAATAGGCAGGATCGTCAGAATTTACCGTCGCTTTCATGCCTTTTTGCAGCATCGAACGGATCTCGTTGGCGGTCAGTGATTGAACGACGAATCGATTGGAAACCGGACACACGGTCAAACCGATACCACGCTTTACGATTTCATCGCACATGGCGTCGTCCTCAAGGGAATTTACACCGTGATCAATCCTGTCTACTCGAATGTCGTTCAGGCACTCCCACATGTGTTCACCAATATCTTTCTGGTTGACGTCGCAGTGCATGGTCAGTTTAAGGCCGTGTTCCCGCGCTCGCCGGAATACTTCTGAAAATTTGCTGGGGGGATTGTCTTTTTCATCCGAATCCAGACCAACACCAATAATTCGATCGAGATAGGGAAGACACATGTCCAGGTGTTCAATGGCGGACGCCTCGCTCAGGTCTCGCAGAAAACACATGATGAGATTCGATTTGACGCCCAGGTTCGTCTCCGCATCGATTTGCGCGCGATGGATTCCATCAATGATCGTCGAGAACTCCACGCCCCTGCTCGTGTGAGCTTGTGGGTCAAAAAATGGCTCTACGTAAATTACATTTTCAGCTGCCACTTTCTCGAAATACTGATAGGCCAATTCGTAAAAATCGCGCTCCTCACGCAGTACGTTCATGGCGGCATAGTAAATTTTCAGGAATGATGGCAAATCGACGAAATCGTAGGCGTCAATGACATCCTGGGGAGTCTTGTATTCCAGATCAATGCCGTTGCGTTGTGCGAGCGCGAAGATATGTTCGGGTTCCAACGTGCCTTCCAGGTGAACATGCAATTCTGCTTTCGGCATTTTTTCGATAAACGTCTTCATCTGCTTCGCCTCGGTGTTGTACACATGTTTCTTGAGTTTCAATGTTAAGCTTAGCCAAAATTTCCAGGCAAGAACAATCGTCGAGTGAATCACAGCGCATGAATCAATTCAAAGACCTCTTAGACCTCGTATTCGACCGGCTGGCCGAATACCCGATGACCGCGACATTGATTGGTCTTGTCTTCCTGATCATCGCGGCATTCATCGCCGACTTCGTTGCCAACCGCCAACTTGTGCGCCTGCTGCACGTTTTGGCCAAAAGGACACAGAGCACCTGGGACGATGCCCTGATCGGGCACAAGGTCTTCAGTCGTTTCGCCAAGGTTGTACCGGCCGTCATCGTGATGGTCGGCGCGAAATGGGTACCGGGCATTACGGGTGGTACCCTGCAAGTCATTGAAAACACTGCAATGGCTTACCTGGCGTTGATGATTATGCTGGCTCTGGGCGCATTGATGAGTGCCGCCAACGGCATCTACGAGCAGTACCCGATCGCAACGGACCGGCCAATCAAAGGTTACGTACAGGTTGCGAAAATCGTCCTTTACAGTATCGGCACTATTCTCGTCGTTTCTGCCCTGCTTGATCGTTCTCCACTGTTGCTCCTGAGTGGCTTCGGTGCAATGACGGCGATATTGATGCTCGTATTTCGTGACACAATCCTGTCGCTGGTCGCCAGCATCCAGCTGATTGGTAACGACATGGTCCGGGTCGGCGACTGGATCGAAATGCCCGGCTGCAATGCCGACGGCGACGTGATCGACGTCGCTCTGCACACGATCAAAGTGCAGAATTGGGACAAGACAATCACAACGATTCCCACCCACAAATTGATCTCCGAATCGTTTCGTAACTGGCGAGGGATGAGTGAGTCGGGTGGCCGGCGAATCAAACGAGCCCTGCTGCTGGATCAGAACAGCATTCGTTTCTTGAGCATTGATGAGACCGCGAAATTCAAGCGATTTTCACTGCTCAAGGACTACATCCAGAGCAAACAAAAAGAGTTGTCTGCAGACCAATCGACAACGCCAGCCAGTGATGCTGACAGCGTTAATATACGTCGCCTGACCAATCTGGGCACATTTCGCGCGTATATCGTGAATTACCTGCGCGGCAGATCCGATATCAACAAATCGATGACATTTCTCGTCAGGCAGTTACCCCCCGGTGCGGACGGCGTTCCTATCGAGATATACATTTTCACAGACACCACGGACTGGGTCGCCTACGAAGGAATTCAAGCCGATATTTTCGATCACTTGCTGGCTATTATTTCCGAGTTCGGCCTGCGCGTTTACCAGAAGCCCTCCGGGATGGATGTCAGGGCCCTCGAACCGGCGAAAACAGGTTGATGCCCTGGAATGGCCAGGAATTGACAGCCAGCGACACCTCCGCTGGCCGCCATCGTGGCGATTCATGAATAGTCCGGGCTAGAGACGATCCTTGAGTTGATAGAAAAGCATTCCCAGTGCCACCATGTGCCGGCCGAAAATGTGTGCTCCTGGAATAGTCATTGATTTACTGTTCGCGAACAGGTCAAACCGTTCAAGCGTTCCGCCAACAGCATCAGCCATAATCTGTCCTGCCAGGTGAGTAACGTTCACACCGTGCCCTGAGTAACCCTGGCAGTAAAAAATATTGGTGGCGACCCTGCCTATTTGCGGTACTCGATTGATGGGGACCCCGATCGTGCCTCCCCAGGCGAACTCGAGCTTGACGTCCGCCAACTGCGGATAAATCTTCAACATTCTTGGCCGCAGATTTTGCTTGATAACTGCGGGATCGCTGCCAAAGTAATTACACCGCCCACCGAACAATAATCTCTTGTCCGCGCTTAGCCGGAAATATTCAAGTATGTAATTTGGATCACAAACAGCAAGGTCCTGAGGGTTGATACTTGCGACCGTTTCTGCGGAAAGTGGCTCCGTCGCTGTTATGAAACTGTTAACCGGAAACATGATCCCACGGAGCTTCCGCTCGAGTTCGTGATACGCATTTCCGGCCAGTACAACGAAGTCGGCCGATACGGAACCGGTTTCTGTTACGACCTTGGCACGGCTGCCTCTTTCGATCTTAAGTACGGGCGAATTCTCGTAAATCGTCGCGCCCTGGGAAACCGCTGCCCTCGCCTCGCCAACGCACAGATTCAATGGGTGGAGATGCCCATTACCCATGTTCTTAAGGGCGCCAATATAGGCTTTCGTGCCAATAGTTTCCTGGGTTTCCTCCCGGGTCAGCATCCGGACCGGGTAAGGAAAGTCGTGCTTTTCGAGCCGCTCATGCTCGGCTTCCAGATCGCGCATATGTCTTTTCTTGATCGCAACATCCATGTATCCGAATTTCAGATCGCACTCGATATCATATTTCTGCACGCGGTCACGAATAATTTTGTGGCCAGCCCAGCGCATGTCCCAAATCATTTCCTGCATACGCTGGCTGTTTTTCCTGGCTAGTGTTTCTTCGCCGGAAATACCCCCGATTATCTGGCCGCCGTTCCGTCCCGATGCACCCCAGCCCGTTTTGTTCGCCTCTACAACGTGCACGTTGTAGCCGCGTTCGGCCAGATGCAGGGCTGTCGAAATTCCAGTAAAGCCCGCACCGATGACACACACATCCGCACTCTGCGCTCCTCGAAGTTGCGGATAATGGGTATCGGAATTGACCGTTGCGGCGTAGTACGATCCAGTGTGTGGTTGTGGTTGCACTTCGTTCCCTCGCCGTCCAGCGGTCGGCTGCTGCATGTGACCCGTCATTGCAATTGCACAACAGCCGTCATTTACTGCGTCCGAGAGGCTGTTACAGCCATTTGGCCCATGTGCGGCGACAAGACATCCCGCCCTATAGGCGTGTCCCTAAGGTCTATGGCCGAGACGAATTTCAGTGATGTTCGCGAGACTGCGCCCGTCGGTATTGGGCAGGGGTTTGCCCGATACATTTCTTAAAGGCTGCATAAAATGCGGAATTGGAATTAAAGCCAGCGGCAAACGCAACATTCAAGATTGCGCTGTTGGGACTGTCATATTCACGCAGCTGTTTCCTGGCGTATTCGATTCGGTGCTTATTCAAATAGTCAAAAAAACTCATGCCGAATCCCGCATTGATAACCTGTGACAAATGATTGACCGAACAATTGACGGCCGCGGCGAGTTTGGGCAACGTAAGATCAGACTGCAAAAAAACCTGCTTCGATCGCATTATTGTGTCGAGACGACACTTGAATTCTTCCAATTGATCGGGATTCAGCCCTGATTTGGCGTATTTGTTTGCCAGTGAGCGATCAGCAGCAATACTCACGATGCTTTCGGATTGCATCATGTCTGGAATATCGTAGTAATCCGTAATGCTCATAGCGGCATCGCCGCTCAGGGTCATGAATTCAGCACCTCTGTATGTGCCTGTATATCCGTTATCACGCGTGTTGTCGGACCGAGATACGCGATATTGAAACGCGATGGACTCCCCACACGTCAGGATATCCCCGATCAGCTCGTACTCATGATGGTCATAGGCAAAGAAGTCGCTGAGACTTCGAATCAGTTCATCATGGGAGCTTTCCAGCTTCTGTGGAATATCACGGTAAATGCCGTCAGCGGCGAGATGATCGGCTACACCCTTGGGATCACGATGATTCCAGGCGTCAAAATAACTTGCCACGAATCTTGTTGCTTGCACTACAGGCCCCCAGCGGCGGCAATTCGAAGTAACATCGTATCTCAGTGCATTGCCGATGTCATGCCAAGTTGACAAGAGCGACCCTCCGCAGGCAGATTATGTAAGCAGTTTTTTACACTATCGGACAAGCATGTGAAAAAAATCACCGCGAAGGTAATATCCGTGCATAGCGGATCGAATGACGACCTCAGCAAAGAACAGCGGCCATCCATACAGCTCGAGTTGGACGGCGTCGTCGGCGATCGCCACCGTTCGTATTCGCGCCGAGCCTTCTCGGGTGACAAGCAACCGAAAGGTACTGTCAGACGCAACGAGCGTCAGTGGTCGGCCGTGTCCGTCGAGGAGTTGATCGACATCCAGCGAAGTATGGAAATGAAGGGGGCGTTGAGTGCCGCAAGCCTGGGCGCCAACCTTTGCCTTGAAGGTATTCCTGAGTTGTCGCGCCTGCCAAAAGGCACGTTATTAAAGTTTCCGTCAGGCGCGGAGCTAATCGTTGAAGAATTCAACCCGCCCTGTAAAGAGATGGGAAAGAAGTTAGCGTCAATGCACGAGACCGTTTCGGGCGAACCCTTGTCCATCACCGCATTCTCCAAGGCAGCGAAACTGACTCGCGGCATCGTCGGCATCGTCGAGGTGACAGGCACCATAACGGCAGGGGATGAGGTTGTGGTTACATTGTATGAGCCGCCGCAATGGCTCGCTCGCACAATGAACGAATAGCGAATCAGTAATTCGGCGGCGGCGTCGCCTTGGCACGCGCTGGCGTCCAAAAAGGCTTTTTCTTGACGGTGCACTTTGCAACCTTGCTGTATTGCCGCAATTCTTTCTCGTAGTAGATTTCTGCCCACATATCGCCTTGCAGATGCTCGGTCCTGATCATCGCGAGGGCGATATTGGCTTTGACGGCGGGTGACCACATCGCCGAAGTAACGTAACCAATGTCCCGGGTGCAAGCTTTGTTTTTGTATATATAGGATCCCTCTGCCGGCTTGTTGCCCTCGATATCGAGCTTGGTCAATGTATACCGCGGACCACGCGCCTTTTCCTTCAACAGTGCGCTTCGGCCGCTAAAATGTGGCTTCTTGAAATCGACGAGCCAACCCAGGCTCAACTCGAACGGTGTCTGGTCGTGCTCGAAGTGAATGGTTCTGAGGGCTTCGTTGAATTCCATAGCCGGCATGATGAAGCCGGCCTCCAGTCGTGCCATGTTGGTTGCCGCTTCGCCAAAAGGATGTATTCCGTAATTCTCGCCAGCCGCATACAGCGCATCCCATAATTCCAATGCCAGCTCCGGATTGATCCAGAGTTCGTAACCGAGGTCGCCCGTAAAACCGGTGCGCGAGACCATGAGCGTGTCACCACGAAACGGGAATCGCATGATGTCGAATGGCTTTGCGGTATCGATGCCATCGAGGCCCAAATTCTTCAATACGGCGCACGACGTCGGCCCCTGGAGAGCTAGCGCGGCGATCTCATCGCTAACGTCGGTAACGGTAACGTCATCGAAGCCGAAAGCGCTCATTTCAAGCCAGGCATTGCACGGGCTGCCACACGTCAACATGAACTTGTCGCTGGCCAATTTGAAAATTGTGCCATCGTCGATCATGCGACCTTCGTCGGTACACCAAACGACGTAGGCCACGCGGTTGATCGCTTGCTTGGCAACATCCCGGGTCACCATCCTGTTCAGCATGGCCTCTGCATCGCGACCGGTGATTCGGTACTTCTGCATCGGGCAGATATTGTAGGTACCGCAAGTATTGCGTATGCAGAAATACTCGTACTCCGCATCATAATAGTAATCAGCGAATTTGTAGCCATTCCATGCAGACCAGGCATTGCGGATATTGAGCACCTCCTCCCGCGGATAAAAGGGAGACTCCTTCAAGCGCTCTCCGGCAAAGGGGTCGCTCATGTTCATAATCTATTCGTCATAACAATCGTCTTCCGGAACGGTATTCGGGCGCCTCAGATCGATCAGTATCTCGCGCGCGGCATTTGCACCACAAGTGGCGGAAACTCCGCCGCCAGGATGGGTGGAAGAACCACACATGTACAGGTTTTTCACCGGCATTCGATATTGCGCGTATCCGGGGAATGGCCGGTTGAACAGCAGTTGATCGATCGTCAATTCTCCCTGGAATATGTTGCCCTCCGTCAAGCCAATTTCCTGCTCAATATCATGCGGAGTCCGGACTTCCATGTGGACGATAAGATCTTTGAAGCCGGGGCTGTATCGTTCGATCTTGTCAATCACGGTTTGTCCAAACTGGTCGCGCTTTTCTGGTGTCCATGGCCCGTCAGCCAGTTCCGACGGGCAATATTGCACGAAATTCGACATCCAGTGTTTTCCCGGCGGGGCAACAGTCGGGTCCCAGGCCGATGGTATGACCGACTCGATATACGGGTCATCGGACCAGCGGCCGCGCTTCCAGCAGTCATACGCCCTTTCCATCGTCTCCAGAGAACCGCAAAACCCCTGGCCACCGCGATTGATGTATCTATTGTCGGGTAAGCCACTAAACTTTGGTAGTCCTGACAAGGCGATGTTGACTTTGCCGGACGAGCCTCGAATCTTGAAATTCATGGCCTTTTCGTAAATGCCTGGCGGCAAGTCCTTCTTGTCCATGATGCGCGTGAAGGTCCGCTTCGCATCCAGATTTGAAACCACAATTCGCGATCGAATCTCTTCGCCGTTTTCGAGCACAACACCCACCGCTTTTCGATTCTTCACCAGAACCTGCTGGACGCCTGCATTCGTTCTTATTTCACCGCCATGCTCCTGCAACGCACCGGCAATTGCATTTGAGATCGCGCCCATGCCGCCTCGCGCAAGGCCCCAGGCACCGATGCTGCCATCTACGTCACCCATGACGTGATGGAGCAGGATGTAGGATGACCCCGGAGAGTAAACGCCTAATGCGGTACCGATGATGCCGGGACTGGCCATCGTTGCTTTGATCAGGTCGTTCTCAAAATAGTCGTCCAGGTATTCAGCCGCGCTCATCGTGAAAAACCGAATGTACTCGTAAACTTCTTTTTCGCCCAGAGCCCAGAACTCTTTGGCCAGGAATAACAATTCGCGAATATCTCGCGGGCGAAACGAGGTCGGATCCGGCGGTGTCCGCAACAGGGTTTTGCGTATTAGCTGCGCATACCTTGCCAGGTCGGTTTGAAATCGATGCATCGCATCGGCGTCGTGTGGCGAGTGTCTCTTATATTCAAGGTGCGCAGCCTCTTCATTGTGGTAGGAAACGAGTGTTTGGCCGTCGTCACTAAAATTGACGGTGCCGAGGTAAGGCACCAGCAACAGACCATGCCGGCTAAGATCCAGGTCACGGTGTAGCGCCTGGCGCATCATGCTGCAGACATAGGAACAACTTGAATAGAGCCAGCCTTCATGCATTTCGCGCGATACGGCAGCGCCACCGATGTAGTCGTTCTTCTCGACAACAACGACATCCAGGCCCGCTTTTGCCAGGTAGGCTGCGTTGGTCAGGCCGTTGTGGCCCGCGCCGATAATGATGGCATCGTAGGCCTTCACCGCAGAATCTCGCGCGCCGCATTGTGACCCGCGCCGCCCATGATATCGCCGCCCGGATGGCAGCCGGCGCCGCAAAGATACAAGCCGGGTATCGGTGTTTTGTATTGCGCAGCTTCATAGGTTGGCCGCATCATCAATATCTGATCCATCGCCAGTTCGGTGTGATGCCAGTGGCCACCCGTGACACGGTACTCTTTCTCCAGATCAGCAGGCGTCAGCAATTCTTTGTGGACAATGTGCTCGCGCAATCCCGGTGCGTAATGCTCAATCGTGTCAATGACTCGTTCGCAAAGTGCATCGCGTGCCTTGCTGTTCCATCCCCCTTTCAACCGATACGGTACGTACATGACATGGGCCGACAATACATGTTGTCCTGCGGGTGCCAGGGATGCGTCGTGGAGACTGGGGACGAGCAGTTCAATAACCGGTTGAGACGGCCACTCACCGTACTTGGCATCATCAAATGCAAACTCGATGGCGTCCATATCCGGCGCAATAATCATTCTCCCATCCGGGTTCTTCAACCCGGAAAACACCGGCAAATCGTCTAGCGCAAGATGCAACTTCGCGACAAATCCGTCACATCGCAACCGCCGAATCCTGTTCGTAAATCCAATATCAAGATTTTCTA
>Ga0209988_10000456_pt1 | contig 25406 bp, 26 predicted proteins | sample N075metaG_FD_183115 | JGI IMG/M metagenome (GOLD analysis project Ga0209988, IMG submission 183115) | Deep subsurface microbial communities from Kermadec Trench to uncover new lineages of life (NeLLi) - N075 metaG (SPAdes) (version 2) | ecosystem: Environmental > Aquatic > Marine > Ocean trench... | reverse complement strand
CGGAACAGGACGGCTTGGAGCGGGACAAGTAGGCGCGCATTACGCGCTCCAACCGAAGCGGCCGGGATGCATCGGGTTCGACCGATTCCGGGTCCGGCGCGACGGACCGGATTCTCCCGCCGACGGACTTGCAACCGGCGATGGGCCGCGTCTTGCCGACGGGTTTCCCGTCCGCCGTCACCAGGCGCACGGCCTCGATCCCCAACCCGGGGTGCGCCGCCGCGATCGAGACGGCCAGGCCGGGGACCACCTCGAATAGCGTGCGGCGCCAAGCATCGTCGTCCGCGGTCATCCTTAACTCCAGCACGCCGCGACGAATCCCCAGCGGGGTAGCCTTCGCGGCCAAGCGGGAGCCCGCGGCCTGCACCCAGGCCTGAAGCAGGCGTAGTTCGTCGGAACGTCGCAAAGACAGACCCAGCCGTTCGGTGGGGAGTTTGCCCAGAGAAACAAAACCTCTTTGGCGGAACCGTCGGGTCACGCCGTCTATTGTACCGTCGCTCGCCGACTCTCACCGCTGGCTCCCGTGGCGCAGAAAGAAAGCGCCGGACCGGAGCGAGAAAGACCGCCGCGAGGGAGTGGAGGCCTCGAGTTCGGAGGGAGGGGGACCACCTCTGACTCTCGCTCCGGTCCGGCGCGCGGCCCCCCCCCGGGGTCAAGGGGGGTTGCCGCATCCCGGGCCGTATTCCCGGTTCTGGGGTTCGATGGGATCCCGTTCGCAAGAGCCTTGCCATGCTTGATTTCCCAATCTTTCCCACCCACTGCCCCCTCCCGGAACCGCGTTTCGTAGTCTGTTGCGTAACTCCGGATCACCTATTCGTATACCCGATAGGGGTCAGGTCTCACATTTCAACATTCCAACACCTCGATTGCTTCGGAGCCACGCGACTCCGATTCAGTGCCTATTTTCAATGTTGAAATGTGAGACCTGACCCCTATCATGGTTGAGTACGTTCGCCGCCCGAGGAGTAGGTAGTGAAACATTGTGGGTTCCGTACCAGCTTCGGCGGCGTACTTTTCTGCCAGGACGAGGATTACCTGGAAGGTCTCTGCAAGTTTCACTACAGGGCGTTGCAGGCCGGGGAGATCAACGAGAACGGTGTGATCAACGAACGGATTTCGGATCAGATCCGGCGGCGCGAGATCAACTATCACGGGATCGAACCGGACGACGAGATCTACCTGGAAGACCGCAAGTAAGCTCGCCAACGGGCGACCGCACGATTGTGCTGCTCGAGCGTTTCGCTGAACGCATGCCCCGCGCGTCCGGGTAACGCCACGAAATACAACTCACGACTCTCGATGGGCTCAACTGCGGCGTCAAGACTGGCCTTGCCCGGGTTGGCGATCGGCCCGGGCGGAAGCCCGGGATAACGGTAGGTGTTGTAAGGCGAATCGAACTGCAGGTGCTTGGAGTAGAGCTTGTCGACCGGCCGCCCTTCCCGCTTGAGAGCGTAGCGGACGGTCGGATCGCACTGCAACGGTACGCGCCGCGCGAGCCGATTGTGAAACACCGCGGAGATGCGGCGGCGCTCGTCGGGCACCGAGGTTTCTTCCTCGATCAACGAAGCCAGCGTCACGGCTTCGCGGACCGTCAATCCGGCGACCTTGGCGCGCGCCGCATAGTCGTCCCCCACGGCCCGCTCGAACTGCCGAACCATTCGGTCGGCGATGGAGTCTGCTCCCGCGTCGCGGCTGAACCGGTAGGTATCGGGGAACAGGTACCCTTCCAGGTCCGTCGCGTCGGGATCGTGTTTGGCGATGCTCGAGGTCTGCGCGAACGCGGCGAGCAGCGTCTCGCTCCCGGCGAACCCCGCCGCTGCAACGAGATCGGCGACCTGTTCGAGATCCAGCCCCTCGGGCACGGTGACCTCGTGCAACAGTACGTCGCCCTCACGCAGCCGCGCCAGCACGTCCAGCGATCCGGACGGCTCGTGGAACCGGTACTCACCGGCTTGCAATTGGGCTCCCCCGCCGGTCCAGGACAGGTAGGCCCGCGCGATCCGCGGCCGCTCCAGCACGCGGGCCTCAGCCAGGCGCTTGAGCACCGCGCTGGCGCTCATCCCCGGTTCCAGCACGACATCGACATGGTCACCTGTCCAGCCGGCGTACCGTCGGTGAAGTTGGTGGACGAACCAGCCCGCCAGAGTTCCCCCGGCCAGGACCACCGTGAGGAGGCCGACGACGACGATCCGGATCAGACGCTGTTTCGTGGCTCTGGTCAATCCGATTCCGTTCGCTCGAACGCTTGCGCGTCCAGCCAGCTTTGCAGGATCAGCGCGGCCGCCAGCGAGTCGATCCGCTGCCGGCGTTTGGCCCGTCGCGCCTTCCCGGCGACCATGGTGCGTTCCGCTTGCACCGTGGTCAAGCGTTCGTCCCACAGTTCGATGCGGACGCCGGGAAGCCGGCGCGCGAGCCCCTCGGCCATTTCGCGCGAGGCGCGCGCCGCCGCCCCCTCCTCACCGGCGAGGGTCAACGGTAGGCCGATGACGACAGTCCGGACCTCGTGCTCGCGGACGCATTGGGAGAGGTTGTTGAGGTCGCGGCGGGACCCGACTCGCTCGAGATATTCGATCGGCTGGGCCGTGATGCCCAGTGGATCGGAAAGCGCCAGACCGATCCGCACGGTCCCGGGATCGATCCCGAGCGCCCGACCGTTCACCGCGACCCTTGGACGGTCTCCTGGTGCTTCACCTTGCCCAGGTAGGTGTAGTAGTTGAATTTGGGCGAGTGTTCGCGCGTGTGGCAGCCCGCGCAACTGGCGAGAGTGACCCTGCCGTAACCGCGGGTGGGCGCGGCCACGTGACTGCCCCCGGGGCCGTGACAGGCCTCGCAACCGACCGAGGCGAACTGCGGCGACCTCTTACGGTCGGTAAACCCACCGCGTTCTCCGAGTCCCGTGACATGGCACGAGCGGCACTCGGCCCCGGCCCCCTCGGGATCGTTGTCGAGTGTTTCGAGCGCGTGCGCGTGCGCCGTGGCCTCCCAATGGTCGTAGGCCTCGGTATGGCAGGTCCGACACACCTGGTTGCCGGAGTAGAGCCCGACGCTCAACGGCGCGGTTTCCACGGTCTGCCGGCGCTGCGCCGGGCCGGCACTTGCCTGATCCGCTCTGGCGTGCGCCTCGTCCACGAACTCGAGCATGGCCGGCAAACCGGGGTATTGGTCACCCATCAAGTGGAGCCGTGATTGATAGTCGGTGATTTGTCCGTCGCGGCCGAGGAACACACGGGCGACACCCACACGCTTGCCCTGGTTGCCCGAGTAGATCAGGACGGTCTCGGCATGTTTTTCCGGTTGCGCTGTGTACAACCCGCCATAGGATCCGAGGATGAAATCGATCCCGGGGATGTCTTTCGCGAGGCGTGAGGCGTCGGCGCGATGCATCGCGGCGAGCAACACGATCAGGTCGACGTTTTCAGTGGCAAGTTGGGCGACCGCCGCACGCACCGGCTCGGCGGGATGCTCGATGGCCAGCGGCCGGCCCTCGGGACCGGGCTTCGAGAAGATGGGGTTGAAACGCAGGACACCGATCACGCCCACCCGCTTTGTTCGAGAACCGTCGGGGGACTGGATCTCGACGACTTCATACGTGGGAAACACCGGCTTGCGCGTCTGCTTGTCGACGATGTTGCTGGAAATGAACGCGAGTTCGGAGTCCTTGATGCGCGAGGCGAACGACTCCCAACCGAGACGGATGTCGCGCCCGCCGACGTTGACGACCGTGTAGCCGATACGCCGCATCCCTTCGAGCAGGGCATGCGTGCGCACGTCGCCTTGCGGCGTCGGGTTGTCGGAGAAGTTCCCCGAGTCGACCAGTAACATGGGAGTGCTCGGGAACTTCCGCTGGAACTCTTGAACGACCCAAGCCCTCCGGGCTAGGCCCCCTGCGGGAAACTTTTTTCAGCCGCAGGGATCGAGGTACCCGATCACGTCGCCGGTAAACACCAGCGCGACATCAGGCGGGGCACTGTCCGGGATCAGTCCCCCCGCCTCGGCGGTCGCCCCGCACAGCGCAACCAGACCTAGAACAACACAGCGCGTCCAAAGGCGAATTCGCATACTTCAAACTCCACACTTGGGTCGTGGACAGGATACTCATGGTTCGGCCTCAGCGGCGTTCGTGCAAGTAAAAGTGGTGTAACCGGACTTTTTTGCAATCATGTCCCCATGCACCTGTACCTCGCCTCCGCCTCGCCGAGACGCATGACACTGCTGCGCCAAGCGGGCTACCGACCCGAGCGTGTGGCCCAGGAGGCCTCCGAGGAACGACTGCCCGGGGAGACCCCGGAGGGCATGGTCCGTCGAGTGGCCCGCGAGAAGGCCCTCTGGGCCGTGCGCAAGCTGACTTCCGTGAAGGTGCCCGGGATCGTGCTGGCAGCCGATACCGCGGTTGTCTTGGCTGGGGAAGTCCTGGGCAAGCCGGAATCCGCGGAGGTCGCTCGGGCGATGCTGCGGCGGCTGAGCGGCCGTCGCCACCGGGTCCTTACCGGCGTGGCCTTGGTCCGAAGCGACGACCGGCGCGAAGCCGGCGGCGTGGAAACGACGCACGTTGAATTCCGCGCCGTAAGTGAAAACGCCATCGACCGGTACGTGGCCGGTGGCTCGCCGCTCGACAAGGCCGGGGCCTACGGGATCCAAGATCTCGACGACACGTGGATCGCCGGAATCGACGGATTGCGCAGCAACGTCGTAGGGCTGCCGGTCGAACGTTTAGCCGACTGGATCTCGGCGCTTAAACCCCGGTCGTAGCCTAGATCAGTTGCTCGTACGCGGCGGCGTCCAACAATTGTTCGAGTTCCTCGGCCTTGGCGATCGTCATCTTGCAGTACCAGCCGGCGCCGCTGGGATCGGAGTTGACCGTCTCGGGTGCGCCCTCCAACCGCTGGTTGACCTCGAGGATCTGGCCTGAAATGGGCGCGAAGATCTCGGACACCGCCTTGACCGATTCAATCGTGCCCATCACTTCGTCTTTGACCAGTTCGGCGTTCACCTCGGGCAGCTCGACGTAGACGATGTCCCCCAGCTGATCCTGCGCGTAATGCGTGATCCCCACGGTGGCGACATCGCCCTCGACGAGGATCCATTCATGAGCTTTCGAATAACGGCGATCGGTCGGCACCATCGCAAGGTCTCCTTAAGATCGGTTTCGTTGATAAAACGGCGTCTTGACCACCCGAGCCGGTTGCGCGCGCCCGCGCACATCGACTTCGAAGGTCGAACCCACGTCGCAGAATTCAAGTGGCAAGTAGGCCAATCCGATACGTTTGTCGAGGTAAGGCGCAAGAGTCCCGCTGGTCACCTTACCGGCCTTGCGGCCATCGACACAGGCATCATAACCGTGGCGCGCAATGGCGCGGCCCTCCATCTCGAACCCGATCAAGCGCCGTCGGATCCCCTCGGCCTTCTGACGCACCAGCGCTTCACGTCCGATGAAATCGCCTTTCTTGAACTTGACGATCCAGCCCAGGTCGGCCTCGAGCGCCGTGGTCGTGTCATCGATGTCGTTGCCATAAAGCGCCATCTTGGCCTCGAGACGCAGGGTGTCGCGCGCACCGAGCCCGGCAGGCACCAGCCCGTGGCCCGTGCCCCGTTCGATCAGCGCGTCCCAAACCTTCCCTGCACCGTCGGCGGGCAGGTAGAACTCGAACCCGTCCTCGCCGGTGTACCCGGTGCGGGACACCAGCGTATCCACCCCGGCCACCAGCGTCCGGGTGAACATGTAATAGCCGAGATCCGCGACGCGGTCCGCGGCAATCGGTTCGAGGATCGCCACCGCCTCGGGCCCTTGCAGCGCGAGCAGCGCCCAGGCCTCCGACTCGTCGGTCAACTCGGCGTCGAAACGGTGGAGGTGGTCGTGCATCCAGGCCAGGTCCTTGCCGACGTTGGCCGCGTTGAGCACGAGAAGAAACTCGTTCTCGTCCAACCGATAGATCAGCAGATCGTCGTGGAAACACCCGCTAGGCGTCATCAACCCGGTGTAGTGAGCGCGGCCGATCTTCAGTGTGGCCACGTTGTTGCAAGTCAGGTACTGCAGGAACTCGCAGGCCTGCGAGCCGCGCACACGGGCCTCGCCCATGTGGCTGACGTCGAACAGACCGGCACGTTTGCGCACGGCCATGTGCTCGTCGATGAGGCCGCTGTACTGCACCGGCATGTCCCACCCGGCGAACGACACCATTCGCGCGCCGTGCGCGATGTGACGGTCATGCAGCGGCGTTCGTTTTGCCGGTGTTTCGCTCATCGTCGTGCCAGCGCAGCTTCCACGGCGTCCGCGATACCCGCGGGTGTGGGTTCGGAGGCTACCGCCGCGACCTCGCAACCGTGGTCGCGGATCGCCTCCGCGGTGGTTCCACCGATGGCCACGAGGACGATCCGCTTGAAGCGGTCCGTTGCCCGATCGCCACACGCCGCGAACAGGCGGGAAAACGAGGACGGGGCACCGAACACGGCCACCTCGAAAGCCCCCTCGGACAACTCCGCCGCGACGGCCGCGAGGTTGCCGGCCGGCCGGTTGCGGTAGTACGGGACCGAGCTGACCTCCGCGCCAAACTCCTCGAGTCGCTCGGCCAGGTCGCTCCGGCCGTGCTCCGGACGTACGATCAGGATTTGGTCCCCATCGGCGACCTTGCCCTCGAGCACGGCGGCCAACCCCATTGCGTTGGACGGCTCGGCGACCGCGGCGGGTGTCTTCCCGAGCACTTCCAGCGCGGTGGCTGTCTGCGGTCCGACCACACCGAACTTGCCGCGCAGCCCGGCAAGCTGGACGGAGCGGGCCTGCAGACCCCGAACCAAGAAACGCAAACCCTGTTGACTGGTCAGGAGGATCCAGTCCCAGGTGTCGATCAGGTCGATCGAGCGCTGCACGCGCGCTTCGCCCAGCATCGATTCGAGCATGAAGATCTCGCGCGACGCGACGACGGCGCCCCGCGCTTCGAGCGCTTCGACCCAGGCCCTTGCCTTGGAAGGAGCGCGTGCGACCAGAACCTTGCGATCGGCGAGTGAGGAGCGTTTCGCAGCGCCCATCTCAGGCCTCCTCCGCGCCGTGCGCGGCGCCCTTGCGTGCAAGTTCGATCCAGTGCTGCGCCCCGCGGTCGTTGAGCCGCTGCGCCAATCGGCGCCCCTCGTCCGGGCCGTCGGCATACGAGCAGAGACATCCTTCGACGAACCGCTGTTCGCCGTCGATCGCCGCTACCATCGCATCAATGCGTAGCCCACCGGAATCTTCCCTGGCCCACGCCGTCGCCGGAGCCATACATCCCCCCCCCAGTTCCGCCAGAAACGCGCGTTCGGCATCCACCTGAAACCGCGTCACGGGATCCTCCAGGACCGCCAGTCGTTCGATCGTCACGCGGTCGTCGGCGCGGGCCTGAAGCGCCAGCGCGCCCTGGCCGACCGCCGGGAGGCAGATCCCGGGGTCGATCACGCACCACGAACGGTCCAGGCGGAGCCGGATCAGTCCCGCCGCGGCCAGCACGACGGCGTCGAGGTCGCCTTCCCGCACGCGCGCGGCCCGCGTGTCGATATTTCCACGCAGCGGTTCGATGCGAAGGTCGGGACGCGCGAGCAGCAGTTGACCCCGGCGACGCGGACTCCCGGTGCCCACGGTGGCCCCGTGGGGAAGCCGTTCCAAGTCGCCGCCGGAGAGACTGACCAGGGCGTCGCGCGGGTCTTCGCGCTTGGGAACCGCGGCCACCACGAGACCGGGCGTCTCCCCGGAAGGAAGATCCTTCAGACTGTGCACCGCAAAGTCGATCTTACCGGCGAGCAACGCCCGTTCGATGGTTCTGACGAACACCCCGCGATCGCCGGGCCCGAACGGGCCCTCATCGCGGAGATCGCCTTCCGTCTTCAGGATGCGTCGTTCGATCGCGAGGCCGTCATGCCGTTGGCTCAGCGCCGACACGACCAGGTTTGCCTGGGCCACGGCCAGGTCGCTGCCCCGCGTACCCAGGATCATTGCTTGGGACGACTCGCTCATGGGTCGTCCCGTCCGCCTTTCAGCAATCGTTGCGGACCGTTCTTGCGGCGCTTCCGATCGTCCTCCCGCGGGGTCTCCTTGTCGGAGAGTTTCAGGTCGAACATTTTGAGGAGCAAAGAGGCGATACGCTCCGACTCCCCGCGATCACCGGCATCGCGAAGGTAGCGCGTCGGCCGGTCGAGGAATTTCCGTGTCATCGCACGGGTCAACTCGCGGAGCGCCCGTTCCTGCGCCTCCGTCAGCGGGCCCAGCCGGCTACGGAAGCGCTCCAACTCGCGTTCGCCGGTCGCAAAGAACTCGTCTCGCAAAGCGGCGATTAGCGGCGCGACGTCCCGCGATTGCCGCCAGCGCTCGAACGAATCGACCTCGCCGTCGATCAAGCGTTGCGCAAGTCGCGCCGCGCTGCGGCGCTCCTCCAGGTTATCGTCGACGACACCCTCGAGGGCGTCGATGTCGTAAAGGTAGACGTTCTCCAGGGTGTGAACGGCCGGATCGATGTCCCTGGGAACAGCGATGTCGATCAGGAACAGAGCACGCGAGCGCCGCGCCCGCAGAGCTTGGGCGACCTGGTCTCGGGTCAGCACCGGTCGCGGGGCCCCGGTGCATCCGATCACGATATCGACGGTGCGAAGGTGGTCCAGCCCGTCGTCCCAGTGCACCGCGCGACCACCGAATCGGCGGGCTGCCCGATCGGCGTTGTTGAACCGTCGACCACACACGATCAACTCGGCAATGCCTTGTCGGTGCAGATGCCGGGCAACCAGTTCACCCATCTTGCCCGCGCCCAACATCAACACGCGCCTACCGTCGAGCTTGCCGAAGATCTTGTTCGCCAACTTCACCGCCGCGGAAGCGACGGAGACAGGATGCCGGGAGATTCCCGTTTCCGACCTCGCCCTCTTGGCCGCGGACAACGCGTGTTGAAGCAGCCGGTCCAGCACGACCCCGGTGGTCCCCGCCTCCCGCGACATGGCGAAAGCGTCCTTGACCTGGCCCTGGATTTGCGGTTCGCCGAGGATCATCGAATCGAGTCCGGCCGTCACGCGGAACAGATGCCGGATCGCGTCGCGCTCGACCATCCGGTAGGCGTGTCGGTCCAGCAGCGCCCGGTCGAGGCCGTACTCGCTCTCCAGGTAGCGATCGATCGCAGCGCCGCCGTCGGCCGTTGGGCCGCGCACAAGAAACTCGACGCGATTGCAAGTCGACAGGATGAACGCCTCGCTCACCGCGGGATCGGAACAGAGCCGTTCGAGGGACAGGCGGGTGTCTTGACCCGACATTGCCAAGCGTTCGCGCAGGTCGAGCGGCGCGCTTCGGTGGTTCAGTCCGACGAGCGTCAGCATGATGCACCCTTCACAGCGTCATCCCGGCCACGGTCGCCAGCCCGAGCAGGAAACCCGCGATCGTCAGCAACGCCGATTTGCGCCCGCGATAGCCGAGCCACGTTCGCGCCACCAGCACGATCAGGAACACGACCCACGCCAGCAACGGAAAGATCTGCTTGGCGCCCCCGCTGAAAAGTTCGCTGTGGCGCCCGGCGTTGATCACGATCCCGGTACCGATCCCGAGCGTGAACAGGACAAACCCGACGATCAGAGCCTGAAGCCCGATGCGATCGCACTCCTCGAGCGCGGGAAGGCGCTGCAGCAGACCCGGCGTGCTGCGCGACTTGAGCGCATGGTCCTGCGCAAGGTAGAGCACGGACATCCCGAAGGCCACACCGAGAATCGCCATCCCGAGCGTCGAGATACTCGTATGGAACAGGAACCAACCGCCCGGGCCGTCCGCATCCTTCACGATCGGGTGCGATACCGCAAGCGCTCCTGCAACGGCCAGTGCGGCAAGCGGCGGCAACACCAGACCGATCACCGGAACCTGATGACGGGATGCAATGTAGAGATACAAGCCCGAAATCGCCCAGCCGAGCACCACCAGATACTCGAACCCGTTCGTCAGGGGGATCCTGCCCGCCTCGATCCCGATGCGCAGGATCGCGGCGGAATGCACCAGCCAACTCAGCGCGAAGACGAGCGAGGCTGTGCGGTCGGCCAAACGGGACCGCTGGACCGTGCCGACCGCGGCCAGGACGACCCCGAGAACGTACCCCGCGAGGGCTGCGGGCAGCAGTGTTTGGACCATGGAGACAGCAGGCTACCAAACAGACGATCGGGACGGCAACGCGGGCCCATGGCGGAGATGGGGCGGACTATCAGGGCGTGTCCTTGGCGGGAGCCGCCGGGTCCCGGTCCGGCGGCCAAGACAGGTCGGGGGCCCGCGTGCCGAATCGTCTTCGTCGTCAGGGGGTCCGGCGGGCCGACACCTCACGCAACGCGCGGTCGAGCTTCACGGTCAAGGTCTTGTAACGTTTGGAGTCGATCGAACCGAGCCGCCTGGACAGATAGAGCAGGTAACGCGCTTCCATGAGACGTGACCGTGCGCGCTCGACGTAACCCTGGTTATCCTCTTCTTCACCGCATTGTGCGGCGGCGACCAACGCCGATCCGCAATCGAGGGAACCCCGCCGGAATTCTCGCGCCAGGTCGCCGGTGCCCGGTGCCATCGCCGCAGCCGCCTCCCAGGTGGCCACCACCCATGCGTCCGCTGCGCGAAAGGTCTCGAGCCATCCGGTCTTCGTGGGCGCGTTCGATCGCCGGCCGAAACTCAGAGTCGCCATTGCATCTCCCTATCGTCCCAACGCCACACACGGATTCGCGTCGAGGCGCCGTACAACCGCACGCCATACAAACGGTGCCGTCCGTCGGTGATGTACAACGTGCCGCTCGACGAACGTCCCCGCGGGCTGAAGGAAATCAGATCCGATCGCCCGAAACGGATCGGGTCGTTCCCTCCCAACACCCCACTCTGCGGCGGGATGGCAGGGACGACTTGCCCGGTCGGAAACCCCAACCGGACACCGCGGTGCGTCGTCTCGAGCCGGTGAGGTCCCGAACTCTTGATGTCGGTTCCATCCCTCACTTCGGCAGTGCGGAGACCGTTGCCGTTCCCGTCCCGGACCTCCCACCACTGCCACGTGCCGCCGGATTGCTCGAAGAACAAACCGACGTTGCGATTCTCGCTGACGCTTTTCCAACGTAGCGCCTGAAACAGGATCGCGAACTCGCGGGCGGCCGCCGCCGTGTGTACGTCGGCCACCACACGCCCGGCAATCGCGGCCCCCCACGAGACGCACAAGCCGAGCACCACGAGCGTCACGATGGAATCGATCAGGCTCCAGCCGTTGCGAGCGAGAAGCCGCGCCCGCGGAGCGTCCGCAGGCGCGCTTTTCACTTGCTCTTACCGATGCGAATGTAAGGTCGAATTTTCTTGAGCGATTTCTCACCGATCCCCTTGATCTTCATCAAGTCCTCGACGCGCTTGAACGGACCGTGCTCTTCGCGGAAGTCGATGATCCGCTTGGCGATCACCTCCCCGACCCCGGGCAGTTGGATCAACTCTCGTGCCGTGGCCCGATTCAGATCAATGGGATTGTTTTCCTCGGCCGCGGACAACGGCGGGATCATACCGACGGTGAGAACGACCAGCGCGAGTAACGCGACGCTGAGCCGCGATGCGAATCGATTCATGGTAACTCCTCTTCTCGCGACCCTGGGGTCGACGAGTAACGCACCGCCGCGGAATGCGGCGACACGGAGTTACCAACTGCAACGTGGATGCCAACTTCCGTCGCACGTTTTCCGGGAAAAAATGGAACTGGCTCTTCAGCGTTGACCGGCGGCGGACAACCGTGGTCCGTCTGCGGACAAGCCCTGCGGCTGTCAGCCCCAGATCTTGACGAAGTCGAGGACGACGATCAGGCCCATGAAGGCGAGCAGGAACACGAAACCCACCTGCATCACGCGCTCCTTGAGGTTCTCCGACAAATCGCGGCGGATGACGCCCTCGACGAACAGGATCAGGATGTGACCCCCGTCGAGGACGGGAATCGGCAACAGGTTGAGGATCCCGAGTTGAAGGCTGAAGAACGCAATCAGGTAAAGGAACATCTTCGGCCCCTGAACCAGAGCGTTGCGCGCCACCTGCGCGATACCGATCGGACCGCTCATGCTCCGGACCGACACCTCCCGGGTGACCAGACGCTTGAGCACGACGAACAACATCTTCGAAAGTACGAGGTTCTGGCGTAGCGATTCCGCCGCGGCCTGGCCTACCGACAGCGACACCCGCGGCGCCTCGAATGGAACGAACGTGATTCCGATACGCGCCTTACCGTCGGCTTCCATGCGCGGGATAACGGTAATCGGAACGTGTTCGCCTGCGCGTTCAACGATCAGATCGATCGTCAGGTCGGGCGCCTGCTGGATCATCTGTCGGAGTTCGAGTTGCCCGATCTCGTCCCAGCCGCCGGCCGAGAGAATCACGTCGTCCGCGCGAAGCCCCGCTTTCTCGGCGGGCGACCCCGGGCGGACCTCCAGGATCGTCGGTATTTCGTCCTCGGAACCCAGGCGCCATCCCGGGAGACCCATCTTGTACTTCGGGTCTTCGCCGGTGAACAGGGTCGTGGTGATACGTTGCCCGTGGCGTTCGAGTACGATCTCGCGCTCCTGATTCGGCGACAGCAGCAGATCGAGGCTCAAGACCTGGTCGGCGTCCTCGGCGATCAGATCCTTGCCGTTGACCTCGATGAGCGTGTCGCCGATCTGGATCCCGGCCTGCGCGGCCTGCGAATTGGCCTCCACGGCCTGGACGACCGGATACGCGACCACTTCCTTGCCGTAAACGCCAAAGAACAGCCAGAACGCGAGGAACGCCAGGACGATATTGAACACCGGGCCGGCCACGAACACGATCAAGCGCTGGTACTTTGGACGCGACAGGAATTCTTCCGCCGCACCGGTGCGGTTCTCGTCGGCCTCGTCGCCGGCCAGGCGCACGTAACCGCCGAGCGGAACCAGCGACAGGCGGTAGTCGGTCTCCGCGCGACGGAAGCCCCACAGCCGCGGCCCGAACCCCAGCGAGAACACGGGCACACCGATCCGAAATGCCTTGGCCATGAGGAAGTGGCCGAGTTCGTGGATGAAGACCAGAGGCGCCAGCACCAGGATGAAGGCGAGCACGACTTGCAAAAAATAGACGATCACGAACCCACTCCCTGCTCGAGCCACTCACGAGCCATCGTACGTGCGCGCCCGTCGGCCTCGAGTACCCCGTCCACCGTTTCGTCCGACCCGGCGTCCGCCGTTTCGAGCGTCGCCTCGATCGCCGCGGCAATATGCATGAACCCGATCCGTCCTGCCAGGAACAGTTCGACCGCCACTTCGTTGGCAGCGTTGAGCACGGCAGGAGCCGTGCCGCCCGCCTCCAGAGCGGCGTAAGCCAGTCCCAGGCACGGGAACCGGCCCATGTCCGGCTTTTCGAATTCCAACGGTCCCGCCGCGACCGGATCGAAATCGGGCAACGACGCCGCCCACCGCTCAGGCCAACTCAGAGCGTACTGGATCGGATGCCGCATATCGGTCACGCCAAGTTGGGCCTTGAACGATCCGTCGACGAACTCGACCATGGAGTGTACGACGCTCTGTGGGTGCACGACCACCCGGATCCGGTCGGGCGGCACCGCAAAGAGCCACCGCGCCTCGATGACCTCGAGTCCCTTGTTCATCAAAGTTGCGGAATCGACGGTAATTTTCGGCCCCATCTTCCAGGTTGGGTGATTCAACGCCTGCTCGGGCGTCACGTCGCGGATCCGCTCGGAGGGCCACCCTCGAAACGGGCCGCCCGAGGCGGTCAGCCACAGGCGTCGCACCTCGGCGGAGTCCTCGCCGCGCAGACACTGGTGGATGGCGTTGTGTTCGCTGTCCACGGGCAGCAACTTCGCCCCGCTCGCGGCTGCGGCTTCGGTCATCGCCCGTCCGGCCATGACCAGGGTTTCCTTGTTGGCCAGCGCCACGTCGCGACCGGCCCGGATCGCCTCGTAGGTCGGCTGCAACCCGATCGCGCCGACAAGCGCGCTGACCAGCATGTCGGCGTCGTCGAACGTGGCCACATCGACCTGACCCGGAACGCCCGCAACAATGGTGCAACGGTCGCCGATGCGCTGCCGCAATCGCCCCGCGGCCTGCGCATCCTTCACGGCAACGAGTTCGGGACCGAAGCGCTCCACCTGTTCGGCCAGCAGGTCGGTGTTGCCGCCGGCTCCAAGCGCGACAACCTCGAAACGGTCCGGGTGCGCGGCGACGACATCCAGCGTGCTGACGCCGATCGACCCGGTCGAACCGATGATCGCCAATCGTTTCACGACGCACCGTGCAGGAAAGTCATGGAATAGTAATAAAGGACGGGAGTGGCGAAGAGCAAACTGTCGGTGCGATCGAGCAACCCTCCGTGCCCGGGCAGCAGCCGGCCCGAATCCTTGACCCCGGCGGCGCGTTTGAACACGCTCTCGACAAGATCGCCAAGGACCCCGGCGGGGCCCAGCAGCGCGCCGACGATCAGCGCGTGCTTCAAAGGAAGTTCGGGATAAAACCACACCCGGGCCAGCCAGGCGGCCCCGATGCTAATGACGAAGGCAGCGATCGCACCCTCCCAACTTTTCTTGGGCGACACCCGCGGAGCCATCTTCCGGCGGCCGACCGCGCTTCCAACGCAGTAGGCCGCGATATCGGCGAGCATCACGCACAGGAAGAGCAGGAAAATCAGGTCACGCCCGACCTCGTCGCCGATCGAACGCAGCCCGATCAAATGGGCCAGCGTCAAACCCACGACCCACACGGGCAGCAGGGTCGCTTGCATCGCGTCGAGCATGTCCGCCGGGTCGTCCCGAGCGCTCATCGCCGCAATCGCGATCACGATCGTCCCGAGTGTCAACGACATCCCCAGCGAAAAGTCCGAGGAGGTGGACGCATCAAACGTCGCGGCCACCGTCAGGGCGCACGCCAGGCCGAGCCAACGCAACGGTCTCGCGCCCCGCGCGGCGAGGATGCCGTACGCCTCCCACACCCCACGGGCGATGACCAGAGCAACCGTCAGCGAGAACGCCCACGCCGGGGCGAAACGCAGCAGCGCCCACACCAACGGCCCCAGGATCAGAGCGGTGAGCACGCGCTTCATGGGTAGGCACCGCGCGAGCCCCCGGAGCGGGGACCCTGTCGAGATGGAAACACGTCGTGAGTGTCGGACCACGACGGGGTGTTCTGTTTCACTGCGGTTCAGGCCGCCGTAGCGCCGCTCGCGACGTTGGTAGTCCAGGATCGCCTGGAACAGGTGGGCGCGACGAAAATCGGGCCACAGGGTCTCGGTGACCCAGATCTCGGCGTAGGCGATCTGCCACAGCAGGAAGTTCGAAACGCGCAGTTCGCCGCTCGTGCGAATCAGCAGATCCGGATCGGGCTGGCCGGAGGTGTACAGCTTTTCCGCGAAACTCTCGATGGTCAGGCTGTCGGGGTCTGCGCGTTCCAGCAACAACGCGCGACACGCATCAACGATCTCGGTTCGTCCGCCGTAGGAAAGCGCGATGTTGAACTGTAGCCCGGTGTTGCCGGCAGTTTGCTCCATCGCGCGGCCCAACTCGCGTTGCGCCGAGGCCGGCAGATCTTCCAGGTGCCCGATTACGTTGAACCGGATGTTGTTCCCGAGCAGCGTGTCCAATTCCTTGCGAACGTACTCGCGGAGCAACGACATCAGCGTCGTCACCTCGGCACGGGGACGCTTCCAGTTTTCCTGGGAAAAGGCGTAGAGCGTGAGGACCTCGACGCCGAGGCGCGCGCACATCTCGACCGTCTCGCGAACCGCACGGATGCCCGAGCGGTGGCCCGCCACCCGGGGAAGACGCCGCTCCCGGGCCCATCGCCCGTTGCCGTCCATGATGACCGCGATATGCCGGGGCAAGCGGTCCTGATCGATCCGGCGGACGAGGCGATCCTCCTCGCTGTGCGGCTCGGCGAACTGCGAAAAGTCGGTCATTTAGCCGCTCCCCGGAGCCGGGAAGGCCCCAAGTCCAACGCCAGGAATAGTAGTCCGGTTGAGCGCTCGCTTCAACTGCCGGACCCGGAACTCCCGAACCCGTCAGGATGGGTGCGGTGCCACTCCCAGGCGGTCGAAACGATCTGGGTAAGCGTCTGAAATTCCGGTTTCCACCCCAACCGGGCGCGGATGCGGTCGGACGCGGCGACCAACGTCGCGGGATCGCCGGGACGGCGCGGCGCATCCCGGGTGGGCGGGCGTTGACCGGTCACCTTCCCCACGGTGTCGATCACCTGCAACACGGAAAAGCCTTCGCCGCTTCCGAGGTTGAACGCTTCGGCCTGCACATCCCCGGAACGCAACGCATCGATCGCCAACACGTGCGCCTGCGCAAGATCGACAACATGAACGTAATCGCGAACGCAGGTGCCGTCGGGGGTCGACCAGTCGTTGCCGAAGATCGGGACGGGACGTTGCCCTTCAAGCACGCCCTGCAGCAACCGCGGGACGATGTGGCTCTCCGGCCGGTGATCCTCGCCGATCGTGCCGTCCGGGTGGGCCCCGGCGGCGTTGAAGTAACGCAGGGCAACGTAGCCGATCCCGTAGGCCCGATGATACCAGTCGAGCGCGCGTTCGAACGCCAGTTTGGTTTCACCGTAGGGATTGGTCGGGCGTTGGGGATGATCCTCGGTGATCGGGGTCTGCCGCGGCTCGCCGTACGTCGCGGCCGTCGAGGAGAACACGATCCCGCGGACCCGGTGGCGCCGGACGGCTTCAAGCAGCCGCATGCTCCGCGTGAGGTTGTTGGTGTAGTATTTCGCGGGGTTTTCCATCGACTCGCCAACCTCGCACCACGCCGCCATGTGCACGATGAACTCGACTTCCCCGCCCGCGAGTTCCGCCTCCAGCATCGCCTCGTCGGCGAAATCGGATTCGATCAGTCGGACCCCCCCGAGCGCTGCGCGATGCCCCCTGGCGAGGGTGTCGACGACGACGACGTCCTGGCCTCGATCCGACAGGACGCGAACGATGTGGCTGCCGATGTAGCCGGCCCCACCCGTGACCAGAATCCTTCCCATCGCCTCCCCTTCCGGGCGCTATGACCGGTCGGGCATCCTACCAGGTTCGACATCGTCGTAATGCACGCACCAGAGGTGCAGTCCGTGGGGTGGGGCCGTCGGCCCGGCAAGCCGCCGATCGCCGGAAGCGAGGATCTCGTCGATCTCCGCCGCCTCTCGCTTGCCCGCAGCAATTTGCAGCAATGTGCCCACCAGGTTCCTCACCATGTGCGTCAGGAAACCGTCGCCCTCGAAGTCGAACCGCGCATTCCCGCCCCTCGCACTGTACGCGGCGACGGTCAGGTTTCGAACGCGATCGTCGACGTCGCAGGCGGAACCCGTAAAGCCGGACCAGTCGCGCCGCCCCGGCAGTCGTCCGAGGGCGTCGTGCAGGGCGTCGAGATCCATCGCGTGCGGTTGGTGCAGGGCGTAGCGTGCATGGACGGGACTGCCGTAGCGAGAGCGGTCCAGCCGATAACGGTAGTGCTTCCCGCGCGCCGATTTGCGCGCATTAAACTCACCGGAGACGCCGCGCACCGCAAGTGGACGGATTGCGGGCGGCAGCATGTGACGCAACGCGTGAGCCAGGTCGTCGTCCGAGGCCCCGCCGTCGAACATGAAATCGCAGACCTGTTGCCGTGCGTGAACCCCGGCATCGGTTCGGCCTGCGACGCGAATCGACACGGCCCGCTTCCCGTTCAGCCGCGTCAGTGCTGCCTCGACCAGGCTTTGGACCGTGATCTGCCCCAACTGCACCTGCCAGCCCGCGTAGTCGGTGCCGTCGTAGGCAAGATCGAGACGGATACGCCGGCTCACGGGCCCAGCACGACCCGGCGTTTCGCGGTGTCGATCTCCACGGGCGCGCCGAGCACCAGGGTTCGCTTGCCGCGACGGTGTCCGGCGGGCAAACCCGCGACGACCGGAATACCCAGCGGCTCAAAGAACTCTCGCAGCACCTGCTCAGGCTCGCGATCGGGAGGAAAGTGCCGACGTGCAGGAATCGAGAAGGAACCGAGCAACACGCCCGCCAGGCCACGAAGCCAGCCGGCGTCGCGCCATTGCGTGAGCATTCGGTCGAGCCGGTACGTCGGTTCGCCCACGTCTTCCAGGAACAGGATCCGCCGGCGCAACGTCGGCTCGAATCTCGTCCCGCACAGCGACGTCAACACCGTCAGGTTGCCGCCGACCAGCGTGCCGGAAGCGCGGCCGCCGCACCAGACCTGCGACCGGCGCAACTTCAGCACCTGTTCGCGGCCGGCCAGCGCGGCCTTCAGGGAACCGGCGTGGTAGTTCGATGCATCACCCAGTTCGGTCACGACCGGGCCGTACAGGCAACGGCGAGAGCCCGGGCGCGTGAACTGCGCGAACAGGGCGCTCAGGTCGCTGTATCCGATCAACGCTGGGCGACGGCCGCGCAACATCTCGGGTCGCAAGCGGCTCAACAACCGCGCGGTGCCGTAACCCCCGCGCGCGAACCAGATCGCAGCGACGTCCTCGCGCCCGAGCATCTCGGACAGATCGGCGAATCGTGCGTCGTCGTTCCCGGCGAGATACCCGTCTGCAGCCGTGACGGACGAGCCAAGCAACGGATGGAATCCCATCGCTTCCAACCGGGCAACGCCGCGACGCAACAACCGCGGACGGACGGCGTAACCGGTGGCCACCACGGCGACGATCTGATCGCGACTCAGGATCGGTTCCAAGGGTCGGGTCATCCTTTAAGGCTGGCCCATCGCGCCGCCGGACGAAGTTTCCGGCACGTGACGCCCCGAATCCACCCGGGACGTCACGGACCGGCTGCCGCCGAAGCCGGTCATAAGCCGGATCCTGTCAACCCGTTGCCGGGCCGGTGACCATTCCTCTAGGAGCGGGATTACTCCCGCCCTCCAGCAACCTACCCGAAAGCCTGGGCCGGGCCGGCCTCGTAACGCTTCCCTATTTGGTCTTGCTCCACGTGGGGTTTGCCGATCCGCCGTTGTCGCCAGCGGCGCTGGTGCGCTCTTACCGCACCGTTTCACCCTTGCCGCGGCCCGGCACACAGGGCGCCGACCGGTGGTGGTCGGCGCGGCCAAACTGCGGCGGTTTACTTTCTGTTGCACTTTCCGTCCCGTTACCGGGCCTGGGGGTTACCCAGCACGCTGCCCTTCGGAGTCCGGACTTTCCTCCCCCGCGCTTGCGCGCGGCAGCGGTCACCTATCCGACTTCGACGACGCAACATTATAGAGCGGACTGCGCAGGAGCACTCTGGAGGTCCGGTACGAAGTTCCGTAACGCCGCTTCCAGCACAAGGCCCCGCCGAAGAACGCGCGGTTTCGTTCCGGTCAGGTCCACCAGCGTGGACGGCCCGCCCCCCGGCGTCGGCCCACCGTCAAGCAACAGATCGATGCCCTCCGGAAACGACTCGGCGACCTCCCCGGCGGTGCGCGGGGCCCGCCGTGAATGGAGATTGGCGGACACACCCGTGACCGGATTCCCGAGAGCCTCGGCCAGCATCCGCGGGAGTGCCAGCCCCGGAACTCGGACCGCCACGGTCCCGCGCCCCGCGGTGACTTGTGAACTCAGCCCCGGCGCCGCGGCCAAAACGAGGGTTAACGGACCCGGCCAGAACGCTCGCGCCAGCACCGCGAAACTGGGCGGCGGCGCGCTGCTCACCCGTTCGACCTGGGCCATGTCGGCGGCGAGCAACAGCACCGGTGAATCGTCATCCTTCACCTTGAGCCGGTTCAGTCGAGCCACCGCATTGCCCCGGGAGCTATCGACAGCCAACCCGTAAAAGGTCTCGGTCGGCAACGCGACCACCCCCCCGGCGCGCAGCACCTTCGCCGCCGCTTCGATACGCGCTGGTTTGGGTTCGCGGGGATTGACGGGAGTGACCTGCATCATTGGGCCTTTGAGCGCGCGGAGTCTAACATGTCCCCCGATGAACCTCGGCCGCAGCCATCCGTTACTCAAACGACTCCGTCTGCTGCGGAAATCGGCGGACGCCCGACGCGAGCAAGGGGTCCTGATCGCGGAAGGCGTGCACCTTGCGCGCGAGGCGCTCGCCGCCGGCTGCGAACTCGAAGCCGCGCTGTTCGATCCCCGCCTGGCCGCGTCCGAGGAGGGAGCGGACCTGCTCGCCGTGCTGACCGAACACGACGTGCCGCGCCACGAGATCGCCGCCAGCGTGATGGACGGGTTGCAGGACGCGCGTTCACCGCAACCGCTGCTCCTGATCGTTCGCACAGCGGCGTTGGCCGGACGGCCCTGGCGGACTTTGCGAGACCCGCTGGTCGTGGTCTGCGACGGGGTCCAGGATCCGGGGAACTTCGGCGCGATTCTGCGTAGCGCCGATGCCGCCGGCGCAGCGGCCCTGATCGCGACGGGCCCGACCGCCGACCCGCACCACCCGAGAACCGTGCGCGCGAGTATGGGCTCCGTGTTTCGATTGCCGCTCGATCGGATGGAACTGTCCGCGGCAACGCGCCGGCTGAGAGACGAGAACCTGACCCTGATCGGCACGAGCGTGTGCGGTGGAGAGGACTATCGGGACGCCCGATTGACCGGTCCGTGTGCGCTCTTCTTCGGCGGCGAGGGGGCGGGGCTTGGTGAGGCGGTCCTGCATACGCTCGATCGAACGGTCACGATTCCGCTCCATGCTGGAGTCGAAAGCCTGTCGGTCGGCGCTGCGGTTGCGGTGACCTTGTTCGAGGCGGTCCGCCAACGCCGCGAGTAGCGCCTACCGCTTCGGAGGTTCGGGGCGGATGATCCGGAAGCGCGGCTGGGGTTTGTCGTTCGATTCAGCCTCGACCTCGATTTCAAACTCTTGGCGCGCCGACGCCTCGAGCGATGATTCGGCGACCTGGATCGGATCCTCCGCGGGCGGCGCGGGCGACGCTGCCGTTCGAGCCCCGGGTTGTTGTGGGCTCAGCGGCAACGTGAACCGGAAGCGCGAGCCCTCGTTGAGCACGCTCTTGACGCTGATCCGGCAGCCGTGCGATTCGAGGATCTCCTTGACGATCGACAACCCGATCCCGCTTCCCTCCGAACCACGGCCGGTTTGCGCGACCTGGTAGTTTCGCTCGAACACTTTTTCATGGAACTCTTCCGGGATCCCACGACCGGTGTCCTCGACGTGGATCTCGGCGAAACCCGGCTTACCCGGCCGCGCGGTGACCCGAACGCGGCCATTTTGCACGTTGAACTTGATCGCGTTCGAAAGCAGGTTGATCAGCACCTGCAGGATCTTGTCCCGGTCGGCGTGGACTCGCAGATCGTTGCCCTCGATCTGGCTTGAAAAACGAATTTCTCGCCCCACGATTTTTTCGCGTAACAACTCCGCCGCTTCCGTGATGAGCGGTCGCAGATCAAAGTGACTGAGCTTGAGACGGGTCGTTTCCGACTCGGTGCTGGCCAGCACGAGTAGGTTGTCGATCATCGAGATCAGCCGGTCGATGTTCTTGAGGCAGAGTTCCAGTCCTTTGGTTTGCTCGTCGGTAACGGGGCCCAGACGTTCGCGCAGGATCATCTCCGTGTAGCCCCGGATCGAGACCAACGGCGTCTGCAACTCGTGGCTGACGTTGCCCAGGAGATTCGATTTCATCTCGTCGAGCTTGCGCAACTCCTCGTTGACCTCACGCAACTGGTCGCTACGGCCCTGCAGCTCGCGGTTAGCGTCCTCCAGGCTGCGGTACGCCTGTTCGAGCATGACCTTGCTGAGTTGGAGTTGCTCGGCGTGCATCTGCAGCTTGCGTTCCGTCTCGCGTTGCGTGGTCAAGTCGCGACAGACGAGCACCCGGCCCTGGGGCCGGCGGTCCCGGCCGATCAAAGGCACCAGGGTGACCTCGAGATCGAACCGTTGTTTGCCGCTGCGCGTAAAGGTCTCCTTGCGCGAGTTGTGCCCGGCGGCGGCGATCAGGTTCGCCACGTCCACACCGGCCGGCCCGGCCTGTTGGAGGGCATCGAGCAACTCCTTTTCGGCGGCCCCGAGAAGCACTTCGGTGGACAGATCGAACAAACGCCCGAACGACCCGTTGACCATGTGGACGCGCGCTCCGGCCGGGCTCTCGATGAGTAACAGGATGCCGTCGGAGGCCGCTTCGATGACCGAATCGAGGCGCCGCTCGTTCCGCCGCAACTCCTCCTCGATGCGAGACTGTTCGGTTCGATCGTGGAACACCACGAGCACCGCACGCCCTTCCTCGTGCTCGATTCCCACGGCATCGAGGCGCACGTCAGCGATCGGGATCCCTTGATCGTCGGCCAGACGGCAATCGAGCGTCGTCGTGCCGCCTCGCGCTTCGACGTCGGTGAGCGCTTCCTCGACCGCCAGCAAATCGCGCGTCGCGACGTGCGCGCGCAGCGGGCGGTCATCAAGGGCCTCGGGGTGGGTCCCGAGCAACTCGGCGAGGCAGCGGTTGGCGTAGATCACACGACCGCCACGAACGATCGCGATCCCCGCCGACAGACCACTGAGGACGGCCTCGTAGCGCCTTTCCGCGGCATCGAGCCGCCGTTCCAAATCGACGCGACCGCTGATGTCCCGGATGCGGATCACGAATCCGACCGCGTTCTTACGCTTGTCGGTCAGTTGACGGACCGTTAAGTCGGCCGGAAACGTGCGATGATCGCGCCGCTGGAGACGCACCTTCGACTCAATCCCCTGTTCGCGAAGTTCGCGGCGCGCGAGCTTGGGCAGGAATCGTTTGTACTCGTCCTCGTCGAACAGGAGCGACGCGCTCTGCCCCAACAGTTCAGCCTCGTCCCAACCGAACAACGCCACCGCACCGGGACTGAAACTCCGGATGTCGCCGTCGATATCGGTCGTGATCACGGCGATATCGTCGAGTACGTCCATCATACGTCGAGTGCGCTCGTCGGCTTCCTCGAACGAGCGCACCCGGGCGCCGACGTCCTGACCCAACCGCTGCATGGCGTCAAACACCAGAGCGAGCGGCGAGCCTGGATCGGATCCGCCGGGGTCGGGAATTTCTCCGGACCGCAACTCTTCCATCGCTCGCACGACTTCGCGCGCATCCATCGAGTACCGACGTCGGGACAGCAACAACACCGCGAACAGGAGCACCACGATCGCAAACAGTCCGGCCACACCGATGCCCCAAACGGTCGGGTCGAGCCACCACGCCGGTGCGGTCGTCAGCAAAACGTCAGTGCTCCTGCCCCGGCCGGGGCGAGACGACGATCGTCCCGGGCAGCGCGGGCGCTGCGAACAGGTAACCCTGGCCAAATTGTGCGCCGGCATCGATCAACGTTTGCGCTTCGAGTTGCGTCTCGACGCCCTCGGCAATCACCGAAGCCCCGATCCGTGCGGAGATGCGGACCAGCGACGACATCAACTCCTGCTTGATCAGGTTCTCCTCGATGCCACGCACGAGCGAGATGTCGAGTTTGAGGTAGTCCGGACGGACCTGCTCCATGACCGGTTGGCTGGCATAACCGGTTCCGATGTCATCAAGCGCAATACCGAAGCCGCGTGATTTCAAGCGGCCCAGGCAATCCGCAAAATCCTCCGGATCCTGCAGGGCCTCGCGCTCGGAAAACTCCAGCACAAGATCGTTCGGGGCGAGCGCGACCTGCTGCAGCGTCTCCAACAATTCCACCTGTTGCGCTTCGTCATCCGCCAGACCATGAGCCAACGCGTTGAGGAACACCTTGCCCGGCAGCGCGATTTCGCGGAGCGCTTGGAGCGCAGCTTCGCGACAGCTGCGGTCGAGGTCGGTCGAAATTCCCGCCTCGGCGGACGCACGGAACATCGCCTGCGGCCGTTCGAGCGGTGTATCGGCCGGACCGCGGGATAACGCTTCGTAGCCCAACACGGCGTGTGTTCGAAGATCGACGACCGGCTGGAAAACAGTTTTAATCTTCGCGTCCTGGATGATGCGTTGGATCTCGTGCGTGAGATTGCGTTTACGCCTGTGCCGTTGCTCCGTTTCCCACGCCGCCGCCTCGTTGAGCGCCGCGTATACGCGCCGCTCGAAACGGTAAAACGGGTTGCGCGACAGCAAGGCGTGGCCGACCTGCACCTTCAATTGCGGTCCCAGCCCGGTAAATTCATCGTCTCCGAGCGCCGCTTCGAGACGCCCGCGCAGGGCATCGGCGTTCGCACGCATGAACGCCGCGTCGACTTCCCTGCCGTCCGTCCGCTCGATGACGAACGCTGCGAAGCTGTCTCCCGCGACGGCGTTGATCGCCAGCAACGTCTCCTTCGGAAGTTCTTCGCCACACGATTCGCGGATCTCGAAAGCCACCTTGCAGAGCACACGGTCGAGGACCTGCCAGCCATAGAGCGATTCGACGAGAGACAGGTTCTCGATCGCCACATGCAGCACACCCAGTGCTCGACGGCCGTCCAACTGACTGCGCAACTGGTCCAGCAGCACGGCGACGGCCGGGTATCCGGTGGCGCGATCATGGAGCACACTCTTCAACTTGAGATAACGGGAGCGGTAGCGCGAGATTTCCGGGGTCGCTTGCGCGGAACTCACTGGGCACCTCCCACCGGATTCACGGCGACGGCCAGGACCTTGCCGACCCGCTTGATCAGATCATCGACGATGAACGGTTTGGTGACGAAGTCGTCGGCTCCCTCCTGAAGGCTCTCGATCTTGTCGCGGATCTCACCCTTGACAGAGAACATCACGACCGGCAGCCCGGTCAGTTCCTCGTCACAGCGGATCAGACGCAGGGTTTCCCAGCCGTCCATCTCGGGCATGTTGATGTCGAGCAGGACGAGGTCGAAGCGATCCTGCTCCAACGCCGAGAGCGCGGACTCGCCGGAATCCACCGTGTCGACGCGGTACCCCGCACCCGAGAGCACGAGAGCGGTCATGTCGCGGATATCCTGCTGGTCGTCGACCACGAGGATGCGTTGTCCATCGGTCATCGTCGAATCCCTCGGGGCGTGCCACCGGCCTGCCCCGCGACCGGACGGCCCGGTCCCTTTTCAGCAATAAAGGTACGGATCGAAACGGGACTTTTCCGCTGTTTCGAGGCCCCCCGGTGTCGAGAGACGAATGACCGTGGGTTGTCGAATGAATACCCTGAAATTCCTGTGGGTTTTTTCATGTTCCCTCCCCCGAGAATTGCCGTTTCGGTGCAGGAACACAGTTAACACGGGGACCGGACCGGGATCAAACCGGGGGCCTTGGCCCGCGCCGGGTCTCTAGTGGGAAATAGGACGCGCAGCTTGCCAGAGCATGAACATCTGGGGCATCGTCTGCAAGCAGGCAAAGGCCATCAGGAAGCCCGGGTGGGCCGTCTCGGGATAGCTCATCCCAACGATCACGGCGCCGAGTACGATCAAGCTCGTGCAGATCTGCGGCGCCAGCCAGTTCCAGCGACGATCGTACGACACACGTTTGGGGGTTGCGTGGAACCCCAACGGGACACGCAAGATCGCCATGAACCAAGCCAGCGTGTAAACCGGCCAGGTCGATTGGATCAGCACGATC
>Ga0209988_10000455_pt1 | contig 25413 bp, 27 predicted proteins | sample N075metaG_FD_183115 | JGI IMG/M metagenome (GOLD analysis project Ga0209988, IMG submission 183115) | Deep subsurface microbial communities from Kermadec Trench to uncover new lineages of life (NeLLi) - N075 metaG (SPAdes) (version 2) | ecosystem: Environmental > Aquatic > Marine > Ocean trench... | reverse complement strand
GTGCGGTATCACACGCGTAAACGGAAACACACTAAATATGATCAATTCACCCCGCCTGATCGTGCTGGCGCTGACCTTGTTTGCCGTCCTGTCCGGTTGCAGTCTGTTCGGTAATAACGAACCTGAATATCTCGGCAGTGTAGAATTCGATGTATTGAAGATCCCGGAAGGTCTGGATGATCCGAGGGGCGACAGGCAGGTTATCATTTCGGTACCAGAAATGAGAATGCCCGCGGGAGACGAGCTCGAGCCGAAGCCGCCACGGGTGGTCAGCACAGCCGGCAAACAGGACACCAACGCGCATATGGCGTGGTCAGCTGAAGGTGTTTACCTGTTGGTCAAAGATTCTCCTGAAAGTGTTGCCAGGAGACTTCGCTATGCGATTGACCACAGTGGTATGACCATGCTGAGCAGTGATGATGAGTCTGGTGCGCACAAGTTTCATTACAGCCAGGTCAGAACAAATGAGCAGGAAGGGTTCTTTTCCAGAATGGCTTTTTGGCGCAGTGACCCTTTTGATTACTCCGGCACCTTCATGACCAACATCGAGGCGGACGGACAAATTTCCCGTGTGTACTTGTTGTTTGGAAATGGTGAGTCTGTCGATACCACAGGCGCGGAGCATATTCTGGGTATCTTTATGGAGCGTCTGGGTTAAGAAATATCAGCGTTCGAGTAGCCGTAATTTATCCGGCTTACCATCCCATTCAGCAGCGTCTTCCGGTGGCACGCCCGCCTCGGTAATGACTGGCCAGATCAAAGACAACTCGGCGTTGAGTTCTGTGAAATGTTCCTGGCCTTCCGGCAGGTCGTCTTCAGGGTAAATGGCTTCAGCGGGACACTCTGGCTCGCATAACGTGCAATCAATGCATTCTTCCGGATCTATCGTCAGGAAATTGGGCCCCACGTGGAAGCAATCCACCGGACACACCTCGACGCAGTCGGTATATTTGCATTTAATGCAGTTCTCAGTAACAACAAAAGTCATCGTGTCCGTCCTGGGGCTTGTTAGCATCAGTTTCACCGCTTGCATTACAATAGCGGGCTATTATCAGGTACGCGGGTTTTCAAGCGTTCTACGGTTGACATGAAACTGCCTGGCCCGGCCGAAAACAGGGTAAACAATACGAACAATTATCTTAGGGTATTCAATATGTTGAAGCGCGTTATATTAATAATTTTACTGATGCTCTGCAGTGCTGTAGCCGTGGCTCAATACGATAACCCGAAAAGAGAGCGCTCACAATACGGATCGCGTGATGGCCGTTTTGAGACCAGCGTTATATTGGCATATCAAACCGGTATTTCCAAGGAAGGCGAGGGTGGCTCCTCGCTTGATATTGACAGCAGTGTCGGCTGGGGTTTCAGCATAGGCTGGAACTGGACCGAAAAAATTCATTTTCAATACCGTCTGACATCGAATGAGCCGAAATACGAGGCGGTTATCGTGCCTGAAGATCCGGCCGAATTGCCGCAGACGATTGAAACAAAAATGTCGAAATTTTCCCATCGGCTGAATGCAAGCTATCACTTTATGTCAGGTGGATTTACACCTTTTGTTACCGGTGGAATCGGTTATACCAAGCTGGATTCAAATTTCCCCAAGGGGCCGCCGCAAATTGGTTGTTGGTGGGATCCGTGGTGGGGTTATATATGCTTTGGTGAATACAGAACGTTTTCAACATCAGAATTTACTTACAACATTGGCGCCGGTTTTCGCTGGGACATTAACAATGCAATTTTCTCACGGGCGGAATACAACAGGGAATTCATCAGTTTGAAAAATGGCAGTATCAATATTGATACCGTGACGGTAGAAATCGGTGTGATGTTTTGATTTCTGAGTTTTTTCAGGCACTACAAGCTTGAGGAGCGCAGTACAATTCATACAGGACCTCAATAATTCTTGATGCTTCGCCGCTCTTGAGTGAGTAATAGATCGTTTGCGCCTCTCTGCGGGTGTTAACCAGGCCCTCATTTCGCATCCGTGACAAATGTTGTGATAACGGAGATTGCGATATTTCCAGCAAACCGGCAATCTGGCCGACAGATTTCTCTCCGCCTGCCAGCTGACACAAAATCATCAAGCGGTCCTTGTGACCGAGGGTTTTCATCAGGGCACTGGCACGGCTGGCAGACTCTGCCATTTGCTTCGCGCCAAAAGCGTCGTGTTGTTCCATTTAAGCGGTTTCCATTGCAATTTCTGCTGAGTTCAGTATGAGTTTCCCGACATTGGTTACAGGCTGGTCAGGGAATTCAATATGCCCATGTATATCATAAAAATATAATATAAAGTCGATTCTGTTCTTATCCTTAGTAGAAGTCTACGGATTTGATCGTAACTATTAGAAGAACAAAAAGAACCCGAATATATGTCAGCAGACTGTTTTTTTATTGGGTTTGGCTTCTCCGTAGTAGGGCGTGTCGTCTAAAGAGACCTGGCGGTGTCGTGGTTGAGGCATGGGTTAAGTGTAGACCGCACCCTGCTTGGCCAATAGCGCAATATTGCGCTGAGTCTTGTAGGTAATCTGATGGGATGTGGGTGTCGTGGCTTTTTTTCGTGGCTTTTTCGTGGTGGCTTTTTATTTTATAGCCTGGCTTTGTCCAGCGCTGACCTCACCATCTTAGTGGACTGACGGCTTGTGCCATACTCACGGGCGAATAATTCCCATTTGTCTATTGCTGCCTGTGTATTTTGAATAACTTCTCTAATGTCGGCTTCCTTTATATCCGCTTTCTTGCCCAGTAGAATCAGGCGGTCGCGGGTGATGTCTTTACCATATCCGAGCACCGAGCTTGAATGCTCGCCCTCTGGACCAGATGAACAGGTCAGGTCGTATGCTGGTGCCATACGCCATGTGCCATTACGTGTCATCAAAAAACTGAATTGCCGGGCATGATCATCGCGGTTATGAGCAAGTACATTGAAGACAGCAAGCGTGAACATTGCTTTGCATTGCCGTTGGTCACGGGTGATATGACGCGTCAGCATGATGAGGTCTGTATAGTCGAGCGCTGGAACGCGAATGTCCGCATAGAGCAGACCGCTGGCCGACTGAACATGAACGCGGCGTGTACCTTCCCGATCAAACCGGCGCGTAGCAAAATAGCGTTTTCCCTTGCCACCATCCAGTAATCTTGTTTCCGGCATCACCACACCGGCTTCCTTTGCCATATCTCCAAAGGCCATTTCGATGGATGCGATATCATTCGGGTCACCGTGGCCGCGGAATTTAACCAGATAATGCTGGTAACCGTTGGGTGTTTCTTCAGTTCCATGTATCGCATGGCCATCTTCATTCAGAGCAATTAATGCTTTTGGGCGCGCACCACCCGGCGATCCGCCAACTTGTCCCAGAGTTAACAGCACCTCACTGATATCACCTTCGAGTACCTTTCTGGCATTGTCGGCAAGCTGGTCTAAATCAAGGCTGTTCCTGTCAGCTTTCCAAATTTCAAAAGACGGTGCGTAGCACAATGCGCCTATTCCGTTGTTCCCGACGCATGCCAGACGATCAAGAGGTGAAAGAGTTGAAGGATCAATTCCAAGCTGACGGGCACGGCGGTCAATGAGCAAGCGACCCCATCCATCGGGCAGGCTATCGTTAAACGTGCCGTGCAATCCTTCAAATACGTCTGCGTCGTATGGACGGTGCAAACCGGCAGTTGTTTTATGGTGGACAGGGGAGAGTACAAGACCGGTGTCTAGAAATGTCTGGTCAAATTCCAGATAGGCAATTTGGTCACGATAAGCAAGCCTGCCGACAGGCTGAATATCATCGCTGTCCCAATGAAGCGATACATTGAGCGGTGTTGAGGGCGCAATTTTCATTTTATGCGTCCTCTTTTCGGCTTTTTCCCGCTTTTCAGGATATCGTCGAGGGTTTCAAATTTCTGTTCAAGCAACAAATTTTCTAATGCCGCTTCATCTTTCAAGGTAATAGCAAGGCGAATAAATGACGCCAGCGCAATTTGGCCTGTTCGCTCAAATTTCTTCAATGTGCCTAAAGCCACGCCGCTTCGTCGTGCCAGCCCTTCCAGAGTAAGATTCTGTGCCAGTCGGCGATTTCTCAAACGAGCAGCTATTTCGGTTGCTATGTCCTTTGCAGGCATTATTATAAAAGATACCATAGTATCCACAAGTGTTATTAAATATATTTAACAGATACTATCATATCCATTAAAATAATGTCAAAAGAATGGAGACACTCACCCGTCCCGTACAGTCCGGAACCTGGACTGGTATTTTGATGGTGATAACAGTCTGGTATTTAAAGGCCGTTTTATACCCGAGCAGGGGGTTTTGATTAAGAAAGTTCTGGAGTCCATCATGGATGAAGACTTTCGGGATCAACACGACGTTTCTGCGGAAACGTTTTTGCACTGACCAGTCAAAATGATTTTTCAGGTATAAAGATCACACCCCAAATCGGTGAATGCCTTTGGGGCGGTGAGCGGATGGACGATGATCTGGCGATATTGTGCATGCTGCAGTTGGAGTAATGCCTTAAAATGACTATCAACGGCAAAGCCAATGAAATCAAAGAAAGAGAGAAACCAAATGGTACCCTCGGTTAAAGCCTTTTTTGATGAAGCCACTTTTACGGTCTCGCATGTCATCTCTGACCCCGAGACCGGTACATCTGCGATCATTGACTCAGTATTGGACTTTGATCAGGCATCCGGACGTACTTCGACAAAATCGGCAGATTTGTTGGTTGATTACATCGAGGCCAATGACCTTAATGTTGCCTGGATACTGGAAACCCATGTGCATGCTGATCACCTGTCAGCCGCTCCTTATTTAAAATCGAAACTGGGTGGCAGAACGGGGGTTGGTGATTTAATTACCAGTATTCAGGGTATATTCAAAGGTGTTTTCAATCTCGGTGAGGATTTTGCTGCTGACGGCACACAGTTCGATCAACTGTTTGCGGACGGCGATTTACTTGAACTGGGGTCAATGAATATCCGTGTCATGCACACCCCCGGTCATACGCCGGCCTGCTTAACCTATGTTGCTGGTGATTGTGCATTTATTGGCGATACCATGTTCATGCCGGACTGCGGAACGGCGCGGGCTGATTTCCCGGGTGGTGATGCGGCCGCCCTTTATCAATCCATACAACGAATCCTGACGTTGCCGGACGATACCCGTTTATTCATGTGCCACGATTACAAGGCCCCGGGCCGCGATGAGTTTGCCTGGGAAACAACAGTTGCGGAACAACGCGCAAATAATCTGCATATACATGCGGGCGTGACTGAACAGGAATTTGTCGATTTTCGCAGCAAGCGTGACGCACAGCTTGGAATGCCCAAGCTGATTTTGCCTTCAATCCAGGTCAATATTCGTGCGGGTGAAATGCCACCGGCGGACGACAACGGTGTGGTTTATTTGAAACTGCCTATCGATGCTCTGTAAGCATCATTTTTGGACTATTTGTCATCAAAGTGGGTCTTGATATCCCGCTACACACAATGAATGAAGCCAGGCATGTGGATGTGGTGGTGATGCTTAATAGCGTGTAGCGGGAAAGCGGTTTCGCAGCGAAACAACACTGCCTTTCATTTTACCATCAGCGTTTATCAGCTGGGAGCTGACCCATTTGCTGGTTTGTGACGCGATCTGCCGATAAATATCCCCTGTCAGTGACTGTGCCGCATAGCCTTCCCAGTCCGCGGACAACATGGCTGCAGGGAGTTCGGGGTCGCTCAGCAGGATTCGGCGGTACTCATGCACCAGCAAGATACGCAGTAGAAATATTGAATGCGCGGATGGTGATAGGCTGCTTGCCAATGTCTTTTGGGCACTGCCATAAAGTGCAGTAAATTCTTTGTACCGTCGGCGTAACTCACCCAGTTTCCAGCGCGACATTACCAATCGTTGCAGACTTTCCACGCCCTCAGCCTGTGCCTGCATTTGTACTACGCTGTCTTCCAATTCCAGATCAGCCAGCAACTCCTCGAGCGCTGAGCGGTCATTGCGGGGCATGGCGTAGACACCTGCTGCCATACGGCCGTAACCCAGCCATGAAAGCCCCCGATGCAGGGCATCACGTTTTTCTTCTGCGACCAGGGAGACAAACAACAGGGTCCAGACACCATCCCAATCAGGATTTTCGCTGGCGTAAATTCGATTAGCTGCACGCTGGTAGTAGTGCTGGCCGGTCCTGGTCAGTTGGTAGTAACTGCGCCGGCCTTGCTTGCGTGATTCCAGCCAGCCGTCCTGCGCCAGTCGAAATACGGCGGTGCGGGTCAGGCGTTCGTTGATACCCAGTGGTGCCAGTGCGCGCACGATACTACCGAGCCAGATTTCTCCGCCATGTTGGGTTACGACATCACAGAAAAAGGTAAATACCAGTGGTGTACTGCTGATATGGCCATGCTGCATACGTTGTTGCAGGAAACCAGTTAACGGACAGGTATTGTCGGTGGTCATCAAAAATAAAAACTCAGAACTGGTCGTAATCGACCACGATTTTGTCCGAGATCGGGTGTGACTGGCAGGTCAGGATATAACCATTCTCAATCTCTTCCGGTCTGAGTGCCTGGTTCAGATCCATCTCGACCTCTCCCTCCAGCAGACGCGCTTTACAGGTCGCGCAAACACCGTCTTTACATGAGAAAGGCAGGTCAACGCCATTTCGCAAGCCGGCATCGAGAATGTTTTCTCCATCGGTGCTCAATTTGAATGTGTATTCACGACCATCCGAAAGGATGCTCACGTCGCTGACCATGCCTTTATATTCCTGCGCGCGTGCATGGTGTCGTTCAACTGCCTTGCGTGCATTTTCAGCAGAGGCGGCAAATAATTCGAAATGAATATTTTCCTCAGTGATGCCTTCGCCACGCAGACCACGCGATACCTCGGAGATCATGGCTTCCGGCCCACACAGAAAAAATTCATCGAAACCCTTGATGTTGATCAAACGTTGATTCAGCGCACCACCTTTGCGGTTGTCCAGGTGACCACTTAACAAATCCACTTCCTGCGGTTCGCGGCTGAAAATATTGATCCAGTGAAAGCGTTCCAGGTAGGCGTTTTTCAGAAATGCAAGTTCATGGCGGAACATCATGGTTACGGAGCGCTGATTGCCATAAAGCAAAGTGACGCGACTTTTCGGTTCACGGGCGAGTATCGTTTTGATCACGGAGAGCACCGGTGTAATGCCACTGCCGGCACAGATACATAAATAGTTTTTGCTCTGCTCAGGGTCGATATCTGTGAAAAAGTCACCACGTGCCGGCATCACTTCAAGGCGGTCACCGGATTTGAGCTTTTCATTGGCCCAGCTGGAAAATACCCCGCCTTCGACGTGTTTGATGGCAACCCTTAAATGTCCATCATCAAGCCCGGCACAAATGGAATAGGAGCGACGCACTTCTTCTCCATCGATCTGCTGGTTCAAAGTCAGGTACTGTCCTTGGGTGAAGGTAAAGGTTTTTGCCAACTCATCGGGCACATCAAAAGTGACCACGACCGCATTTTCCGTGTCCTTGTGCAGGTCTTTAACGTTCAATGGGTAGAATTGCTTATTCAAAATTTCCCTTGCTCAAATACATTTAAAGTAGTCGAAAGCTTCCTGGCATTGCCGGCACTGATAGAGTGCCTTGCAGGCAGTGGAGCCAAATTCGGAGATCAATTTTACCTCGCAGCTTGTGCATTGCGGGCATTCAATAGCGCCTGAAATCTTGCCGCAAGTGGTTGTTGCCGGCGGTGCGATGCCATAGGCGCGAAGCTTGTTGCGGCCGTCTTCGGACATCCAGTCGGTGGTCCAGGCCGGGCTCAGGCTTTGCTGTACATTAACCTTTTGATATCCGGCATCAGCCAGCGTCGATTCGATGTCCGAGCGCATGGCCTCCATCGCCGGGCAGCCGGCATAGGTGGGCGTGATGGTTACTATTATCTCGTCATCAACGATCGAAATATCACGCAGAACACCCAAATCCTGGAGTGTCAGAACAGGAATTTCGGGATCACAGACACTGCTCAGCAGAGTATACAGCCCGGCAACGTCAGTTTTGTTGGCGACAGTTACCACTGCTGACCCGGATAGGTGCGTTGCAGGTATTGCAATTCAGCCAGTAGGAACCCAAGGTGTTCGGTGTGCATGCCGTTACGTCCACCGCCGATTTTTAAATCGCCATCCGGTATTTGCAGCGTAGCCTCGCTCATGATGGCTTGCATGCTTGACTGCCAACCAGCTTGCAAGGCACTGCGGTCGACAGCGATACCGGCTTCGGCCAGTTGTTGCTCATCATCAGGCATTTCAAACATCTCCGGCCAATAGGGCCACAGCTGGTCAAATGCATTTTGTACACGTCGATGGCTTTCTTCGGTGCCGTCACCGAGACGTTTGATCCAGTTTTCACTGCGGCGCAGGTGATAACGGGATTCCTTAATGGCCTTGGCAGCGATCGCTGCCAGCATTTCATCCTGAGATTGAGCCAGTTGGGTAAAAAAGCCTATATCATAAACATCAATCATCAGTTGGCGTGCCAGCGTGTAGGCGAAATCACCATTGGGCAGTTCGTTGATCAGCAGATTGCGGTATTCGCGGCAATCCCGTAAAAATGCAATGTCATCTTCACTACGAAGATTGCCTTCCAGTTCGGCTGCGTAGGAATAAAACATCCGTGCGCGACCGATAAAATCGAGTGCAACATTGGTCAGCGCCAGGTCTTCTTCGAGAAACGGCCCGTTACGACACCATTCGGACAGGCGATGCCCGAGTATCAATGAGTCATCGCCGAGGCCTATACAGTAGTTTTGTAGGGCTTTGTTCATCCGGGTATTCATCAGAGGCTCACATATTGTCCAGTTCTTTTGGCAACTTGTAGTGGGTCGCATGACGGTAGGGCTTGTCATCCATCGGATCATAAAAAGATGCAACATCGCTTTCCTGTGAGGCGGTGATGTCACCGGAGCGAACCACCCAGATGCTGACGCCCTCGCTGCGACGCAAATACACATCGCGGGCATATCCGAGCGCCTGTTCGCGATCTTCGGCGTGTAAACTGCCGACATGGCGATGGTCGAGACCGCGTTTTGAGCGGATAAATATTTCAAAAAGGGGCAGGGTTGGTAGATTCATTCAGATTGCTCCAGGCAAATTGATTCGGGCTCAGGCGACTGCGCGCGCCTGGCGCTTCATTTCATAGGCATGCATGGCGTCACGTACCCATTGACCTTCCTGCTGGGCACGTATGTGATGTTGCAGACGCTGGCGATTACATGGGCCGTCGCCCGAAACCACTTTCCAGAATTCCTGCCAGTCAATTTCACCAAAATCATAGGATTGACGGTCTTCATTCCACTTCAGATCGGGGTCCGGAACCTTCAGGCCGATCAACTCCGCCTGTGGCACCGTCTGGTCAATAAAGCGTTGTCGCAGGACGTCGTTACTCTCGCGTTTCAGCTTCCATTTCATGGATTGGCCGGAGTGGGCGGAGTCCGCATCATGCGGCCCGAACATCATCAGTGATGGCCACCACCATCGGTTCAGCGCATCCTGTGCCATGGCCTTTTGTTCGTCACTGCCCCGTGCCAGCACCATGGTGGCCTCGTAGCCCTGGCGCTGGTGGAAGCTTTCCTCTTTGCAGATTCTGATCATGGCGCGTGAATAGGGACCATAGGATGTCCGTTGCAGCGATACCTGGTTAACAATGGCTGCGCCGTCGACCAGCCAGCCGATCATGCCGATGTCCGCCCAGGTCAGGCTGGGGTAGTTAAATATGGAGGCGTATTTGGCCTTGCCATCGTGCAGGGCCTGCACCATTTCTTCACGACTGGTGCCGAGTGTTTCGGCAGCACTGTATAAATATAACCCGTGACCGCATTCATCCTGGATTTTTGCCAATAACACCACCTTTCGGTACAAGGTCGGTGCGCGGGTGATCCAGTTACCTTCCGGTTGCATGCCGATCACCTCGGAATGCGCATGTTGCGACATCTGCCGCAGGACGTTTTTGCGGAAGGCATCGGGCATCCAGTCTTTCGGCTCGATGCGTTGGTCGTTGGCAATTTTGGCTTCAAATGCAGCCAGTTGGGGATCTCTGTGTGCGTTGTTCTCGGTCATACTCTACACCGGGTTGTTGGCCAGATCAGGATTTCTGTCTGATACATATATATCGATAATTAGTCTAATAGTGTATCATTTAAGATTGAGAATTGCTGGCAATTCTTTATTGGATAAACGGTCATGATGACAAATCTGGTTTTGAAATAGTTGCTGCGGATTTAGACAGTCGCTGTCATTTCTTGCATCATTGAGTTTGTGGATTAAATACAGGATTTATTGGTGTCCGTAACAAAAAGTTTCAACAAGCCCCTTGCTGTTCTGTTCCTGGCCATCACAGTCATGATGTTGCCCGCCGGCACGGCGCTGGCTGGTGGCGGTATGGTGCTGAAAGATGACGCCTGCATCATTGAAATTGATTTCTATTCCGCGCACTTCACCGCCTATCAGCCGCATACCAGGGGCAATGAGCAATTTTGCCAGCAATTACCGGATTTGGGTGAAACCCTGTTTGTCCTCGATTATCTGCACCCGAGCTTGAAAGATGTACCGGTGAGCCTGCGTATCATTCATGATGTGACCGGGCAGGGTGGTTACGTCAAACTAAAGCATGTTGAGGAGATCGAAGACATCGAGAGGCACACGGTTTTTTATCAACCCCCCGTGATTCGCCCGGATGCTTCATTTCAGGTGGATTTTAATCTAACCGCCGAAGGTAGTTTTATCGGAATAGTCACCGCCGGGCACCCCAGTACCGATACCATTTACACCGCAGTCTTTCCTTTTGAAGTCGGCGGTCCTGACTATGGTTTCCTGCTGCCAGTGATTTTTTTGCTGTTGGCCATTGCGGTAGTATTGCTGGGCCGTCGGTTCAGCGCCCGCAACACGTCAGTCCAGCAGGGGACAGGCAGTTGAAAAAACGTTGGGTATTTTTAGTAGCGGTACTGATTGCCTTGCTGTCTTGTCCGCCGCAGTGGTACCCCATGCCCCTGCGTCTGAAACTCAGCGAATGGTTTGGTGCTGCGGGCTACCGTGCGCTGCCTTCTTCTTTGGTAGTCGCGGCCAATGAACCTCAAGTATTTTGTCCACCGGACCCTTCCGGCTGGCGTGAGCAGCAATTGATCGAGGGCGTGCTGATCGGTGAATCTGCAGCCTGTGTGGCAGATAATCCCTATGCTGTTGCGGCCTTTGTGCGCGGCACCAACAATATTGAGCAAAGCACGTTATTGAAAAGTGGTCTGAGCGCAGATGCGGTGATAAAAGGCCGGGATCTGGATGGTGACGGCGACCCGGATGAAATACATATCCGGCTGGAAGTTGTCGAGTTAAATGGCAGCTCAGGCGTGCTGTCGGGTGCGGTCACGCAATATGAAATTGCACCGGGCATCAAGCCGGGTATGTGGGTGTTCGCACCGAAATTTGTCGGTATGGCGGTCGAGAATTTTGGCTCCCAAAAGGCCCGCCCCGAATTGCGTTTGCCGTCACCGGCGATACGCATCGAGGCGGGTGATAAGGTCACGATTACTCTTGAAAATACACATTACATGCCACACACCCTGCACCTGCATGGCACTGACCACGGCTTTGTCGATGCCGGCGGTGAAGGCAACGACGGTGTACCAATCGCGTCGGAAGTACCCGTGTTGCCCGGTAATGCACGCAGTTACGAGCTGAACCCGAGGCATGCCGGCACCATGTTTTACCATTGTCATGTGCAAGCTCACGTGCACGTCATGATGGGTTTGCAAGGCCTGTTTATCATCGAGGAAAACCGGCCTGATAACTGGGTGCAGACGATGAATGTCGGCGCCGGTCTGGTGCGTGCGCCGTCGCGTGCAGTTTCAGAGGAATATGATCGGGAATATGATTTGCATTATCTTGATCTGGATAAGGAATTGAGCGAGCGGATACAGCAAGACAACGATCCGCGTTTGGTCACCCGCTCCATGCATCGGGAATACGACATCACCGATGCTACGGTGGATTATTTCACCCTCAATGGCCGATCTTTTCCGTATACCTTCAGGGAATCCCTGTTGATCGGCAAGGACAATGATCGTATCAAGCTGCGGGTTGTAAACGGTGGGTTAAAGGGTATTGCCTTACACACCCACGGTCATAAATTCACCGTCACCGACCGCGATGGTGTTGCATTGCCCCAGGCCACACAAGTCCCACAGGATGTCTTGTGGCTGGCAACCAGCATGCGTGCTGACCTGTCGCTGGAGCTGGTCAATGACGGCTTGCACGCCTATGGGCCAGGTATCTGGCTGTTTCATGACCATCAATACCAGGGCATCACCAACGACGGTATCGGACCAGGCGGAAATATCTCTGCGATTGTGTATGAGCAATACCTGCAGGAGGACGGCTGGCCAAAGACCCGGGGTGTGAGCTGGGATGCGTATTTTACCGAGGCCTATTATCGTAAGGAAATCCCGGTCTGGGAACTGTACGCACCGGGCTTGTTTTCCGATACCGGCTTTGACTGGTTGATGGTGTTGCGCATGCTTGGACTGGCGCTGTCATTGGGCACAATGTTGGCAGTGATATCAATGGGCATAGCCAAGCGTGGTCGCGGCCGCTGATGAAATTCAAAAGCCTGTGGCCCGGAATCGTCCTGATGTTGTTGTTGGCCAACGACGCTGCGGGTCAGGAAACTGCCGGCCATGAAGGCCATGGTGGCCACCAGCTGGTGGTGGATGTCGATGGTGTGGTGATGAACGAAAACCAATCCACACTGCCCCGCGATTGCAGCGAAATTTCACGTGACTACAAATTGACCATTCGCGCCGGTAAAAAATATGCTGCCGATGTCGCCGGTGCGATATTCGGTATGGACCGGCATGAAGTACGGGTGGAGCCATGCAGTCGTCTCACTGTCACCTTCGTCAACGAGGACGAGGTGCGTCATCAGTGGATGGTGCATGGTTTACCCAGGTACCTGTATCCGGCAGGTATGTTTCATATAGAAGCCTCAGGCGGGAGGAGCAGGACAGGAACATTCATCGTGCCCGGGGATGATCAGACTTTTCTCATCCATTGTGATATGGCGCAACATATGGAAAAGGGTATGCGCGGCCAGCTGGTGGTGGGTGCAGGCAGCGGGAATTTGTGGGGTGTAAAAGGTGTCAGTGATCAGTTTTACCGGGCCGCTTATTTGCCACCGAAAGTCATGGTCTTGATCGGTATCATCCTGCTCATTTCATTTCTAATTTCATTGCGGCTACTAAAAAGCTCCTAACAACCGGTGGATAAAGTCGCAAACTTTCAAATGCTGTACAAATGTGCGACACTCGCTTTGAACAGGACTGATTTTCATTTGCACTCAGTCTCCAGGAAAAAGGACTAAATCTACCAGAAAGTATCCATATAACTGTATAAAACATACGGGGCCCCATCCATGAAATGCATGTACTATCTCGCACCCTCTCTGGTCAGTACGAACCAGATATCCGACGATCTCCACGACGTGGGTGTCGATGATTGGCATCTTCATGTAGTTTCCAAAGATGAAGCCGGCTTAAAAAACGAAAAAATTCATTCGAGCAACTGGCTCGAAACCACCGATCTGTTGCGCGATGGTTTCATCGGCGCCAACGTCGGTTTCATTCTTGGTGTACTGGTTGCAGGTGGCTTGTTACTTTTTGCCCCATTCGGCCCCGACGTTCCCACCATTGCCTATTTCTTCATGGTCGCTGTTACCACGGGTTTTGGCGCCTGGGTAGGCGGTTTGACCGGTATCGACAGTGACAACCAGAAACTGCGTCGTTTTCAAACTGCCATCGATGAAGGTAAATACCTGATCCTGATTTACGCCCGCAAGGGGCAGGGTGAGAAGATCAAGAAAATGATGCGCGATCGCCATCCGGAATCGCGTCATGTTGCAACCGACCTTCACTTCATCAATCCGTTTGGACGTGTCCGGCGCCGGCGTCGTGCACGTCGCGAAGGTCAGGCTTTCGAATAAAAATCATTGAAAAACCATAAAAGTCCAGGGAAGCAAGTATGGCTGTAGCAATTGGTATCCTAATACTGGTCGTCATTACCGTTCTTTTTCACTTTTTCAGTCCCTGGTGGTTTACGCCGATAGCGGCTGATTGGGCCACCATCGATCTCATTGTCGATATTACCTTTTGGATTACCGGGGTTGTCTTCATTCTCCTCAATGGTTTCCTCGTTTGGGTAATCTGGCGCTTTCGCCATCGTGAAGGTTCAAAAGCGCATTACGAACCGGAAAGCAAAAAACTGGAATGGTGGCTGACCATCTTGACCACCATTGGCGTTGTCGCCCTGCTGGCGCCCGGTCTTTGGGTCTGGGAGAGGATCATTGACGTGCCGGATGATGCGGAAATCGTCGAAGTAGTAGGTCAGCAGTGGCATTGGACTTTCCGGTACCCGGGTGAAGATGGTGTACTCGGGAAGGTCGAAGTCTCGAGGATGACCGTTGATAATCCGTTCGGTATGAAGTCGGAAGATCCGGCTGGTATGGATGATGTGCTGATCGAAAGCGGTGAATTGCATGTTCCGGTCGGTATAAATTACAAATTTGTACTACGTTCCAAAGACGTGCTGCACAATTTTACCGTTCCCCAGTTTCGCGTGAAGATGGATTTGATTCCCGGAACTACCTCATACACCTGGCTCAAGCCAACAGTGACGGGCCGTTACGATATTTTGTGTGAGGAACTTTGTGGCATTGGACATTTCGCAATGCGCGGGGTGGTGGTGGTCGACGAGCAAGAGGCATTCGAAGAATGGCTGGCGGGCTACCCGACCTATGCTGAAGTACAGCAAAGGCCAAGCCCGGATATTGATGCCGGTCAAAACCTGTACGCGATTTGCAGTGCGTGCCATGGAGCGCAGGGTGAAGGCAATATATTACTCAACGCCCCGAGGCTGGCCGGCCAGGAAAGCTGGTATCTCAAACGGCAAATAGCGAATTTCAAACATGGTCTTCGTGGCGCCGATAGCGCTGATACGTTCGGCTCACAGATGGCGCCAATGGCAGCAACGCTTGTCGATGATGCCGCGGTCAACAACGTGGCGGCTTACATCGCTTCACTTACCGTAACGGATCCAACTTCAACTGTCACTGGCGACTTGCAAAGAGGTGAGTATTTATTCAATACCTGCAAGTCCTGCCACGGACCCGATGGTCAGGGTATATGGGCACTGAATGCGCCGCGTTTAAGTGGGATAGATGACTGGTACCTGGTAAGGCAGTTGGAAAATTACAAACAGGGGATTCGTGGTTCACACCCACAGGATTTATATGGCAAGCAAATGACCTTGCTGACCGGAATGCTGCGCGATGGGCAGGACATCAATGATGTCGTGGCCTATATCAATACGCTGTAGCAGCTATGGATTCAACAAACATCAATCAAATCATTGAGGCCCTGTTCGGGCCGCACAAGGACAGGAGCGTTAGCTGATGGCATATGTTGCTATTGCAGACCGGGATCACGAGGAATATCACGATCATGCACCCCAGTCGTTTATCTGGAAATACATATGGAGCCAGGATCACAAAGTTATTGCGATACAGTATTCAATAACCGCGATCGCCATTGGCCTGGTCGCATTGGGCCTCAGTTTGATCATGCGCTTGCAACTGGGGTTCCCCGATACTTTTTCGTTTATAAGTCCTGGTGAATATTATCAGGCAATCACCATGCACGGCATGATCATGGTGATCTACCTGCTGACAGCCCTGTTGCTGGGTGGGTTTGGTAACTATCTGATTCCATTGATGGTTGGTGCCCGTGACATGGTATTTCCATTCATGAATATGCTCAGTTACTGGGTTTACCTGCTGTCGGTGATTGTGTTGTGTTCCAGTTTCTTCATCACCGGGGGGCCGACCGGTGGCGGCTGGACCCTATACCCGCCACAGGTAATATTGCCCGGCACGCCGGGTGTCGATGGCGGCATCGTGTTGATGCTGTTGTCGCTGGTGCTGTTCATCGTGGCATTCACAATGGGTGGCTTGAATTATGTAACCACCGTATTGCAAGCCCGCTGCCGCGGCATGACCCTGATGAGGATGCCACTCTCAGTGTGGGGTATTTTTGTGGCCACGATCCTGGGGTTGCTGGCGTTCCCGGCCCTGCTTGTGACTGGCATTATGCTGTTGCTGGACAGTGTTTTAGGCACCAGCTTTTTCATGCCTGCATTGCTCTCCATGGGTGAAGTTTCAGACCACGCTGGCGGCAGCCCGATTTTATTCCAGCACCTGTTCTGGTTCTTTGGCCATCCCGAAGTGTACATCGTGGCCTTACCGGCCTTCGGTATGATCTCCGACCTGGTTGCCGTACACGCGCGTAAGAATATCTTCGGTTACCGCATGATGGTGTGGGCCATATTGGCGATTGGTGTCATTTCCTTCATAGTCTGGGCGCACCATATGTATGTCAGTGGCATGAACCCGTATTTCGGTTTCTTTTTCGCCACCACCACCCTGATCATTGCCATACCGACCGCGCTGAAAGTTTATAACTGGGTGTTAACCCTGTGGCGTGGCAACATTCATATGACGGTACCGATGCTGTTCGTGATCGGTTTTATTTTCACTTTTATCAACGGTGGTATTACCGGTTTATTTCTTGGCAACATGGCGGTTGATATGCCGTTGTCAGACACCTATTTCGTGGTTGGCCATTTTCATATGGTGATGGGTGTGTCACCAATCCTGGTTATTTTTGGTGCGATATACCATTGGTATCCCAAGATCACTGGCCGCATGCTGAATGACAAGCTGGGTCGTTTCCATTTCTGGGCAACCTTATTCGGTACTTATGCGATTTATCTGCCGATGCATTATCTCGGCATCCTGGGTCTGCCGCGTCGTTATTATGCGATGGGTGATACTTCATTCATCCCTGATTCGGTGCAAGCGATGAATGCCGGCATTTCCATCGCGGCGTTTTTTGTGGCAGCGGTACAAATGATCTTCCTGTTCAACCTATGGTGGAGTCGTAAGCACGGCAAACTCGCCGGCGGCAATCCATGGAACGCTACAACGCTGGAATGGCAGACACCGCAGACACCCCCGGTGCATGGAAACTGGGGCCCGGAATTGCCGGTGGTATACCGCTGGGCCTATGACTATAGCGTACCAGGTGCAGCTGAAGACTACATTCCACAGACGATGGCTTCGGAGGACGTGCCAAGATCAGATCCGAGTTATCACGGAGAAGAGGGCGAACACACTTGAAATTCCTGGATAAAATCACCGCGAAACCCTGGGAACACGCGGGTGAGATGGAAGGTGTACATGGTGAATTCGTTGTCACGCGATCAGCCGGTCAGATGGGTCTGTGGCTGTTCCTGGCAGTTGTCAGCAGTTTGTTCCTGTTGTTTATCGTCAGCTATTACACCCGCAGCCAGTTTCCTGATTGGGAAAAGATCGCGGATCCCGGCATCCTTTGGGTCAATACGGCTTTATTGATATTTGCCAGTGTTGCCTTGCAAATTGCCAGCAACGCCGCCAGGCGGGACGCCGCTGGCACCATGCGTAATGCCCTGGTCGCTGGTGGTTTGCTGACGATGGCATTTGTTGCCGGACAGTTGATGGCCTGGGAGCAGTTGATGAGCGCAGGGTTTTACGCCCAGGACAACCCGGCGACGGCGTTTTTCTATTTGGTCACTGGTTTGCACGCACTGCATTTGCTGGGCGGACTGTGGTTCATGGCGATCCTGGGGGTCAGACTGAACCGACAAAATCAACGCGTGAAAGCCCTGCAAAGCGTGGCCCTGTGTGCCACCTACTGGCATTACCTGTTATTGGTATGGCTGATTCTGTTCACATTACTGCTGCGGACCTGAGTTAACCCTGGGGATAAATATATGAGTGAGGAAGCAATGACAGCTACAGCCGATACCGCGCCCATGCGTATTGGCCTTGAGGGAGTGGTATCCGACCTGTCAGATGACAAGCAGGTATTTCATGTGCCCTGGGGCAAGGCCATGATGTGGATATTCCTGCTCAGCGACACCTTTATTTTTTCCTGCTTTTTGATTGGTTATATGAAAGTCAGGATGACCACCACGGTCAACTGGCCGGTTCCGAGTGAGGTTTTTGCCTTGAGTTTTGGTGGAGAGCCAATTCCGCTGATTCTTATCGCCATCATGACATTTGTCCTGATTACCTCCAGCGGCACGATGGCTCTGGCAGTCAACTATGGTTACCGTGGAAATAAGAAAATAACCGTCATACTGATGCTGGCCACGGCAGCACTTGGCGCGACTTTTGTCGGTATGCAGGTTTTTGAATGGAGCAAGTTGATCCTGGATGAAGGCGTCCGGCCCTGGGTTAACCCGATGGGTGCGGCGCAGTTTGGTTCGGTATTCTTCATGATTACCGGCTTTCATGGACTACACGTTTCTGCTGGCGTCATTTACCTGAGCGTAATCGCTTACCGGGTTGGAACGGGTTACTACGACCGCCATCGGGGTGGTAATTATGAGATGGTCGAAATTTGCGGTCTTTACTGGCATTTCGTAGATTTGGTATGGGTATTCATTTTTGCATTCTTCTATTTGTGGTGACGCAAGGCAATATCGAAATAAGACAGAAAAACAGGAGATAAGGAGCATGGCACAGGCCGGAACAAGCCCCGCTGAGGGACATCAGGAACATCCACTGGGTATCTACCTGGGGGTCTGGATTTTGCTTTTTGTGCTGAGCACATTTTCTTACATGGTTGACTATTTGAATTTTCAGGGATTGCTCCGCTGGGGTCTGATCCTGTTGTTTATGTTTTTAAAAGCCGGCCTCATTATCGCTGTCTTTATGCACATCGCCTGGGAGCGCCTGGTACTGATCTGTGCGATTTTATTACCGCCATTGTGCTTAACGGTGTTTATCGGAATGATGGCGATAGAGGCAGATTACACGTTCCTGACACGGCTGACAGTGTTTGGGGAGGCGCCGCAAATTGTGGCACCGCATCACTAGCGTCTTATACCCGTTCAATAATAATCGCAATACCCTGGCCAACGCCGATGCACATGCTGCACAAGGCGTAGCGGCCTTGCGTTCGCTGTAATTGATAGAGCGCTGTGGTTACCAGGCGGGCGCCGCTCATTCCAAGCGGGTGACCGAGTGCGATGGCGCCGCCGTTGGGGTTAACGACTTCCGCATCATCGGGCAAGCCGAGCAGACGCGTACAGGCCAGCGACTGGGCCGCGAATGCCTCGTTAAGTTCGATCACGTCCATCTGTTGCAGTTTCAGGCCTGCCAGTTTGAGCGCCTTTTTGCTGGCATCTACCGGGCCAATGCCCATGATGCGAGGTGCGACACCGGCGGTCGCCATGGCGACGACCCTGGCTTTTGCTTGCAGGCCATATTGTTTTACTGCCGGGCCGGATGCCAGTAACAATGCACATGCGCCATCGTTGATACCACTGGCATTACCGGCGGTTACTGTGCCGTTTTCACGGAATGGTGTGGGTAATTTGGCCAAGCCTTCGAGGCTGCTGCCGGCACGGGGGTGCTCGTCATGTGCAAACAATAATGCCTCGCCTTTACGACGCGGTACGCTGACCGGGGTAATTTCTTCTACAAATATTCCTTCATTTTGAGCGCGCTCGGTTTTCACCTGGCTGGACAGTGCAAATGCGTCCTGGTCCTGCCGGGAGATGTTGAATTCTGCGGCGACGTTTTCAGCTGTTTCCGGCATGGAGTCCACGCCGTACTGGGTCTTCATAGCACGATTGACGAAGCGCCAGCCCATGGTGGTGTCATAAATCTCAGCCCTGCGGCTGAAGGCTGAGGTGGACTTTGGCATGACAAAAGGTGCGCGACTCATGGATTCCACACCACCCGCAATAATGAGTTGTGCCTCGCCCGAGCGGATAGTCCTGGCCGCGGTACCGACAGCATCCATACCTGAACCACATAAGCGGTTGAGGGTCATTGCAGGAACGGACTCGGGCAGACCGGCAAGGAGTCCGCTCATACGGGCCACGTTGCGGTTGTCTTCACCGGCCTGGTTGGCACAGCCATAGTAGAGGTCGTCTATAGCAGACCAGTCGACGTCCGGGTTTCGTTTCATCAGGGCCTTGATCGGTATTGCACCCAGGTCATCGGTACGCAGCGTGGATAAACTGCCGCCATAGCGACCGATGGGCGTTCTGATGGCATCACAAATATAGGCGCTGGTCATTTGTATATTCACCCCGTGTTCTGCTCAGCCCTTGAAAACCGGTGGACGTTTTTCCATGAAGGCTGCGACGCCCTCGCGGTAATCAGCGCTCTGGCCGAGTTCCTGCATGGCTTCTTTCTCAAGATCCGTTTGTTCTATCAGCGTATTGCTGCTGGATTCGTTCAGCAGTTTTTTAATCCGGCCCAGGGCACGGGTGGGTTGGGTCGCCAGATGACTGGCCATTTTCTGCGCTTCTTGCTGTAGCACTTCATCGTCAACACATTTCCAGATCAAACCCCATTCCTCGGCGGTCTCAGCAGACAACCGATCGCCCAGCATGGCCAGGCCCTTCGCGCGCGCCAGCCCGACGGCACGCGGCAGGTTGAAGGTACCACCTGAGTCAGGAACCAGGCCGATCTTACAAAACACCTGGATAAAACTGGCCGAACGCGCCGCCAGTACGATATCGCAAGCCAGTGCCAGGCTGGAGCCGGCGCCTGCTGCCACGCCGTTAACCGCACAGATAACCGGTTTGGGCAGATTCATGATGCTGCGAATCAGCGGGTTGTAGTTTTTCTCAACTGACTCACCCAAACCCGGTGCGCCGCCTTCTCCCGTCACGGTTCGATCCCCAAGGTCCTGTCCGGCACAAAATCCACGGCCTGCGCCGGTAATTACTAGGCATCGGATGCCGGCATCTTCGATCACTTGCGCCATCGCTTCACGGACTTCAGCGTGCATTTCTGAGGTGAAGCTGTTGAGTGCCTTGGGGCGGTTTAGCGTCAGTGTGGCGACGCCCTGATTGATATTGAACTCAATGGTGTTAAAACTCATGCTACTTTTCCTGTGGCCAGACCGTGAAAGGATACAAATTGAAGTAATAAATTGATTTTGTGTATCATGCAATTCTATCCGAAATTTGAGGACATTGGTTCATGCCTGTATACAGTCTTGAAGGAATTACACCGGTTGTGCACCCGGATGCGTTTGTGCATGAAACGGCTGTTTTGATTGGTGACGTCATCATCGGTGCGGGTTGCTACATTGGACCGAATGCTTCGTTACGGGGAGATTTCGGACGCATCATCGTGGAGCAGGGTGCAAATGTGCAGGATTGTTGCGTGATGCACAGTTTTCCGGGTAAAGACTGCGTTGTGGAACGTGATGGGCACATTGGTCATGGTGCGGTTTTGCATGGTTGTCGGGTTGGCGTTAATGCAATGATTGGTATGAAATCGGTGTTGATGGATGATGCTGTTATTGCTGAATCGTCGATTGTTGCTGCCTGCTCATTTGTCGCAGCAAAATTTGAGTGCCCGCCGCGCAGCCTGGTGATTGGTACGCCGGCACGGGTTAAGCGTGAGCTCTCGGATCAGGAAATTGAGTGGAAGACGCGGGGTACAGTTGAGTATCAGGAGTTGGCTGAGAGGTATCATTCTTCATTGCTGAGAACGACTGCATTGACTGAAGTGGAGTCTGATCGGGGCAGAATGAAGGTTGGTGATTATGAGTTTAAGCCTCGAGAATAAGCCCGGGAGCTGTTCGCAGCCACCTCATCAAGACTCGCAAAATTCGCAGGTAGTTGGGTGTACCTCCTGAGACCTTACAAAACAGGGAAGTTTTGGAAGAGCCTACAGGGATGTACTCGCGGCGTGTCTCAGGAGGTACACCCAACTGCCGGTGAAACCCCAACGAATCCTTTAAGTCCGGCGTCATCCAGCCGCCGCGACACGGGTACCTTCCCCCTGGGACACGCTTCAAGGCCACAGCCCAGGCTGCCCTCTCGACCGGTTCCCGGTCTCACCTTGTCCATGTGTCGCTCGGTCGCCGACGTCCTGTCGGCTCACGGTCCCAGTGGGAAGGTACCCGTATCCCGGCTTGGCTTTGTGGAATCTAATAGAATCAGGATTCTGCGCGTTCTACTAGCGTCAGGATGTCATACACCGCGACGGTTTCTTCATTTTGGTTTTTTACTTCGACATCCCAGACCACGATACCGGTCGCCCGGTCTTCATCGGGGCGCTTGGCTTTCCAGATTTTTTGCTTGACGGTCAATCGCACCTGGATGGTGTCGCCGATACCGACTGGCTCTACAAAGCGCAGGTTTTCCAGACCGTAGTTGGCCAGTACCGGCCCGGGTGCCGGGTCGACGAACATGCCGGCGGCGGCTGAGATGATGAAGTAGCCGTGCGCCACACGTTTGCCGAATAAGGAGTCTTTGGCTGCTATTTCGTCGAAGTGAGCGTAGAAGTGATCACCTGATATGCAGCCGAAGTTGACGATGTCTGCTTCGGTGACCGTGCGTCGGTGGGTGATCAGGGTTTCGCCGATTTCCAATTCGTCGAAGGTTTTTCTGAATGGATGCACCGGACCGACCTTGGGGGTTGCGCCGGTGGTGAACTGGCGTGTGATCGCGGTGAGTGTATCGGGCGAGCCCTGGATGGCAGTGCGTTGCATATAGTGTTTTATTGCACGGCTACCGCCCAGTTCTTCACCACCGCCTGCGCGGCCGGGGCCACCGTGGACCAGTGGTGCCAGTGGCGAGCCGTGGCCGGTGGATTCTTTGGCGCAATCGCTGTTCAATACCAATATGCGGCCATGCCAGGCCGCTGTTCCCAGAACAATTCTTGCGGCTTCGTCATTGTCTGCGGTGACGATTGAAGCAACCAGGCTGCCACGTCCCATTCTGGCCAGTTCGATGGCTTCCTCTTCGTCCGTGTACGGCATGATGGTGCTGACCGGTCCGAAGGCCTCAATGGAGTGGGCAGCGTCCGTTTCAAATGGTTTGTCACAATATAAAAGGGTGGAGGGAAAGAAAGCGCCATTTTCACGATCTGCCCCGACGACGGCAAACTCCCGCTGGCCTCCATGTACGATTTCACTACCATTGGCCAGTAAATCGACGGCTTTCCAGACGTCTTCGACCTGGTCGCTGCCGACCAGGGAGCCCATACGTACACCTTCTGCGGATGGGTCGCCTATGGGTGTATTGTCCAGACGCGATTTTAGTGCTTCAATCACCGCTTCGACGTGATTCTGCGGTACCAGGGCACGGCGGATGGCAGTGCATTTCTGGCCGGCCTTGACCGTGACTTCCTGCGCGACTCCTTTGACGAACAGGTCAAATTCCGCTGTTCCCGGTCCGGCATTGGCACCCAGGATGGAGCAATTCAGCGAATCTGCTTCCATATTGAACGGGATGCTGTTGGCAACGATATTGGGGTGGCTTTTCAGCATACGGCCTGTGGATGCAGAACCGGTGAAGGTCACGCTGTCCTGTTCATTCAGGTGGTCGAATATGTCACCGGTACGTCCGCAGATCAGTTGGATTGAGCCTTCGGGTAGAATTTTCGAATTGATAATCTCCCTAACCATGACTTCGGTCAGGTAGGAAGTGACGGTTGCAGGCTTGACGATTACCGGTACACCGGCAATCAGGCTGGGGGCGATTTTCTCGAGCATTCCCCAGCATGGGAAGTTGAATGCATTGATGTGCAGCGAGACACCGTGTTTTGCGGTGAGGATATGCCGGCCCACGAAGCTGCCCTTGGCTGAGAGCTGTTCTACCTTGCCTTCAACCGCGAATGTTTCATTGGGTAGTTCACGTCTGGCGATACCCGAGTAGGCGAATACAGTGCCGATACCGCCTTCGATATCGACCCAGCCATCCGCACGGGTGGCGCCTGTCATGGCAGAAATTGCGTAAAAGTCTTCCTTTTTGTCCAACAGGTGCTTTGCCAGTGCTTTGAGCATATTGGCGCGCTCGTGAATGGTCATCTGCCGCAAGGCTGAACCACCGTGCCGGCGGCCATAGGTCAGCATATCAGCAAAATCGAGACCCTGGCTGCTTACCCGACCGATAGGTTCGCCGTTAATAGCATTGCGCACTTCCACGCCGTCGTCGGCCCCCGCTGTCCAGGCACCACATGCATAACTTTCAATTTTCATTCCAGTTCTCCAGCGTGCTGACCAGTTCTGTTAAAAACGCATTGGTTTGGAAGCCATCCAGAACGCGGTGGTCGATCGTCAGGCTGACATAGCACATTGGCCGGATCGCGATCACATCTTCGCCTTCAATCTCTCTTATTCTGACGCGTTTTTCAATCTTTCCAACACCGAGGATGGCGGATTGCGGCTGGTTGATGATAATGGGCGTGGCAATCAGGCTGCCGGAGACACCATGGTTGGAGATGGTGAATGTTCCATTACGTACATCTTCGGGTTTTAGTTTGCCGTCACGGGCACGCTTGGTCAGGTCTGCCAGTGTCGCGGCTATGCCGTCAATACCGAGGTTTTGGGCATTGTGCAGTACCGGCACGATGAGTCCCTGGTCGCCCAATGCCGTGCCAATGCCTATATTGATGTGACGGAAGATTTCCAGATGATCATCGTGCCAGCGGCTGTTCACCCGTGGTACTTTCTGAATCGCTGCAATGGCGGCTGCGACAAAGTAAACCGTTAGTGTGAGCGGCGTTCCCCGGTTGGCGAATGTTTCTTTATTGGCCGCCCGGTGCTGCATGACTGCTGACAGGTCGGCTTCAAATACGGCAGTAACATGCGGGGCCGTGTGCATCAGGCTCGTGACCATGCTGTCTGCGATACGTCGGCGCATCTTGTCGTGTGGAATGATTTCAGTGCCCTCTTCAATTTCTGAAGCGGGTGCAGAAGCTGAAGCCGGGATGGGCTGTTCGATGGGTTCTGGTTTTTCAGTAATCAGGGTTTCTACGTCCTGCAAGGTGATTCTGCCATCCCTGCCACTGCCTGCTAAGCCGCTGATGTCCAGGTCGTGCTGCAGTATTCTTTGTCTGACAGCGGGGCTAAGCCTCTGGTCAGATGATTTAGTTGTATCCGCAGAGACCGAAATTTCGGATACCGGCTCCGGTGAAACCCTGGCATCAAGCTCTGAGCTGGATTGCATCGTGCACAGTACATCACCGGGACTTACATCTTCATCCTGTTGAATTTTAATACTTGCAATCACACCGGCCTCCGGTGCGGCGACTTCAACCACGACCTTGTCGGTTTCAATTTCAACCACCGGGTCGTGGGCAGCGACTTTGTCACCCTCGACAACCAGCCACTGGGTGATGGTTGCTTCTGTGCCTTCCTGCTGGTCTTCAGGGAACCGGATCTCAATGATACCGGTCATCTCAGAACTCGAGCAGGTCTTGCATCGCTGCAGTGATGGTTTCGTGGCTGGGCACCACCGAATCCATCAGTTGCGGGTTGTGCGGGCTGGG
>Ga0209988_10000454_pt1 | contig 25417 bp, 26 predicted proteins | sample N075metaG_FD_183115 | JGI IMG/M metagenome (GOLD analysis project Ga0209988, IMG submission 183115) | Deep subsurface microbial communities from Kermadec Trench to uncover new lineages of life (NeLLi) - N075 metaG (SPAdes) (version 2) | ecosystem: Environmental > Aquatic > Marine > Ocean trench... | reverse complement strand
TAAAACCTGAAAAAGATATGCAGTATAGTTTGCAAAGCAAGTTTGCAGTTTCTAATATGTCAAGTTCTTTACGAAACTTGGCACTAGAAATTGGAAAGATTGCAAATGATATTAGACTAATGGCATCAGGTCCAATTGCAGGATTAGCAGAGATTGGAATTCCTGCAGTTCATGCAGGTTCATCCATTATGCCAGGAAAAGTGAATCCATCTCTAGCTGAATGTATGAATATGATTTGTTTTAACATAATTGGAAATGATACTGCAGTTTCTTATGCGGTGCAAAGTGGACAGTTTGAACTAAATGTAATGTTACCTGGAATGCTAAAGTGTATGCTAGAATCAACAGATATGCTCAAAAATTTCTTGCCAATATTTTCTGCAAATCTAATTGATGGACTTACTGCAAACAAAAACAAATTACGTAAAAATATTGAAAACAGTCCGGTGATTGTTACATTACTAACTCCAAAAATAGGATATCTAAAATCTGCAGAATTATTCAAAGAATCACTAAAGACTGGAAAGACTATCAGAGAGTTAGTTGTCTCAAAGAAATTATTGAGTAACAAAGAAATTGATTTGTTGTTTGGGTAGAGTATGGCAAAGATTTTCGTAGAGGCTTACGGATGTTCGGCAAGTTTTGCTGATTCAGAGATGATTTCAGGACTGATTGTAAATGGAGGCCACACTTTAGTTGATAATTCTTCAAAATCTGATCTAAATATTGTAGTTACATGCTCAGTCAAAGATGCTACTGCAAACAAGATGATTCATAGAATAAAATCATTAAAATCAAAACCACTAGTTGTTGCAGGATGCTTTCCAAAAGCAGAAAAGAGCACTGTTGAAAAATTCTCAGGAAATGCTAGCCTATTAGGGCCAAACTCACTAGGAATGACACTTCAGGTGATCGATTCAGCATTAAATGGTAAAAAACAGGTTGCGTTAGAAGATTCTGATTTATCAAAAGTAGGACTTCCAAAAGTTAGACTAAATCCAGTAGTTGGAATTGTAGAGATTGCAAGTGGATGTATGAGCGAATGTACTTTTTGTCAGACGAAATTATCTAAAGGTGATCTTTCAAGTTATAGATTAGGAGATATTGTTAGACAAGTTCAAACAGAAATCAAGGAAGGATGTAAAGAAGTATGGTTAACATCAACAGATAATGGATGTTATGGATTTGACATTGGAACTGACTTACCATCACTAGTAAATGCAGTTGTAGAAATTCCAGATGATTTTATGATTAGAATTGGTATGATGAATCCAATGTACATGCCAAGAATCAAAGAAGACTTGATAAAATCTTTTGAGAATGACAAAGTTTTCAAATTTCTCCACATTCCAGTACAAAGTGGAAGCGACAAAGTACTTCATGATATGAAAAGAGGTCACACTGTTAGTACTTTTAGAGAAATTGTAAAAAAAGTAAAAGAAAGATTTGGTGACTTTACCATTTCAACTGATATTATAGTTGGATTTCCTTCAGAAACTGAAGAAGATTTTCAAAAGACAGTAGATCTACTTGATGAAGTAAGACCAGATGTGGTAAATCTTTCAAAGTATAGTACAAGACCTGGTACTGAGGCAGCTGAATGGAAACAGATTGATGTTGCAGAAGTTAAGCGAAGAAGTAAGATAATTTTTGATCAGATCAGAAAAACATCGATGGAGAATAACAAAAAGTGGATCGGTTGGACAGGTAAAGTTCTATTTGATGAAAAAACAAATGATGGAATTAAAGGTAGAAACTTTGCATACAAGCCTGTCTTTGTTAGAAATGAAGTAGACATTGGTCAATACCATACAATTGAAATTACAAATGTTACCGTAAACAGTCTTCTAGGAAAGATCGCAAGCTAAATTTTTTAGATCTAAAATTTGATTAAAAAAACGTAAGAAGGTTTTTTATCTAATCAAGGAATAGTATCTGAAATGAGTGTTCAAATGAAAGAACCAGTTCTAGTCATAGGTTTAGGCGGAATAGGCTCAAAATTAGCAGTTCAAGCCAAAGATTCCATTAATTCTGATTGCCTTTTAATTAGTAATGATGTGAAAGATTTTTCATCAGAGACTCCATCTATTCACGTTTCAACAGATTCAGTTGTTAATCCATCTGTTCAATTAATCAGAGGATCAACTTACAAGGTTGCAGACGAAATAAGATCAAAGATTGTAGGTTACTCTACAGTAGTTATGATGAGCAACTTGGCTGGTAAAGCAGGTTCAGCTATGGCACCTGTAATATCAGAGATGTGTAAAGAATTGGACAAAGGACTAATTTCATTTGCAATAATGCCATTCAAGTATGAAAAAGATAGAATTTTCAATTCTGGAATTGCCCTAAAAAGAGTTAGAGAAAACTCTGAATGCACCATTGTGCTTGATAATGACTCTTTACTTGAGAGTAATCCAGATTTGAGTCCTAAAGCATGTTATGATATTGCAAACTCTGCAATTATGCACGTAGTAAAATCACTTGGTTCATCTGAAATGTCTGCTGAAACAAACATTCTCACAACAAGCAAAGATGGACAAAATATTGAAGATTCACTAAGAGATTCACTAAAAATGCTCTATGAAAATGCTCCACCAAATGCAATAAAACGTTCAATGTTGTATGTAGTTGGAGGAAATAATATTCCTGTGGGAGTATTAAATTCAATTTCAAATCTTACTAGTGGAATTCTAAGTGAAAGTAATTCACAAATAGATATGATATCATCTGCTGATGAATCCAAAGTAGTATTATTATCATCCATTCAAGGAATGACAAAATTTGACAATTATGATCCACTTGGAATGATTCCACAAGAAGATACACTTGATTGGGCTACACCAGATTGTAGCATTGATTTTAAATTAGATCTATACCAATTAGAATAAAATAATTTTTTAAAACTAAAATTTTTTGAAAGTAACTATTTTTTTGATGCTTTCTTTGTAGATGGTTTCTTTGAAGATTCTTTCTTTGTAGATGGTTTCTTTGAAGATTCTTTCTTTGTAGATGGTTTCTTTGAAGATTCTTTCTTTGTAGATGGTTTCTTTGAAGATTCTTTCTTTGTAGATGGTTTCTTTGAAGATTCTTGAGTTGGTGTTTCTTTCTTTGTTTCTGTAGTTGGTTTTTCTACTTTGTCTTCAACTTTCTTTGTTTCTGTAGTTGGTTCTTCTACTTTGTCTTCAACTTTCTTAGTTTCTTTTTCAGGAGTTACTTCAGATTCTTCTTCTACATATTGAGAAACAAGAATATATCCATCCTCAGTTTTAGTTAATCTAACTCTAATTTTTCTTGGAGGACTTCGAGCTCCCCTTGCCCAAATTTGATGAGCTACTTCTTCTTCAATTTTGATTGTCTCAACTTTCATGTGATGACGAGCAAATTCTCTAATCATGTTAATTGCTCTAACAGCTCTATGTTGTGGTTGTGAGAGCAAAACTTTACCTAAATTAATAGTATAGACTCTTTCTAATTCTTGAGACAACTATCCTACCTCCACATCAGTTGATCTCCAAGCTCTACGCTTTGGATTTGTTCTAACAGCTCGCTTTGTTTTAAGAATTATCCAAGCTGGAACTGGTACTGCTTGTCTTGTCTTTTTTAACAGACGGATTTTTCTTGGAGAGGACTTACGTGCAGCCATAGAATTTCAGGCACGGAGAGCTCTTTTTAAATGAATCTCAGGATTTTGTTAGATTTTGAATTTGTTTTAGGATTCTTGCTGAAGCACCCCACACTATTTGGTTTTGATACTCAAAAGTATACATTGCTTGAATTAGATTATGAGATGGATCAGGATCATTTGCCATTGTTTTTAAAAATGGTTCTAGTGGAATATGAAAAATTTTTTCAACTTCAGAGTTTGCAGCAAGTGTTGGAATTTCATCAATAATTGAGATAAATGGTAAAATCAAAAAACCAGAATTCAAAGTAACAACAGGTTCTAGTTGACCAATTACCTGTTCTTTAGAAATTGTAAGTCCAATTTCTTCACTAGTTTCACGCAATGCTGTTTGTAAAAGATTTGAATCATTAACATCCAATTTTCCACCAGGAAATGAAATTTCACCTGCATGAAATTTCATATGTTTAGGTTTTTCAGTCATCACTACAATTGGTTCCTTACCATAAATTACTACAAGTACTGATGCCAATCTAAATTCTTCATCAGTTTTAATCACAGGATTTATGGGACTTGAAAATATTAATTTTAATTCATCTAAAAGCATTTTATTTTTTCCTACTATTACACACGGGTTTTGGTATTCAAAGGTTTTAACCAAGGATAGAAAAAATGACAATATGACAATTAGATATGAAGCTAATCCACCAAAGATTTTGTCGGATGTAGATACAAATGAATCAATTCTAAAATTTATCAAAAAAATAAAAAATATTTCAGAAAAATGTGATGCAATACATCTAACAGAAAATGTATTAGGATATCAAAGAGTTTCACCAATAGAAGTTGGAAGAATTATTAGAAATGAAATTCCACAGTTACCAATTACAGTTAGTCTAAGAGTTAGAGACAAGAATGAAAAAGAGATTTCTGAATTTGTAGAGAATTGTATTACCATAGGTTTTTCAGGAATTTTGGTACTCATGGGTGATCCATCACAAACTGGAAAACCAGATTCAGGACAGATTCCAAGTGCAACTGTAAAGAGACTAAAAGAACAAGGTGTAGATTCAAAAATTGATTTGTATCTCTCAATTTCAAATAAACCTAATTTTTCTAAAATTACAAAAAAATTAGAAGCAAATCCTAAAGGATTCATGACACAAGTAGTTCAAAACCTACAACAAGTTCAAAATCTTTTTGATAATCTAAAAGGATTTTCAGTAATTCCAATTATATTATTCCCTTCTGAAAAAAATGAAAAATCTGCCAAATTTTTGAATTTAGAATTAGCATCATACAGTCAAGAATTTGATAAATTTGTAAAAAAAGTACATGAAATTACAGGTGATGTGTTGATTACATCACCCAGTGATTTTAATGGCTTGAATGAATTTTTAGAAAAATTATCTCGTTAAAGTACAAAGTATTTTGCTTGTGGATGATGAACAACAATTGCTGCAGTTGATTGCTCAGGTATAATTTGACCAGCTTCAGTTAACGTCATTCCAGATTTTTCTGGTTGCAAAAGTTTCCAAACAAAATTATGTTGTAATACGTCTGGACAGCTAGGAAACCCCCAACTGTATCTGAGTCCACCTTGTTCTAGATTTAGTTCAGATTTGATTTTTTGATTAATCCATTCTGCTAAGGCTTCTGCCACTTCAACTGCCAATCCATGCAAATAGTAAGCATCAGTATACTTGTCTTCTTTGTTCCATTCTTCTATTTTTTCTACTACTTTGTTGCCTACAGTTACTGATTGGAATGCAACAATGTCATCCTCACCAAAATAATCAGTCAGACAGAGATGTTCTTGTTTAGTAGAACGTGGGAAATCAAATTCTACATCATCACCTGAAGGATTTTCAACAATTAATTTTCCATTTTTATTGTGACATCGAAAATATCCATAAACGATCTCTGGCTCAAAGAGTTTTTCTCGAATAATTCGAATCTTCCATTGATTTAACAAATCTTCATGCTCCTCCTCTAATTCAGTTCCTGCTTTTCCTCTAAGACCCCAAGATAGCTTGAATAATGATTTTTTGTTAATCATCTGCCAAACTTCATCCATCTTGATTTGATCATTCTTTAGACGAATTGGTTCTCCAATTATTTTAGGAATTGGAGATTCTACGGGTTTAATGTTACTCTTTGGAAGGTTTGCAGAATCTACTGTTACAGTAGATTTTTCTTTCCAGTTTTCTATTTTTTCTTTCCATGTAGCTAAAAGTTTTGGTTTTCCATCTGAAACCAAAATATCCATTGTTTTGAGTCCTTCAAACATTGTATTACAATAAAACACACCAGGTTCATAGATTCCATCAATTTTTGCAATTCTATTAATGTAGTTAGTGTTAATTGCAGCACCACCACATAGAATTGGAAGATTCATTTTATTTTTTCTTGCATGTTCTACAAAAAACTGCATCTGCTTTGATGTTGAAACTAATAATGCAGACAAACCTATGGCATCAGGATTGACTTCATCAATTTTTTCTAAGAATTTTTGTAATGGAACCTGTTTGCCTAAATCATATACTGTGTAACCATTATTTTGAAAGATTGTCTTTACCAAATTTTTTCCAATATCATGCACATCACCATAAACTGTTCCCAAAACAAGTTTTCCTTTACTTACTCCCTCTTTTTTTAGCAAATATTTTTCAAGTTCATCAACTGCTGCTTTCATACACTCAGCTGATTTGAGAACAAATGGCAAGATTAATTCTCCTGCACCAAATTTGTCACCAACTTCTTTCATTGCAGGAAGCAGATCTTCATTGAGTGTTCTAATTGCTCCATCATGTGTAATTTCTTGAGGAGCATCTAAAGATAGAATTCCATCACTTTCTTTGATTAGTTCAGTTTTACCTAACTTGTCTGCTATTGCAGATACAACATCATTTTGAATTCCATTTTTGAGTCTGTTTAAAATTCTAAAGTAAGCACGTTTTCCAGGAGGCCAAGAAGGATCAACATCAACTTTTTTGACAGTAGTGCCACTTTGAGAACCTACGTTTTCAAAATAAGTGATTAATTCAGATAATGCATTTGGATGAGTGTTAAAAATTAAATCTTCAGTAAGTTTTCGCTCTTTCTCATCAATCTCACCATAAGGAACAATCTCTTTAGCATTTACAATGACTGTATCAAGTCCAGACTTTAGTGCATGATACAAAAATACTGAATTGATAATTTTTCTTGCATATGGAGCAAGACCGAAGCTGATGTTGCTTAGACCCAATGTAGTAAATGAGTTTGGAAATTTTTCTTTAACAAGGCGAATTCCCTCTAGTGTATTTTTTCCTGCATCAAGAAATTCATCTTCGCCCGTAGCTAAAGTAAATGTAAGAACATCAAAAATAAATTGTTCAATTTTTAATCCATATTTTTTTCCAGTTTCATAAAGAAGTTCAGCTGTATCGACTTTTTGTTGTGGAGTTTTTGCCATGCCATTTGGACCAATGCACAACGCAATAGAAGGCAATCCATATTTTGCCATTATTGGTGCTAACTTTTCAAATCTACTACCATCTCCTTCAAGATTAATTGAATTAATAATTGGTCTTCCTGGAATTTGTTTTATTGATGCTTCAATAACTTCAGGGTCAGTTGAATCAATTACAAGTGGTGCATCAATTTCTAAACTTAATCTTTTTACAAGATTAATCATAAACTCTTTTTCGTCAGAACGTTCAGTGGTTGCAACACAAACATCAAGACAATGAGCACCATCTTCAACCTGAACTCTTGCCAAATCAACTAGACCATCATAATCATCAGCAAGAACTAGCTTCTTTGCTTTACGAGAACCTTGTGTGTTAATTCTTTCTCCAATAATTAGAGGAGTTGGAAGTTGTTTTAGATCAACTGCTTTGAGTGCAGAACTTACTCTAGGAATAGTCAATATTATAAAATCACCTCAGTTTTTCTAAATACTTAACCCTTGAGAGAATTGGCTTTTTCGTCAATAACTTTTCTTAGGGCTTTGATGTGTTCAGGAGTTGTTCCACAACAACCGCCAATTATTCGTACCTTTTTGTATTGATCAAGAAAATCACCTAGTGCATCACTCATCTTTTCTGGAGTCATCTTGTAAACTGCTTTTCCTCCTTGATTTTCAGGCATTCCAGCATTTGGAACTACCAATAAAGTATGTTCATTTTGCTCATCAAGCCATCTAATACTTGGATTCATCTCAATTGGACCAGTTGAGCAATTCAATCCAAACACATCAATTCCCATATCAGAAACAGTTGTGTATGCAGCTTGGATATTTGTACCAAGTAGCATTTTTCCATATTGATCCAAAGTAGTATTAGAAATGATTGGAACTTTTTTGCCAGTCTTTTCTATGGCATTGTGACATGCCTCAATTACTAATTTTACTTCCAATATATCTTGACTTGTTTCAATAAGTAATGCATCAACACCTCCAAGAATCAATCCTTCTGCTTGTTGTTCAAATGCTTCACGGATTTCATCAAGTGGTTTTTGTCCCAAGTCAGGATCAGTTGAACTGGGAAGAAAACCTGTTGGACCCATAGAACCAATTACATATCGTGGTGTTTCTGAATATTCTTCACAAACTTTAGTTGCTAGTTGTGCAATTTTTTTATTAAAATCAACTGTTTGATCACCAAAACCATATTCATCTAGTTTGATTTTGTTTGAACCAAAAGAATTTGTTTCAATACAATCAGCTCCTGCATCTAAATAATTTCTGTGAATTTCTTTAATCCATTCTGGATGTGTAATAACTAAACCATCATTAAAACCATCTTGATTGTTTGGAAAGTCTTCTGGTTTTGGATCATGCTTTTGAATCTCAGTTCCCATTGCACCATCAAAAAGTAAAATTCTATTTTGTAATGCATCTAAAAATAATTCTTTTTCTGTCAACTTAATTTCAAAATGTACTGACACAGTTTAACTCTTTTCAGAAAAATCCACAAACATTGAGGTGATTGATACGTATATTGAAATTAGGTAAAAGATGAATTACATGTACATTTATGCAAAAGATTCAAGTAAATAATCGAGTTCGTAGTGCAACCTTTTTTCAGCATGCTGGAGTATCAATTGTTTTTGTATTCATGCCCATTATTGCAAAAAGTGTTACAGATTCCATACTTGAGATTGGGCTTATTATAGCCTCATTTAGTTTTGCTCAGATTTTATCTGAAATCTATTTTGGCAGACATTCAGACAAGAAGGGTACTAGGCTCAAATTTATCAGAATTGGCTTCATTGGATGTGCTGCAGCCTTTGGACTACATTATTTTGCAGATGATATCACTCTATTACTTTTGGCAAGAATAGGAGCAGGAATTGCAAGTGGAATAATGATTCCTGCAATGATTGCATATGCATACGAGATAAACGTTGAGAGAAAAAGAGCAGCAACAATAATTTCATTTCATGCATTAGGATGGCTTGCAGGAATTGGAGCCGCTGGATTTGCAAATGACCTAAAAATAATTTTCATAATTAGTGCAGTTTCATTTTTAATTGGATTAATGTTTACAATTAAACTGCCAAATATATCACAAGAAAAAGAGCTAGAACCAGGAACTACAAAGAAAATTATTGTAAAAAATAAATTTCTATTTTTATCATTATTACTAAGACATATTGGAGCAGCAGCTGTATGGACTATTCTTCCATTAATGTTAATAGAAAAATTAGGTGCTGAACTTTATCAAATATCAATCATATATGTTGCAAATACATTGACTGCATTTATCTTGATGAACTTGATGGCAAGTAGAATTAATATTTCAAATATTACTAAATTCAAAATTGGAATTGGTTGTACAATATTTGTCTTTATAGGACTGTCAGTAATTACAGAGTGGTGGATGGCAATGCCATTTATGGCATTAGTTGGTGGAACTTGGGCATTTTTATTTATTGGAGGAAACTTTCATCTAATGGAGAACAACCCACGCTCTACATCAACTGCAATTTTTAGTTCTACATTATCAATTGCAATGGTATTGGGTCCTATAATTGCAGGAGGTATTGCATTTGTATTTGACTATATTGCAGTCATGTATTTTGCAATTGCGATTATTTTGTGTGCGTTTGTAGTATCACTAAAGGTAAAAATTTAAAAAAATTATTCTAGATATTATTGTAATCCCCATCTTGACATTACTTTGTTTTCTAGTTTTTTGAATACAACACTATCAATTACAAGACCAATAACCATTATCACAACCATTATTGAAATGACTTGTGAGACATCATTTAGTGAACGTCCTGCATTTAGTAAGAATCCTAGTCCTAGGAAGGAAAACAACAGTTCAGCACCAATTACGCCTCGCCATGCAAAAGCCCATCCCTGCTTAAAGCCTGAAATCATGTATGGAAATGCTGCAGGAATCAATACCGCCGTAATTAGCTGACTTCCCTTTGCACCCATATTTCTTGCAGCCTCGATATAGTGAGGATCAATGTTTTTGACTCCAGTGTAGGTGTTTATCGTAACTGCAAAGATTGCTCCAATTGCAGTAACAAAAATAATTCCACCATCTGTTAATCCAAACCAAAGAATTGCAAGAGGGACCCATGCAATAGAAGGAATTGATTGTAATCCTAAAACTAAAGAGCCAACAGTTTGGTTGATTACCTCAACTCTAGCCATGAAAATTCCTAAGACAACTCCTCCACTAATTGCAATTGTTAATCCAATTGCTAATCTCCACATGCTAGTTGCAATTCCATAAAACAAGCTACCATCTGCTGCACCATATGCCAAATCTTCAGCTACTTCATATGGAGATGGAAAGATGTTATCAGGCCAAATTCCTGCCATTGAAATAATTTGCCAAATTACAATGATTCCAACGTAAAATGCAATTCTATGTGGTGTAAAATTTTTTCCCATTATAATCACTCTTTATTTTTCTTTACCTCAGGTCTAAGTTCTGCTAAAATTTCTTGTTGTAGTTTGAGTAATGATTCATCTTCAGTAACTCTAGGTCGTGGAAAATTATTTTCAAATTCTTTTTTGATAATTGATGGACGATTACTGAAAACAACTATTTTATTTCCAAGAACTGTAGCTTCTGCAACATTATGAGTTACAAACAAAATTGTCTTCTTTGTTTTCTCCCAAATTAGTTGCATTTCAACTAATAGTAAATCACGAGTCTGTGCATCAAGTGATGCAAATGGTTCATCCATTAGTAATACATCAGGATCCATAACAAGGGCTCTAGCAATAGCTACACGTTGTTTCATTCCAGTTGAAAGTTGGTAAGTATAAGAATTTGCAAATTTTGTTAGCTGCATCATATCCAAATATCTATTTGATATCTTGGCTCGCTCATCTTTTGGAATACCTGCCATCTTTAATCCAAATTCTACATTATCTTGAACTGTGAGCCATGGAAATAGCGCACCTTCTTGAAACACCAAAATTCTCTCAGGACTAGTCTCAGAAACTGGATGACCATCAAATATAATTTGTCCCTCATCGGGCGTCTCCAAGCCTGCAATAATACGTAAAAATGTAGATTTACCACAACCTGATGGGCCTACTATACATACAAAGTCACCTGCCTCAACTTTTAGATTAATTCCACCTAGTGCCTCGAGTTTATGAGATTCATGGCTAAAGAACTTTACAATATTTTTTGCCTCTAACTTTGTCATCTAGGTACTTCCCCCAAGTTCAAATTTGTATCATAGTAAAAAATTCCAGACAGATCATATCCATTTCTTCCCAGATATCCTAGTGCATCAGCTCTCTCAGCAAAGGTAAGAACAGAATCAGGTTTGGGATCTGCAGTAATTGAAATATTAGATAATGCAATATCTACAACATCATCAGACAAAGACTGACCTAAATAAGAATTTAAAAAATCATTAAAGACAATTCTAGTTTCAACAGGATGTTCAGTAATCCAGATTGTTGTTTCAAGATGAGAATTTAAGAAATTAGAAATGACTGTTGGATTTTTTTCAATGTAATCCACATTACCAATTAAAAGAACAGATGCAAATTCATTGTTTGGCCATAGTTCTTCTTCATGAAACAATCGTTTCCCACCAAGTTCAGTTTCTAAAATTGTGGCCCAGGGTTCTGGAACCCATGCACCATCAATATCTCCTTTAACAAACAGTGTATAGATATCAGGGTTTGAAATATTATAAACAATTACAGAACCGCCTTTTTCTGCTGGCTTTAATCCATTTTCAGAAAGATAGTAACGAAGTGATACATCTTGAGTGTTACCAATTTGAGGAGCAGCAATTTTTTTTCCTGCAAAGTCAGAAGCAGAATTTATTTCTGAGTTTGGGTGAACAATAAAGCTAGCACCACCACTTGCAGCACCAGCAAGAATTTTTATGTTATGATTTTCTGAATTTAAAAATCCGTTAATTGCAGGGCCTGGTCCAACATATGCAACATCAATAGAATTAGCAAACAAAGCTTCTATTGCTTGTGGTCCACTATCAAAAACTCTGGTTTCAATTTTTAGTTCTCCAAGACTATTTTGAAAAAATCCATTCCACATTCCTACGATTGGAACTGCATGACCAACGTTTGGAAAATATCCAATACGAATCTTGTTTTCATGCGTAGTATCATTAGAAAGTGCAATTACCAATACAGATAACAGTACAATTCCAACAATTCCAGCAGAAATTGCTGATCGAGTTTTCATAAAACAGCGTTATATTTGGCGGTTAAATAATCATCGAATTTTAGCTTAAGCTAGGCTGAAATTTTTCTTTAAAAAAAATTAGATTCCAGCCTAACACAAAAAGATAAATTCCAAAATATGTCGAAAAAGATGTTTCATGACTCAAAAAGGAATTCTTGCATTCTCTGGAGGACTAGACACTTCAGTTGTTGTAAAATATCTACAAGAAGAACACGACATGGATGTCATTACAGTGACAGTAGATGTTGGACAATGTGATGATATTAAAAAAATTGCAGCTAAAGCAAAAAAACTTGGTGTAAAAAAACATTACAACATTGATGCACGAAAAGAATTTGTCAAAGATTATATTTTTCCATCAATTAAAGCCAATGCACTTTATCAGAAAAAATATTGTCTTGCAACAGCACTTGCAAGGCCACTAATTGCAGAAAAAGTTTTAGAGATTGCAAGAAAAGAAAAAGTAACAGCATTAGCACATGGATGTTCAGGTAAAGGAAATGATCAAGTACGATTCGATATCACACTACAATCGGGTTCTGACCTACCAATCATTGCTCCAATTCGAGACAAAAATTTGGATAGGGATACTGAATTAAAGTTTGCAAAAAAACATGGAATTGAAATTGATGCTGTGGCAAAAAAGTTTAGTATTGATCAAAACTTGTGGGGACGTGCAATTGAAGGAGGAGTGTTAGAAGATCCATACAAGGAACCTCCGGATGATGTATTCATTTGGGTTAAAACAAAAAACTTGCCAGACAAACCAACGTATTTAGAAATTAAATTTGAAAAAGGAATTCCAGTTAAAGTTGATGATAAAGAAATGGATTCTCAAAAATTAATTGAATACATCAACAAAAAAGCAGGTGATGCAGGTGTTGGAATAGTTGATCATATTGAAGACAGAGTTGTTGGAATTAAATCCCGTGAAGTATATGAAACTCCTGCAGCTACTTGTTTGATTGAAGCACATGCAGATTTAGAAAAGATGGTTCACACTAAACATGAAAACAAGTTCAAATCCCTAATTGATGATGAATGGGCATACTTGGTGTATTCTGGGCTTTGGTCAGACCCACTCAAAACAGATCTTGATGGGTTTATTGAAGCATCACAAAAACCAGTATCAGGAAGTGTGAAGCTAAAGTTGTACAAAGGAAGCCTAAGGGTAGTTGGAAGAAAATCAAAAAATTCATTGTATAATCAGGGTATTGCCACTTATAGTTCAGAATCAACATTTGATCAGAGATTAGCCAAAGGATTTGTAAAATTATGGGGAATGCAGACAACAGAAGCTAATAAATTACAAAAGAAAATTTCAAAAAAAATATGAACTGCCCAGAATGTGATGCAACATTAAACATTCCAGACGATGCCTCGGTTGGAGAAATTATCTCCTGTCCTGATTGTGGCGCTGACTTTGAAATCGCTAAAAAAGACGGATCAAATTTAGAGCTAAAGCAAGCAGAAACCGTAGGTGAAGACTGGGGAGAGTAATGTCAAAAGTATGTATCGTGTTTGACCGTCTGAGAACAGAAGAAAAAATGCTTCAAAAAGAAGCAACAAATCTTGGTCATGATACAGTGATGTTGGATGCAAAAATTACTCAAATTAACACAGATAGTAAAAAAGAAGACTATGAATTTGGTGACATTGTTTTAGAAAGATGTGTCAGTTATTTTAGAGGACTTCACTTTACTGCAAGTCTAGAATTTATGGATGTGCCAGTACTAAACAAATTTGATGTTGCAAATATTTGTGGAAACAAGATGTTTATGACTTTACTTTTAAAAAAAAATAACATTCCAACACCAAAAACATACTTTTCATTTTCAAGTGAAGGTGCTGCAAAGAATTTAGAGAAAGTTGGATATCCACTAGTGATCAAACCAGTGATAGGAAGTTGGGGCAGAGGTGTAATGCCAATTAGAGACAAAGATACAATGGAGGCAGTTTTTGAAATAAGAGACATTACAGATAGTCCACATGATAGAATTTACTACTTGCAAGAATTAATCAAAAGACCACCAAGAGATATCAGAATAATCACTGTAGGAGATGAACCTATTGCAGCCATGTACAGAAAATCATCAGGTGGTTTTAAGACAAACATAGCACTTGGGGCAGATCCAGAAATTTGTAAGATCACAAAAGAAATGGAGGATATGGCAGCAAAAGCATCAAAGGCCATGGGTGGAGGAATTTTAGGAATAGATATGATGGAAGATGAGCAAAGAGGACTTGTTGTACACGAAGTCAACAATACAGTTGAATTCAAAGGATTGGCAAGAGTTGCAAAACGAAACATTCCAAAAGAAATGATAGAATTTGCTCTAAACTACGTTAGGAAATAAATTATACTCCATAACGAGGAGGTTTATCATGAAAGTAGGTATTGTAGGCGCATCAGGATATGTAGGTGGAGAGACACTTCGTCTTCTTGTCAATCATCCAGATGTTGAGATAGCAATGGTAACATCAAGACAGCATGTTGGTGAATATATTCATAGAGTGCAACCAAGTTTGAAGGGATTTACAGATCTTACTTTCTCAGAATTAGATTATGATAAATTAACTGACAAATGTGATCTAGTATTCACAGCTGTTCCACACGGTACTGCAACTGAAATTGTAAAGGCTCTCTATGATAGAGGAATGAAAATAATTGATTTGAGTGCTGATTACAGATTACATAATCAAGAAGATTATGACAAATGGTATGGATGGGAGCACCCACATCCGGATTATTTAGAAAAATCAGTTTTTGGAATTCCGGAATTACATAGAGAAAAAATTAAAAAATCACAACTTGTTTCTTGTCCAGGATGCATGGCAGTTACATCGATATTAGCACTAGCTCCATTAATTCGAAATAACATTATTGAGACAGAACACATTATTGTTGATGCAAAAATTGGGTCTTCTGGTGCAGGTTCTGGTTCTGGAACTGCGCATGCAATGAGAGCAGGAGTGATTAGGCCATACAAACCAGCAGGGCATAGACACACAGGTGAGATTGAACAAGAACTTAGTGAAATTGCAGGAAAGAAGATTCGTGTTTCAATGAGTCCACATGCAGTTGATGTAGTTCGTGGAATTTTGTGTACAAACCATACATTCATGCAAAAAGACATAGATGAAAAAGAATTGTGGAAATTGTATCGTCAAGCATATGGTGATGAAAAATTTATCAGACTTATACGAGACAAAAAGGGATTATACAAATTCCCGGATCCAAAGTTTTTAGTTGGTTCAAACTTTTGCGATATTGGATTTGAAATTGATGAAGACAATAACAGATTGATTGCTTTATCTGCATCAGATAACTTGATGAAAGGTGCAGCAGGTTCAGCAATTCAAAATATGAATATAATGTGTGGTTTTGATGAAATGGATGGACTAAGATATACTCCACTAACTCCTGTTTAGAAATGATCACAATCAAGATTGGTGGAAGTGTTATAGATAATTTACATCCATCTACAATTGCAGACATTAAAAAAACAATAGAATCAGAAGGGGTGATTTTAGTTCACGGTGGTGGAAAAGAAGTTACAAAAGTTTGTAAACAACTTGGAAAAGAACCAAAATTTGTAACATCTCCTAGTGGAATCAAAAGCAGATACACTGACAAAGAGACTATGGAGATTTTTACAATGGTAATGTCTGGAAGAATAAACAAGACAATTGTTCAGTTACTTCAGAAAAATGGTATTAATGCGATCGGTCTTTCTGGAGTGGATGCCAAAGTTATAGAAGCTGACAGAAAAAAGAAACTCATCATAATCAATGAAAAAGGTAGAAAACAAGCTATTGATGGAGGCTACACTGGAAAAATTACCAATGTAAACTCTAAATTCCTAAAATTACTCTTAGAGCAAGGGCTTACACCTGTTATTTCACCTATTGCAATTAGTGAAGAGTCAGAATTTCTTAATGTTGATGGAGACCGGGCTGCAGCATATGTAGCAGGAAAAGTAGGCAGTGACAAAGTTTTATTCATTACAGACGTTGACGGACTCTTAATGGATGACAAACTTGTTCATAAACTAACATTAGCTGAAGCAAAAGAAATCAGACCGAAAATAGGACCAGGAATGGAAAAGAAGATTTTAGCAGCTACTGAAGCATTGGACATGGGTGTTAAAGAAGCATTGATTGCAAATGGTCAGAAAGAAAATCCAATATCTTCTGCAATTGCACATGATAATTGTACAGTGATTGAACATGAGTGAAGATCAATTTATGGGAAATCTCTATCAAAGATTCCCAGTTACAATTGAAAAAGGAGTTGGAGCTCATGTATGGGATGTTGATGGAAAAGAGTACATCGATTGTATGGGAGGATACGGTGTTGCTCTAGTAGGTCACCAAAATCAAAGAGTCAACAATGCAATCAAAGTACAACTTGATAAAATTATCACAGTTCATAGTTCATTCTACAATAAAACAAGAGAAGAGTTTTTGAAATTGCTTATTGGGCTAGCACCCAAAGGACTTACACAAGTTCATTTAAACAATAGTGGAGCAGAAGCAATTGAAGCTGCAATAAAGTTTGCAAGAAAGTTTACTGGTAAAAAAGGAATGGTTGCAATGAAAGGTTCCTATCATGGAAAATCTTTTGGTGCTTTGTCATTAACATTTAATCCAAAATACAGAAAACCATTTGAACCACTTGTTGAAAAAGTTTCTTTTGCATCTTTTGGAGATATAGAATCACTTCGTTCTGTAATTGATGATGATACAGCATTTGTAATTTTAGAACCAATACAAGGCGAAAGTGGAATTATTGTTGCACCTGAAGGATTTTTACAAGAAGTAAGAAAACTTTGTGATGAGAAAGGAATTCTGTTAATTTTTGACGAAATACAAGCTGGTTTAGGTCGAACTGGACGTTTATGGGCTTGTGATCATTGGAATACTGCACCAGATATTTTATGTCTTGCAAAAGGAATAGCAGGAGGAGTGCCAATGGGTGTAACTCTTGTAAGACCAGACATTCTATCTTCAATGAACAAAGGAGAACACTCTTCAACATTTGGAGGAAATCCAATTTCTTGTGCAGCAGGGATTGCAGCTCTTAAAGCATTAACAGAAGATGGGTTAATTGAAAATTCTGAGAAAATGGGAAAAATTTTCAGAGAAGGATTAGAAAAATTAAAAGAAAAACACATGATGATTAGAGAGATTCGTGGAAAAGGACTCATGATAGGAATAGAGATGAAATTTGAAATCAAAGATATTCTAATGGAATTAATAAAAGATGGTATTCTGATGTTATACTCTGGACGAAATATACTAAGAATTCTTCCACCATTAGTAATATCTGAAGAGGACATAACAAAAGTTTTACATGCTCTTGATTCTATACTAACAAAAGAGGAGCAAAAACGTAATGTACAAAGATAAAGTAGACGAAAAAATAATAGAATATCTAAAAGAAAACTCTAGAGAATCATTTGTAGACATTGGTAAAAAATTAAAGCTTTCTGAATCAGCAGTAAGAAGAAGGGTAAAAAATCTATTAGGCAGCGGAGTAATTAAAAAATTTACTTTAGAACTTGGTGAAGAAAATGCTACTAGTGCAATTGTTTTACTTTCAGTAGATTCTGCAACAGATACATCTAAAGTTTCTTCAAAACTAATTAAATTAGAAGGAGTAAAAACAGTTTATGAAATTACAGGTCAATACGACATTACAGTAATTATCAGTGCAGCAACAATTACTGAAATTAATAATAGTATTGATGCATTAAGAAAGATTCCAGGTGTAGTTGACACAAATACTGTAATTATTTTGAAGAAAGTAGTCTAAAACGACTTTCGTTTCATAATTTTAATTCAAAACTAAATTAGGATCATTTTTAGTTATTTCCAACGAACCTAGTACGAATATGTTTATATTCTCAATTTAGGTCAACGGTTTTAGTAATGAATGATCCGAATCACTATGCAAATATTTACAATGCATTTGGCAAAAACCCAAAGAAGATTAGAATTCTAGATAGTACGTTAAGAGAAGGTGAACAACATCCAGGTGTTTCATTTACAAACAAACAAAGAATTCAGATTGCATGGATGTTAGATTATTTTGGAGTTGATCAAATTGAAATCTCACCAGTCATATCAAAAGATCATAAAGAAGCAACTAAGACAATCATCAAACAAGGATTAACAGCAGATATTGTTTCTCATGGACGCGCTCTCAAAGCAGACATCGATATTTCATTAGATTGTGATGCCAAATGGTGTGCTGCATATTTAGGAATCTCAGACATCCATCTAAAAGATAAACTACGTATTTCAAGAGAAGAGGCACTTGATAGAGCTGTAGAAACTGTAGAGTATGCAAAATCTCATGGTCTTAAAATTAGATTTACAGTAGAAGATGGAAGTAGAGCAGAACCAGAATTTTTACTCAAAGTTTGCAAGGCAATTGAAGAAGCAGGAGTTGATCGAATTAGTCTTCCAGATACAGTTGGAATTTTACGTCCAATTGGAATGTATAATTTTGTTAAGAAAGTCAAAGAGGTAGTAAGTGTTCCATTAGATGCGCACGTTCATAATGATATTGGGTTTGCAGTAGCAAATGCATTTTCAGCATGTGATGCAGGAGTTGATCAGATTCATACGACTATTGATGGTATTGGCGAAAGAACAGGAATTCCACCTCTTGCAGAAGTTGCAGTAGCACTAACGTATCTATACAAATCACCAAACGATTTCAGATTAGATATGTTACTGGATCTGTCTAAATTAATTGAAGATTACACATCAATCAAACCATATGACTCAAAACCAATTGTAGGAACGTCTGCATACAAACACAAAGCAGGAACACACCTTGCAGCAATTATTAGAAACCCTGCATCCTATGAGCCCATACCACCAAGAGCAGTTGGGAACAGACGAAGAATTGTCTTTGGGGAATTAGCAGGAAAGACAGGAGCTGCGTATCTAATGTCACTATTAGGCCTTGAAAAAAACGATGAAAGTGCAAAAGCAGTTGCAGCTGGATTGAAGAATCTGAGAATGGGTGATCTTATTGATATTCCACTTGAAGACAAACTTGAAAAAAAGATAATTAATGATAAATAGAGAGATAATGTGAGGAGAAAATATGTCAAAATGTGAAGAATGTGATGCAAATATTTCCGTACCAAGTGATGCACTTGATGGAGAGATTGTAACATGTCCAGAATGTGGAGCAAGTTTTGAATTAACAAAAGGTTCAGATGGTTTTGATCTAAAGCCTGCCCAAACGGTTGGCGAGGATTGGGGACAGTGAGTCCTGACGTTACAATTCTTTACGATAACATCCGTTGGGAAGAAAAAGCTCTACTAGAAGCCGGTAAAAAAAATAACATCAACGTTCAGATGGTTAATTGTAAAAAACTTGCATTAAATTTAGAAAAAAATCCTGAAGATTACGGAGTAGTCATCCAGAGATGTGTGAGTTACTATAGAAACTTGCATTCAACTGCAGCCCTGGAAGGACTTGGAGTCAAGGTAATTAATTGTCTCAATACAGGAATTTTTGCAGGAAACAAATTATTCACACACATGTTACTAAAGAAATTTGGAGTACCAACACCTGATGCAACAGTTGCTTTTTCAAAAGAAGCAGCTTTGGAAGCATTAGAAACACAAGGATTTCCCAGAATCATCAAACCAACAGTTGGAAGTTGGGGTAGACTAATTTCAAAATTAAATGATAAAGAATCAGCTGAGGGAATTATTGAAAGCAGAGAAAAGATGTACCCAATTCACCAAATTCATTATCTAGAAGAATTTGTAAAAAGACCACCAAGAGACATTAGAGCTATAATGATAGGAGATAAAATAGTAGCAGCAATTTACAGAACTTCTAAAAATGGAAATTGGAAAACGAATATGGCACTTGGAGGAGTAGCAGAACCATGTAAGGTTACACCAGAAATGGAAGAAATGTGTATTAAGGCAAAAAATGCGGTTCAGGGGGATATCGTAGGTGTAGATTTGATGGAAAGTGATGATAAAGGACTAGTGGTTCACGAGGTTAACAATACAACAGAATACAAAAACACAGTTAGAGTATGTAAAGTAGACATTCCAACTAAAATGCTAGAATATGCATTAAAGATAGGCAAATAAGAATTGAATTCTCATTTTACAGTAACACCAAGTTTTGCAGTAAAGACACTTGAGAAAGCACTCAGACTTTACACGCCATCTCTTAGTGAAAAACCAATGACAGACTTTTTAGCTGATAAATGTGATGATTTGGGATTTGATGATATTAAAATTGATGAAGTAGGAAATTTGATTGCGAAAAAAGGAACAGGTTCACCAAAAATTATGTTATGTGGACACATGGATGTTGTTCCAGGAAAAATCAAAGTTAGAAAAGAAGGAGATTATCTGTATGGACGTGGGGCATCAGATGCTAAAGCACCATTAATTGCAATGTTATTTGCTGCAGCAGCAATTCAAAATAACAACGGAACTATAATTTTTGTAGCAGCTGTAGATGAAGAAGGTAGCGCTACAGGAATAAAAAATCTTGTAAAAAAAGAGATGGGTATTGATTATGCAATTTTCGGAGAACCAAGTGGAGTAAAACAAGTCACAATTGCATACAAAGGAAGGTTAGCAATTAATCTCAAAGTTACAGTTGAGGATAGTTCACATGCAAGTGCACCATGGCTTTCAAAAAATGCAATTCAAGAATCAATGATTTTTGCAAAAGAACTCAAAGATGGATTAGAAGCAGGTCAAGATGATAAAACTAAAGGAATGTTATTGACTGTAACTATAACTGAAATTAAAGGGGGTATTAGTCATAATGTTACTCCAAAAGAATGTGAAACTACTTTTGATATTAGAATTCCAGTAGACATGAATTGTAAATCTATTGAACAAAAAATTGCAACGTTAGTTAAAGAAATTGCAAAGAGAAGAGAAGTTGAGGCATTTTATTCAATTCTTGATGAAACAGAACCATTTGAAGCAGATCATAACTCACCATTAGTTAGAGCATTTACTCTTGGAGTGATTGATGTAGAACATTCAAGACCAACTCTAATTAGAAAAACAGGTACAGGAGACATGAACGTTCTTGGAAATCAGTGGAATATTCCTGTTGTCACATTTGGTCCTGGAGATCCTCATGAAGCCCATACAATTGATGAGAAGGTATCAATTGATGAGTATCTAAGAGGAATAGAGATTCTCAAGAAAACTCTTCAGCATTTAAAAAGACTTCATGATAAAAAAATGCAGTAATGCTTTGGTTTGTAGGTTTAGGAATTTCTGGGTTCAAATCAATTCCTAATGAAGCACTAGATGTTTTATCAAAAGCAGATATTGTCTATCTTGAACAGTTTACAAGTCCAATTGGAAAATCAGACTTGGTTAAAATTAAAAATGCAGTAAAAGGAGAATTCAAACCTGCAAAGAGATGGTTAGTAGAAGATGGAAATGAAATTTTACAAAATGCAAAGAAAAAAAAAGTGGTTTTGTTATCATATGGAGATCCATACATTGCAACAACTCACATTGAATTAAGAACAAGAGCAATTAAAGAAAAAATAAAGACATACTCCATTCATGCATCATCATCGCTTACTTCAATGATTGGAGAATGTGGCTTGCATTTTTACAAAATTGGAAGAATTGCAACAATAATGAGTGAAACAAAATCACTTACAACACCATACTATCTAATTTACAAAAATATCATTGAAGGAAATCACACAGTACTTCTCTTGGAATACAATCAAGACAAAGATTTTTTCTTGGATCCTAAAGATGCATTAAATGCATTACTAGAAACAGAAAAGGGACAAAGAAGAAATGTCATTAATTTATCCACATATGTGATAGTTGCATCAAGAATAGGATTCAAGGATCAAAGAATAATTTCAGGAAAAATATCTAGCTTGAAGAAAAGAGATTTTGGAAAGCCACCACACACTGTAATAGTTCCTGGCAGATTACACTTTACTGAATCAGATGCCTTGAAGATATTAGTGGAATGTATTGATGAGCCATTTGATAATTCTGAAAAAACAAAAAAGATTTCAGTTCAGATGATGAAAAAATATGTTCCAATGGTCAGAGAGGCACTTGAAGAAGTTGAACCATTCTATAAAGATCAAAAAGAATTTCAAGTGATTTTAGAAAATGCAGAATTGTACATACTTGATGCAGAAAAATTCCTAGAAGATGGTCAAGACGAGGTAGCAATTTTGAGTATTGGATATGCAGATGGCCTTGTAGATGCTTTAAGATTGGCAAAAGGTATGGATCCAAAAATGTAATCCATTTTCGATGAATTAAAGAGAGGGTCTAAAAATAAGAAAAATATTGGAAATTAATGAAAAGGTAATTCTTTCTGCCATGTATGTATCTCAAATTAATGGAAAATCAGCATTTGAGATAATTAAGAAAAAAAGTCTGCTTTCAGATGATGTAATTAACTCAAAGATTGATGAATTAATAAAAAACCAACTTGTAAACGAGGATAGAACCACACTTACAGAAATTGGACGAGATTCATTGCACGTAGTGTTATCAGGAGGTGTTTTTGATATTATTCATCCGGGTCATATTTCCACACTTAATGCAGCAAAAGCATTAGGGGATGTTCTAGTAGTAGTAGTAGCAACTGATAACACATCTGAAAAGATGAAGAAAAGAAAACCACTACATACTCAAGAACAAAGACAAGAATTAGTAAATTCACTTTCAATGGTAGATCTTTGTCTTGTAGGACAAGAAGCAGATATTTTCAAGACAGTCAATCGTGTAAGACCACAAATTATTGCATTAGGTTATGATCAAGTTCATCAAGAGAAATTCATCACAGATGGGTGTAAGAGAATTAATCTTGATGCAAAAGTTGCAAGGTTACAATCCCCAACCCCTGAAATCTCTAGTTCAAAAATTGAAAAAGAGTATGGAAAAGATATTCACGGAATCTAGGAAGTAATTGGAATCTTGATTGAAATTTTTGATCCATTTTTTATTTTTGCAGCTTTTCTTATACAGACTTTAGATATTAACTCAATTATAGAATCATCATGATGAGTTCGCTCAAGTATAATTAATTCACAATTAATTGAATTGTTGAGTTTAGCTGGAAAGCATTTTACCCATCCATAGGTTCTCTTTCCATCTGAAAAGCTCGTAATTTTGATGCCTTCTAAAATTTCAAATTGTTTAATTGCTTCTTGATGAATTTTTTTATTTAATCTAACATTTAGAGTTCCTGGAAATGGAATGTATCCAATTTTTGGTTTGAATTGTTTTGTATATCCTTTTAATGCCATATAGTATGCACCCTCGCCCATTCCAGAAACCAAAGTTCCTTTTAGATCGACATGTGAAGGCGAAGAATCCAAACTTTTTTGTAAAATGGCTGAGAGTTTAACCATTTCAGAGAAACCTTTTGAAGTAATTTTTACAGAAATGTTTCTTCCACTGACTATTCTCTCAATGAATAGATTTTGTTCTAATTCAAGGAGATGTTTTGATGCAGCTTGCTGTGATTTTTTGATATTTTTTCCAAGAGATGAAGAAGTGATACTAACATAGTTGTATTTTGCTCCTTTTGATAGAAGATAAGAGAGAGTTAAGAGATGCTGAATTTTTAGTTCAGTCATCTAGAAAGCCTATGCAATACCTAAATCACTAAATGTTTTAAGCGTCATATCAGTAGAGTTGGTTAGTTTAGCAACTCTATGTCCTATAACACATTCAACGCCTGCATTTTTTGCACCTTCTAATAGTCTTTGAGTGATGATTCCATCTAACAGAAGATACTTGATTCCTGACTGTGTGGATAATTTACTAACAATCTCACTAATTGGAACTTTGAAAATTTCCTTTTGATCACTGTCTAGTGCAACTGCTTCAAGTGTTTCATTAAGATCTGGGAAAACCTTTGATGCAATCTCTACAATTGGTTTATCATCTTCATTTTTGAGTGATGGTGCAGGTTTTCCAATTTTAATTTCATTAGCAACAGGACTTAGAATTTCATCAATTCTTTGTGGAGTTAGTTCTTCAACTTCAGTATCGTTATCTGCTTGAAGTTCATAGTCTAATGTAACAACAGATTTTAGCTCTTTGAGAATAAATCCACCTGATCTATCTCCATCAAGGAATGCAACAACAGTATCTTTTGTATTACATAGTTCTTTGATTGATTCATCAATTTTTGCACCTTCAATTGCAAGTGCATTATCATAACCTGCTCTTAGAAGATTGATTACATCAGCTCTTCCTTCAACAAGAATTACCCAAGTAGAATCAATGAGACCAGAACTGCATGTAAGTTTTGATGGACCATATGTTGATAGTTTTCCAGCTTCACCTCTGTGAACATCATTTAGCATACTTTCTCCTTCACTAACAGTTTTTGTTGCCCATTTTTGTTTGATTTCTTTAGCACGTCTTACAATGTCGTCTTTCTTTGCAGCTCGAACATCATCAATAGCATCTAATCTAAATTTACAATCAAACGGACCTACTTTGTCAATACTCTCAATTCCTGCAGCAATTAATGCACAAGTATCAATATCAGTACTCATTGGAATTAAAGCAGAACCCGTTGTAGTATTAGCTGTGGATTTTGCATCAACTTCAATACGTCCAACTTTAGAAACTCGTTGCAGTTCATTCAGATTCATCTCTGGGCCTAACAGACCTTCTGTTTGACCAAAGATTGCACCAATTATATCTGCTCTTTCAACGAGCCCATCAACTTCATAGGAAAGTTTAACATGATATTTGACAATTCCTGATTGAGGCATAAATAATTCATCTCCTTAATTTTCATAATTTGGGTTTTGGCTTTGGATATATGAGGGTATCGCAAAAATTTATACGGAAGACATGAAATTCTTCAATCCTGTTTGCATAGCAATCGCTAGAGAAATCTAAAAATGAAAAATTTTGTTGTTTATTCTGTACTAAAAGAAGAACCACATGAACAGGATTTTGTAACATTTGGATTGTTAATTTTAAATCCAGATCCCATTAGACTTTCAATATAGTCTACACTTGCACCTTGAAGATGATCAATGCTGTAACTATCAACTAGGAATTTTACTCCATTTTC
>Ga0209988_10000453_pt1 | contig 25428 bp, 24 predicted proteins | sample N075metaG_FD_183115 | JGI IMG/M metagenome (GOLD analysis project Ga0209988, IMG submission 183115) | Deep subsurface microbial communities from Kermadec Trench to uncover new lineages of life (NeLLi) - N075 metaG (SPAdes) (version 2) | ecosystem: Environmental > Aquatic > Marine > Ocean trench... | reverse complement strand
ATTGCAGACCAAACCACGTTGCGTCGTGTTCAGCTCTTCCATTGAGGAACTGATGAAGATGACGAGCTGATCGTTGCCTGCCACTACTGGCGACTCCGAACGATCGCGGCGGGCTCCAACGCGTTGGCAGGGCCTCCGATCGATCCCAGCGACGAGCTAGCTCGAGACCAGCTTGAAGCAGTTGCGCACTTGAGAGGCGCCGCGCGCGTGATAGCGCCAGCTGGGTCCGGCAAGACCAGGGTGCTGGTTGCACGGCTTAGGCACCTCATTGAGGATCGACACACAGTGAACTCAGCCACGCCGCTCCCCCTTTCTTCAGGCTTGGGTCTGGCCGGCGAGCTGCTGGATCTTGATGATCACGAACTCGGCCGGCTTCAACGGCGCGAAGCCGACCAGAATGTTGACGATGCCTCGGTCGATGTCGATCTGGGTGGTCGTCTCGCTGTCGCACTTCACCAGGTAGGCGTCCCTGGGGGTGGATCCCGAGAACGCTCCCTTGCGGAACAAGTTGTCCATGAAGCTGCCGATGTTCGAGCGGAGCTGAGCCCACAGTGGCTCGTCGTTGGGCTCGAACACCGCCCACTGCGTACCTCGATAGAGGCTCTCTTCGAGGAACAGCGCCATGCGCCGCACCGGGACGTACTTCCACTCCGAGCCCTGATCGTCCTCTCCCTGCATCGTGCGAGCGCCCCACACCACCGTCCCGTGGGAAAAGGTGCGGATCACGTTGATACCGAGGGGATTCAGCACGCCGCCTTCTCGATCGCCGAACTCGCAACGGAGCCCACCGATTCCACGAAGGTCGGCTTCGGTGCCGGCGGGAGCCCTCCACACGCCGCGCCTCGAGTCGGTACGGACGTAGACCCCGGCCACGGCGCCGGACGGTGCATATGCGGTTAGACCATCAGGGAGCAGGAGGCGGGGCACATACACGGCGGCATTGCGGCTCCGCAGATGCAGATTGGCGACCAACCAGGCCGCTATGCCATCGACCTCGTCGCGGTTTTCGTCCTGCTGTGGGGGATCGACGATGTAGAAAGCCCGGCGACGCTCGCAGTACCGCTGTGTGGTGGTAATCACTGCGGCAGCCTCGCGGTCGGGCAGGTTGGCCGTGTCCGGGACACACAGCAGGTTGAGGACGTCCACCGCGTCCAGGGCGTGGATCCCCGTGTGGGCGGCCTCGTTCCCAATGAGTCCCGCGGCGTCCGACGAGCCAACCCGCACGACGAAACCATGCGTGCCTCCGTTCTCGAAGAACTGCCGGACGGCGTAGACGGCCTGATCGGCGGTTGTATCCGGATCGCCAAACGTGCTTACGAAGTCGCTCCAGCCGAGGACTTCGACCGGTGAGTTCAGCGGCCCCTCCCGGAAGGCGCCGACAAAGCCCGTCATCGTGGTGGGAACACCGCTGATCGTGCCCGTACCGGGCGATATCTCCTCGATGTAGACTCCGGGATATGTCGGCGTGGCCGCCATAGCCTTCTCTCCGCTGCGGGTCGCGTCAGGCTACTTGGAACGCGTGACGAGTGCCCCAGGGTTCCCGAATGTTCCTAGAAGAGCACGAAACTTACGCGAAGGAACCCGCGCCGGAGCAGAGGTCCCGTTCGCTAGACGATGGCTCAACCGCCTCACGAGACGATCCAAGTCTCCAACGCGCGCTTGCTGATTCCACACCGAACATGTCCGCCACCCAGGCCCATCTCGGCAATGATCTGGGCACCTCCGACATGGAGCATCACCGAATCTGCTTGACCCTCACCATGACAGACTGGCTCTCGAGGGTCGGATCGACTCCAAAGTGCTCCATCGTCAGGAAATCACCGACGGCGACTTCGCCCGACCCGGTGACGTCCAAATGCGCCTCGATCGCATAGATTCCACGCGGTTCGAGCGCCGGCACCTCGAACGCGAACGCGACCGACTCTCCCGGGGGAGACAGGGAAATCCCGCGGATAACCTGGTCCGCCAGGACTTCTGCGGAGGCATCGGCCCCGCTGACGTCCTGCAGCCGGATGTGCAAGGTCGCGTCGGACACCGGCTCCACGACGTCGGTGCATTCGATGACACCTGTGACAATCATCCCGTAACCACGCTTGATGAGCCTACCTGCTGACGAGGTAGCCTTCCGCGTCGCCAATACCTACAGCGCACTACTCCCCAGGTGGCTCCCCCACGTCATCTGGGCCGACCTCCTCGTCCTCGTCACCAGACGCGTCGTCGCCTTGAGCGGCTTCCTCGATTTCCTCCGGCGGCGAGTCATCCCCGACCGCAGTCGCGCGATCCGTGGCGTCACCGCTGACGCCGAGCTCGGTCAGCTCCATGGGCGCAGGCCCATCGGCATCGTCGCCTTCGGACCCTGTAGCTGCATAAACGTCTTTCAAGCCCGAGAACAGCGTCTCCGGAGACCCGCTCTCGTCATACGACGGAGCATCGGAACTCAACAAGGCCGCCCCGGCCGGTGCGCCGCCTCCGCCGACAGAGACGGTGCCTTTCTCCCCACTCACGGTGATCGTTATAGTCACGTCTGGCACAAGTGTCACACCTCCTTGGAGACTAGCCCGAGCGGCTAGAGATACACCGCGGTGATCAGGTTCGAGCTGTCCAGCTTTACGTAAGCCTGCTTGCCGTTGGCATTCGCCAGTGACAGCAGCAGGTGAGTGTTGGTGACGCCACTGTCCGTAGTGGGCTTCACCTTGCGCCACCCCATGCCGGCCAGACTGGCCCAGCAGTTTTTCGCCGCCGTCGTCGCGTAGGTTTGGTTGATGGTCTTCCACATGGTGTCGAAATCTCCTTCTTCGTGTCGAGTTAGACCAAGTAGGCCTTGTAGATCTTCTGACCGTCGATCAACGCGTGCACCTTTCTGTTCTTGACTTTCGCCATGGCGCACATCGCCAGAATGTTGGTCACTCCGTCCTTGGCCGCGGGATCGATCTTGCGCCACCCGACGCCGCCGAACGCGACCGACGCGTTCTTGGCATGGGGGGTCGCGTAGGTCATAGTCACGGTCAGGTTGTAACGCATCACCCTGTACAACGATCGAACAGCCGCGATGTCGCCGGCACTCAGCCCGTTGCGCTGGCCGATATTGGCACCGGCCTGGGTGGGCACGATGGTCGGCAAGCCGTTCTTCGAGAAGGCGTACTTCCCATAGTGCATGATCGAGCCGTACTCGTAGGACCCGATGTCGTCGCCATCCGAGATGTGCTGGTTGAAGTTGTGGCTCTTGCTGTTCTTGATGTTGGCCCAGTTGATCGTGACGAACGAGTTGCGATCCTCGCGACTCTGCTCGTGCCACGCGCCCCATGCGTGGCCGAACTCGTGGATGGCGGCTCCGTTGCCACACCCATCGGCGAGGCTCAGATCCTGCTTGCCGCCGCGCATTCCCACCGACGAATAACACCCGTTGCCCTTGAAGACACGGACGTAATTGAGATACTGCGATTTGTTGGCCGCCGTCCTTTCGACGAAGTTCACGCCCACCTTCGTCTTCCACTCATTGATGGCGTAGGTAACCCGGCCCTTGTTTGGCAACCCCGGATCCACCTCGTACGGCATCAGGGCGTTCGGCCACCGATACTGGCTCCCGGTGATCGCCACTCCGAAGGCGATCTCTCCAGCCTCTACAGCCGTCGCCAAGGCCGCCGAACGCTCCATTTCGTCGACGGTGCCGAGGATGATGTCGCCCTCGAATACCGCCAGGTCGTCCACTGCAGCGTATTCGACCGCCTTGTCGGCGAAGGTGGCTCCGGTGATAAAGCCGGTGCGTACGTCGTCGCTGAGCAGGAACCCCTCGTTGTCGAACTCGAGTTCTTCGTCGGAGGCTTTGTTTGGGTCCTTGGCCACGTCTGACTCCCTAGTTCATCTCGAACTGTACTCACGAGTCTCCGAAATGTCTCACCGGATTCGCGCTCTCGAGGAGTGGCGCGCTCACGGCCCCTACGCGGGGCGTTCTGCTGACTTGGGGTTTCCGTGAGCGATACGCGTTTATGACCCTCACGGGACAGTATTTGAACTTTTTACTTTGGCAGAAAAACCGAGGAAATTCAACGGAAAACGGCCGAACTGGAAGACCTACTACGTCACACAACATGAGGGCCAGTGTGCTAATACACGGACCGCCCCATAGTCGTGATACAAAAGAATCATGGCTTCCCAGGGACAGGCAGATCTGGAAACTCGGCGATCTATCGATCCTTGAGTAGGGCTTCTCGTCGCCTTAGCAATAAGCGGTGCTATCAAGATACTGTTAAAGATCGCGGCCGCCGACGATGCGGCATCATCAAATGCCTGGGGCTTCGCCCCTCACGTCTTCGTGTTGCTCTTCACAGCCCCTCTCGCACCGATCGGGTTGGGTTCTGCGACGCCACAACGCTAGCGGTCTCTGCGGCACCAACTTCCCCGCAATCGGTGCGCTGCCCGGAGATGAAAACCCGCCCGGAGTTGATCCCGGGAGCGGCGCTGCGGGTCCGTGGCACGCCACAGACGCCGGGCCTAGCCCTAACCCCTCCGGAGAGGCCATCGACTTCAAGAACACCGAGGACCCACTCTGCTGACACCATCATCCTGATATCAGGAAGGACCCCGTTCTATGGGCGGGGTCCTTCTACATTCTCTCCGGCGCGATCGAAGGACCAGGCTCCTCCCCAGGTTCAGCCAACAATTCCCCTTGACATTTGATGGGTGCTTGAGTCGCCCATAACCGGCATTATGTACGGTTTCTGACGCCGTGATCAGCTGCCCATAAGTGCCGTTATGTGCCATGGAGCAGGCGGTGGGCAGCCTGATCGCAGAGTGCCCCTCCTGTGGCCTCGTCACCTCGCCCGGGTCGCTGGTCGTCCCCACTGAACACACTTCTAACCTGGGTTTTCTCCCCAAACCTCGGAATCGGATTGCAGTACGCGTTTGTCTCGGAGATACCGTCCTGTGGCTCCCGTAGCCCGTCGGTAGGCCGTCAATACTTGGCTACTTAGTCGGGGGTGCCAGCCACCGGTATAGGTGCTCGGTCCCTTTAACTATGTCGTCCTCACGAGCCTCGCCTGGGTAGAGGACTCGCCAGAAATCTCCGGTCGAGGGCATTGTTGGAGGCAAACCCACAGAGATACGATCGAAGCTGTCGCGATCGCCTCTTACCTCTCTATCCCACGAATCCGCGAAATCGCGAATTATCTCACTAGCGCGCGATTGCCAGAGCCATGCGACGAGATAGAAAGCGACGCCTCCGGGGAGCCATAACCAGGCTGGAGTCATCTCAGTCCCAAGAAAGTACTCCGCTGCGCTGACAATGGGCAGGAACGGAAGACCCACGATCAAGCCCAGGGCGAGAACGCCAAATGCCAAGGATAGAAGTACACCGATAAGACGAATCACAGAAGTAATGGCAATACCCAAAGACAATCCAACTCTCCAGCGTGCTTTGACCCACGCTGAGATGTGAGGCAGCTCGTCAGCGGTTATATAGGTTCGTTCAGTACCGAAGTCTGCGTCCACGATGGCGGTCTTTCGGGAAGGCTTATCTGTGTTTGCCCAAATCCTACGCATCAAGCGGTGGACGGAGCTTTCCTAACCACTCTGCGGGGGGCGGTTGTAGGGGCCCCTGACTGGAATTGAGAAGGGGAGGGGGTTGATCGCGATCGTTGATCCAAAAAAGTGTGGTTGGCGCGGCAGCTAGCCCTGTGCGAGGTTGGCTAGGTGGTCATCGGCTTTGTCGGCAACCATGGCCCGGGCGAACTCTTCAGCCACCATCATCAAGAAGTCGTCGTGGAGAGCTTCCATCCTGTTGACCACTGCGGCCACTGCGCTCACCGTCTGGGGTGAGATGGCGACGGCCTCGTTGTAGAGGGCTGCTCCGAGCTGGCGCGCCTGGGCGGCCCGCTGGATTGCTTCGAAGTCAGAGTGATTTGGGTTCATCGGCTCTGGAGGCGGTGGCCGCCTCAGGTCAACTTAGGCGGTGTCTGGCTCGTCGCGTCGAGAGCGCGAAAGGAACCTCAACTAGCGTGGAACCGTATTGGGTATCTACGACGAGTTCGCCAAACATGTGTTAACCAGAAGTTTCGGTTCACGGTTCGACACAACAAGCAACGTCCTCTTCTCGTTTGGTGAGGATGGGGGGACGGGAACTGTTGACGGCACCATTGACAGCCAGATCGCAGTCGAAATTGGGGTGGGGAGCCCTAAACAGGTCCGTGGGGGTCTCCTCGATCTTCTCTGGCATTCCTACCCGGTGAAGCTTCTCCTCCTGGTGGACACTCCGGGTCACTCGACGCAGAGGAGTGTCGGCCAGGCAGGTGCCATCCTCGCCGAAACAAGCAGTCCAGGAATCGTTATTCGCCTCTCCGGCAACTCAACCGCCGATGAAGACACCGTTGAGAGCGACCAGAGGAAGGTCTCCGAGGTGGTGGACAGTCACCTGAACGGAGCCGAACAGAACGTCGTCAGGGTTATTGACATGGTAGAGGAGAGTGACGCCGCCCTTTCCTTCGACGAGGCCCGCTGACTTTTCCGCTGGGCGAATCACAAACCGACCATTGTTAGGCATGTGGAACCTTGCGCGACCATTGTTGGGCTTTGCTTTCGCAACGCGGACCCGCCTCGTGATGGAGCCGGTATCTTTGACGCATGACGGTTCGAGACGGCAACGGCGACCGAGAGCGCAATAAGAACCGTCACGCCGAGCTGGCGCAGGGGCCACCGCAAATCACCGTGCTCTCTGACGGGGCGCTGCCCGCTGAGCAGGCCCACCGAGACACCTTTGATTTGTGGGTGAAGCTCGGCCCGATCTACGACATCATTCGCCACCCCGACACCCAGACGCCCATCGCCATTGGCGTTTTCGGTAGATGGGGCTCCGGCAAGACGACGGCGATGCGCTGGCTCCAGGGTTCACTGGAGGTCTGGAACGAGCAGGAAGAGTCGACAGGCAACGAGCCAAAGATCAGCGTGCGGACGGTCTGGTTCGATCCGTGGAAATACGACAGCCGAGAGGATGTGTGGCGTGGACTGTTGGCCGAGGTGATTCTCACCAGCCTGGAAGGTAAGAGTCGGGCCGACGCGAAGAAGGTGCTAAAAGACTTTGGACGATTCCTCGGCAGCAGTTTCATCGACGTCCTCGACGCCCGCTTCAAATGGGGGGTCAAACATGTCGCAGACAACGCCCGAAGTTTCCTCCGACCCGATAAGGAATATCTCAACGAATACGAAAACAAGATGTGCGAATGGCTTGAGGAGAGCCTCGGCCCCAACCAGCGGATGGTCATATTCATCGACGACCTCGACCGATGCCTTCCCGAGGTGGCTCTCGAGGTGCTTGAAGGAATCAAGTTGTACCTCGGCTTCGAGCAACTGATCTTCGTCGTCGGGGTAGACAAAACCATGATCGAATATCTGGTCCAGGCCCATTACGACGAGGTCCTAAAGCTCGAGAGCAGCAAAGCTGTGGACACCGCATTAGTGGACGACCACCAAGGAGACGAGCGGCGTAGCGGTCGCGATTATCTAGCAAAGATGTTCCAGGTTGAAGTCATCCTGGAGCCCACCCAACAAGAGATCAGGGGTTTCTTGGAGGAGCAACTCGACAGTCTTGGCTTCCTGAGCGGGTTGGACCCGGATGAGCTGACGATGTTAAAGGATCTGATTCTGGAGCTGGCCCAGCAGAGCCCGCGCGAAGTCAATCGCCTGCTCAATAGCGCCCTCATGGCGGGGGCTGGATCGAGGTACGCGAGCGATGCCAGTGACCATGAACAGGATGTGCCCGAGGACCTCCGATTTCGTCAGGGCCTCCAGGGGTTGTCCAGCCCACTACGCGCCGTAAGCGCGTTCGATAGCTATCGATAGGAAGAACCCCGCTGACAATGCCAGCGGGGTTCTTCCTGGCGTTTGGCGTGTGGCAACGCATCGATGCCATGTTGGACTTGTTGGGATCCGGCTACCCCGAGGCCCTGGGAGGGCCCGTGCGACCCCGCACCCTACCGCCGGTTCTTCAACCGCAAGGAAGCCGAGCGGCCATGCGCGTGGCTACCGCCGAAGAGGCCTCAACCCGATGGCTTCCAGCATGGTCCAGTCCCTGATGTCGCGGGGTGTGGACGGTGCTGACCTCCTTGAGATAGGCGGGGGTGTGGGGCCATCCAAATCTAGCTTCTGAAGGCGAGTGTTGCCAAGAGCGTGAATGTTTGGGCTTTCCTCTGACTACGAGGAAGCGGCGCAGAGGCTCGCCGAAGAGCGTTACCCGTGGTGATCGACGTGAAGGATTGGCTCACCGCCCAGGAACACAGGCTCGAGCTCTACACCGAGGGCATCACCGAACTTGCTGATTGCGATGTACTGCGTAATCACATAGACCGCCTCGACGATCTGGGGTTGGGTGAACTCGGCATCCAACCGGTCCCAAAGGCTCTTCGGGATGCGAGTGGCGTCGACGCCGATCTGAACCGTCAGATCCAGCAAAGCCCGTTCTTTCTCGGTGAAGAGGTCGCTCTTCTGGTAGGCGTCGCCTTCGAGGTCGGCGATCTTCTCGGCCGAGATACCGAGCCGCTGCGACACCGCCTCGTGCTGCACGACGCAGTACTGGCATTGATTGCGGAGGGTTGCCTTGAGGATCAACAGCTCTTTGGTCTTCCACTCGAGCTCGCCGTCCTGGAGCATCTCCATCACCGAGTCGGTAAAGATCCGGCCCAGCTTCGGGGTGTGCCCAAATACCTTGAAGATGTTCAGCAGCATCTCGAACCGGCCCTCGGAATCGTTGTAGAAGTCGTTGGTGAGGTCGTCTGCCTGTTCTCTCTCGACATACGAAACGGACATTTGTTCTCCTTGTTCTCTCTCGACATTCGAAACGGACATTGCTCTTCTTCCCGGCGAGACGAGGGCGTTACATAGCGCTCACCACCATCGCCACTATGCCTCGAAGCACTTCGATGTCTGTGCCAGCCTTGACCATCGTCCGCAGACCGCTCATGCTCGTCACCAGGTAGTTGGCGAGAAGGGTCGCCTCCTTGTCGTTGCTGACACTGCCGTCCTCCTGTCCGCGAATCGCCGCCACTAGGAAGATCGCCCGGTACTTGTCGAAACCTTGCGACACCTGCGCCGCCACCTGCTTGTCCCGCTGTGCGAGCTCGTTGGCGGTGTTGACGACGAGGCAGCCCTTGGGATCGGCCCCCTCGATGGCCTCCTCGATCGCCCACAGCAGGGTGTCCTCGATGAAATCCCGCCCGGTGGCGGCACCGTGTAGGCGGGTGCTCAGATCGAGAGCGGTCGCTTCCTCGTACCGCTGGAGACAGCTGAGGAACAGCTGCCGTTTACTGCCGAAGGCGCTGTAGAAGCTGCTGCGCGACAGACCCATCTCTCCCACCAGATCCTGCAGCGACGTCGCCTCATAGCCTTTGCGCCAAAACAGCCCCATCGCGATGTCGAGCACCTGCTCCGAGCCGTATTCCAGCGGCCGGCCTATGGACATGATTGGACTATAGGACCGATCGGTCCACAAGTAGCAGGGCAGTGTCGAAGACCGATGATGACCCAGCGAAATGGAGCGTTTCTATCGCCCACGACGCACAGAGGATTGGCCGATCTTCAAACCTTTCCAAGGTGGACAACTGCGACGATCCATATGCACCCGTTACAGGAATCCCGCCGATATCGGGTAATTCGCATACCGTGGATCACAGCCTTGATCATTCGGTCGCTCCACCTGATTGTTTTGGCGGACAGGACGATGGATCCACTTCCAAATCTCGCAGACCGCACACGTCTTCAGGGTCGATGAGGACGATCTACCCGCCAACCAGGGCACGCCTTTCCAGTAGATTCTGGACGTGGGCTCATTGGGCACAGTGGAGATCGGAGGGACCAAGACACTGGTCGCAGCCGGCATCCATCCAGATGATCTCTACGACGCAAGCCGGATCGAGACCACCACACCGGAGGAAACACTCACCGCTGTGGTGGCCCGCCTACGGGGAGTCGACATCGATGCGATCGGGGTGGCCGCGTTCGGTCCCGTGGAACTCCGACATGGTCACCCCGACTACGGGCAGATCACCACAACGCCCAAGAAAGGCTGGCAGTCAGCTGACATAGTCTCGTTCCTCAGCCGGGAATTAGACGTTCCGGTCGGATTCGACACCGATGTCAACGGAGCTGCCCTGGGTGAGGGCCGCTGGGGAGCGGCGAGGGGTCTCAACCAGTTCGTGTATGTCACCGTCGGTACCGGGATCGGTGGTGGGGCTGTCATCGATGGTTCCCCACTCCACGGGTGGGTGCATCCGGAGTTGGGTCATCTCATCGTTCAGCGTCATCCCGATGACGACTACTCCGGGCGTTGTCCCTTCCATGGCGACTGCTTGGAAGGGATGGTTTCCGGACCCGCGATAGAAGACCGCTTCGGTGTTTCTGCTCCCGATCTCGTTGAGTCCCAGCTCGCTACCGCGTTGACGTTGGTCACCTCATATCTGGCGCAGGGCCTCAGAAATATCACGTACGCGCTGGCCCCACAGCGGATCATCGTTGGGGGAGGGGTTGCCAAGCTACCCGGGTTTTTCGATTGTCTTCGTGACGCCCTCATCGAACAGTTGGCCGGATACCCGGGTCTTCACGAACATGGCGACGTCTCGTTTGTGAGTCCTCCCGGTCTCGGTGATCGGGCAGGTCTGGCAGGGGGTCTCGTGCTTGCCGAGCTGGCTGTCGGCTGACCTCTCATTGCTGTTTACAGAACCTCGTCCATCATCACTGGTCGACCCTCGTCGATCGACAGATGTCCGGCTACTCCCACCGCCACGGCAAGCCGCCCGTCTTCGAGTGTCACTTTGGGTTCGGCGCGCTGTCTGACCGCCTCGATGAAATCGAGGTGTTGCAGGTAGCTCGATCCGTCATGGAGCCCGCCGTAGGCGATGCGGTCGTCGCTCACCTCGAATTCGGTGACCGTTCCGCCGTCGCGTTCGCCACACCTGACGATCGACTCAGGTACAAACGCCTCGATCTTGCCCCTGTCGCCGACAACGTACAGTTCTTGCTCGTTTCTGGACCCTTCAGCGAACATGCACAGGTCGAGCATTGCCCGGGACCCGTTGTCGTAGTCGACGATGACATACGCGTTGTCGAGAATGTCTGGTGTCTCACCTTCGTATTCCTCATCCAGATGGTTGACGTCCTGGGCGCCTGAGGCGAGCACTCGGACTGGCGCAGCTTGCGTGATCAGCGTCATCAGGTCGAAGAAATGACAGCACTTCTCAACAAGAGTGCCACCGGTGTACCGCTTGAACCGATTCCATGCTCCTACTTTGTCGAGAAACGGGTATCGGTGCTCACGTATGGCCACCATGTGCACCCGGCCGGCGCTACCGGCGTGAACCTCCTCGATCAGGCGAGCTATGGGCGGTTTGTATCGGTACTCGAGGCCCATCCAAACCATTCCATTGTGGCCTCGGGCTGCGTCGATGATGCGATCGCAATCGGTCACTGTTGTCGCCAGCGGCTTCTCAATGAGGAGATGGGCCTCGGTTTGGAGTACATCGATCACCACCTCGGCGTGCGTGTGGTTAGGTGTGGCGACAATGATGGCGTCGAGGGGGCCCCAGCCAAGCAATTCGCCGTAGTCATGAAAACAAGAACTCCCGTCGAGGTTGGCTTGCTTCTGCCCCAACTCGAGAGAACCTGTGTCTGGGTCGGCAATGGCGACGACCCGTGCTCCTGGGATGACGTTGATGTTGGCGATATGCTCCTGCCCCATCATCCCGGTCCCGATGACTCCGTATCGGAATTCGTCCATCACCGCTGCCCTCTCAGCCGCCGCCATACCCGACTCACAGATCGATCACAGGGACGCCGATGTGGGCGGCATAGGCGCGAAGACCGTCCCGATGGTCGCCGTAGGCAATTCCATAGTGGTGTTCGAGGCCGTTGGCCATGACGGTGTCGAGCACATCTGCGACGTCGCTGTCGAAACGAGCCACCCCCGAGGTCCCGGAGAAGGGAAGCGGCTCGTGGAGCATCTCCGCACCGCCCACGACAAGGCTGTGCCTCCCTCGGGATTGGCTGAGCCGTGCCAATGTGATTCGGCCAGGCCTTAGAGAGAACTCGTTGAGCAGAGGCTTGTTCCGGTTGGAGTGGATCGTTGCCCGAGGCATATCACCACTTTGGGCCATTTCGTGTGTAGCCAGCCCGCAGTGCCAGAACACGCCCGTGTTTGAGACTCGATCCAGGTCGACGAGATCGGCAATGAACGGTGGCTGACCAGAGAGTTGTTGCAGCAACAGTGCCGTGACGTTGCCGTAGACATCGGCCTCACAGCAGCCGGGTGTTCCGTTGGAGGTCAGCAAGGCCATGCCTGCGCATGCCGCACCACCGAACTCGGTGAAACACTCTGGCCAACAGCGGACGGCGACACCATCCCAGTCGCGCCGCTCGACCAGGTCTGCCAATCCGAGGTGTATGCGCAGACTGCGATCCAGTGCGGCTTGGTCGACATCGTCGAGGCCGGTCATCGTATCGGCCAACTTCCCTCGGAGTCCGGCGACCGCTTCGGTGCTCGCCTGGTTTCCGGCCTCGAATAGCGCCGGCAGGTCGACCACGTCCACCGAGACGCCGGTCAAGGAGAACAGCCGTTCGGCGTTGTAGTCGCAGGGCTCGAAGCCATCGGGTCTTCTACCGACAAGTCCCACGACGGAACCATCGAGTGTGGGTGGAGCGATCGTTTGAAGAGGCTCGAGGAGGCCATCCGATTCGGTAGGCCTGTCGATCCCGTGGGGAGGGTGATGCAGAGCGGCCTCGAGGTCAGCCACCGTCTGCTGATCGTCCGGGTGGCGGTAAACCCACCGGTAATCGACACCATCCCTGGCAAGGGCGTAACCGGCGAGGTTGATGCCGCAGAGCGAGTTGAGCCGGAGCCGTTCTCCCGTGCGCTCTTCGGGAACTGCCCATAGGACGATGGGACACTCAACGATCTGGGCCACGGCAGCGATCAGTGTTGAGTCGGCGAAGGTCGCCTGGAGGACGCATAGAGCCCCTATTCCCGATTCGGCCAGTGCGGTCGCTCGCGATCGTGCTGTATTGACGTCCATGACCAGAGCCGCGTCGCCGATCACGCTAGTCACGGCCGACTTCAGTGTCTCCAGTGCCGATTTGGTGATTTGGTCGGCTAGATCGACGTCGAATGTGGTGCGTGCCAGGGCGAGAAAGCCCACGGAGCCCGTCATGCGACCTCCTGAGCGTGCGATGCCCGGAATTTCGAACCTGCTTCGGGCGGGAGGTGCCCCCGGTCACCGAAGCGTGGATGCTCGAACCAGCTCGAGGCGCGCTCATTAGTGATCGCATTCGGTCTTCGCATGAAAGCCAGTGATTCATCAGCCAGTCGCCGGAGACCAAACAGCTCTCCCGGGGTGATCCGAGTCATGGGTGCTCCTCGAGAAAAGCTCTTAGTTCGGCAGAGGTGGGTATCCCGGCGCGACCACCAAAACGCGTGCAGGAGATCGCGGCAGCAGCCGATGCGAAGCGAATAGCGCCGTGAATATCCGACTGATCTGCCGCCATGCACATCGCAAAGGCACCGTGAAACACGTCACCGGCACCCAACGTGTCAACCGCGTCGATCTCAAACCCTGGGTGATGGGCAACGCTGTCTCCCTCTATCCAATAGGTGCCATCCGGGCCCGCGGTCACGGCGACCCATGCCGGGCATCGATCGGCGACCTCGCGTATACCTGAGACAGGGTCACGGTTGCCAGTTAACCCCCAGAGCGCGTCCGAGGAGAAAACGATGTGTGACGGTGTGTCGAGGATCGCCTCCGATATGTTGCCGACGTCGAAGTCCAGCACACCGGGGAGATCCATTTCCCGGGCCAACGCGAGGGCGTCTTCTGCGCCTCGGGGCCATTTGATGTCTGCGAGCACCGCGTCTGCGCCGACTAGGTCTGAATCTCCGATCGGCTCAACATCTTCAAACAGCTTTGGGTCGCTGTGATTCACGATGGCGCGCTCGCCGTTCTTATCAATGGTGACAACAGACATCGGTGAGGAGGCGCCGGCGACGACACGTATCTGCGTGGTATCCACGCCATCTGATCTGAGCTCGTCGACGAGGTCGGTGCCCGTTTGGTCGTCTCCAACCGGGCCAACGAACCGGGCCTCGCCACCCAATGCGGCGATGGTGACGGCCGCGGTGGCTGCCGGGCCGCCTCCAACTTCTGTTCGCTTCGTTGCAAGATTCTTCCCGGGACCCTCGGGCAGACTGGGTACGGAGAAGACGATGTCGCGAACTACAATACCGACACACACAATGGTGATCATCCTTCCTCCGCAAGGACCTGCCGAATGGACCGCGCCGCCATTTGACCGATCCGCACATCTGATTCCCGGGTGACCCCGGCGATGTGAGGTGTGAGGAGCAGATTGGGTACGTTGCGGAAGCCCTTTCCCGTCTCTGCATCCACCGGCTCGCGAGCAAACACGTCGAGTGCCGCGCCGCCGAGGTGACCATCTCTGAGAGCGTCTAACAATGCCGTCTCGTCGACGACAGCACCTCTCGAGGTGTTGACGAGCACTGCCCCCTCTGGCATTGAAGTGATCTTGCCCGCATCGACGATGCTCCTGGTTTCCTCGGTGAGAGGGACGTGTACCGATATGGCCTGACTCGAGGCGAAAAGTTGGTCGAGGTCCAGCCGAACTGTGTCTCCCCAAGCCTGGGCGTCCGGAGGAAGATACGGGTCGTGGGCGGCGACCTCCATGCCGAAGGCGGTGGCGCGGGCGGCCACTTCTCTGGCAATCAGCCCGTAGCCGAGTAATCCGAGACGTTTCCCCATGAGTTCGCCGCCAGACGACGTCGGGCGAGGCCAGTCTCCGGAAATGACTTCATGAGTTCTTCCGTATACGCCACGAATGAGCACAAGCAGGGCCCCGATCACGTACTCGGCGACGGCGACTGCATTGGCCCCGGTTGCGGGAGCGACTTCGATCCCACGCTGTTTGCAGGCGTCGAGATCGATGTTGTCCAGGCCGACCCCGAGCCGGGCAACGACCCGCAGCTCAGGTGCGGTCGCAAGCAACGCCTGGTCCACGCGCGTCCGATTCCTCACGACGAGCGCCTGGGCAACCTGGAGCTCTTCGGCGAGGCGCTTCCCGTCATCGACGAGAGTGGGATCGTAAAGCACATCAAAGTCGTTGCTCAGGTCGGCAACAGCGGTTTTGTCCATGAATTCGGCCACGACTATGTCTGCCATCGGCACCTCTCTAGTTGCGCGGGCATACCACCTGCTGTGTGAGTGATCCAAAGTGACGAGGTCGGAGTGAGGGCTGGAATGGGCGGACCAAGTGTAGGGCCCGGGAAGCTGCTCCAAGTTGGAGAGTCCGCCGGTTCCTCCCGGCAGACACCGCAGTTCTCCTGGTGTCATGCGATAGTCGCAACATGCTCGAGCCCGCCCAAGCCCTGCGTTTCAACCCTGAACAAGGGGTCGTGGTTCGTACCCCTCCCGGGTCTGGCTGCGGCAATTGGGTTGGCGGCAAAGTCTCTTAGGACAGCGGCAGTGGCCCTTTTGTGCTCTTCTGCCGGGAGCGGCGGCCGCTGGAGAAAGGCAGAGCTGGAGAATGCGCGGTCGCACTCAGTGAGGACGGGGTCGCCTTTGTCGACGCTTGGAGAGCTACCAAGGACGACTTTGCCGCCAACTCGATAGAAGAAGGGCACTGCGTATGGCAGGGGGACGAGTGGCGGTTGTATGTCTCCTATGGGATGGCGGGAACCTCCACCTGGAGGATCGATCTTATTGCCGGTGCCCACCCGAGCACTTCGACGCTCAGGCACGACGAACCGTCCTCTCGCCCGGTGATTATGGCCTCACATGGATCAAGGATCCGTTTGTGATGGCTCACGATGGAGCATGGTGGCTCTACGCCGCGGTGCCTCCTCGCACTGGGCCGAGCGTCAGCGGCAACACGGTTACTGCCGGCCCGCTCGACGCTACCGTGCTGGCCGTCTCTCAGGATGGACGCTATTTCCCTGAGATCGAATACGTGTTTGAGGCACCGACCGATGACTCCTGGCATGGTCGTAGAGCGAGGATCAGCTCCGTGATTCCCTGGAACTGCGGTTTCCTAGCATTCTTCGACGGTGGGCGCGCTTTCCATGACAACTACGAAGAGAAGGCCGGTCTCGCCCGGTCGCCCGACGGGCGGATCTTCACCCGTCTCGACACCGGGGCCCCTGGGTTTCCTCGCCACACGATGCGGTTCTCTGCGGGGTGCCTGTTGGAAAGGAAATCTTCCTTTATTACGAGCTCACGAAGGCGGACGGATCCCACGACTCGAGGACGTCACGGGTGAGGCCGGTGCTTGGTCAACCCTTGACCGAGCCGGCGGTAATACCTCGAACAAAGAATCGCTGCAACGCAAAGAACACCACCAGCGGCACCACCGTGATCACAAAGGCGCCAGCGGTGAGCAGATGCTCCCTGAGGCCAAACTCTCCGGCCAACGACGCAACGACGACTGTGGCAGGCAGGGCCACGCGATTCCCACCGATCATCGTGAGAGCTATGAGATAGTCGTTCCAAGTCCAGAGAAACTGGAAGATTGCAAAGGCAGCCAGCACAGGTATGGATAGAGGTACGACCAGCTTCCAGAAGATCTTGAAGTGGTCGGCGCCGTCGATGCGGGCCGATTCGAAGAGATCCTTGGGTAGTCCGGCAATGTAGTTGTGCAACAGGAAGATGGCGAAGGGAAGGGCGAAGCCGGTGTGGGTGAGCCACACGGCCGGTATCGTTCCGGCCAGGCCCATGTCGGGGATAATCGTCACGGTCTTCTCGATTATCGGTATTGTCATCCGCACTCCGCTCGAGTAGGCCTGCAGCAGAGGAATCAGCGACACCTGGGTCGGAACGGCGAGCAACGCGATGGTTCCGATGAACAGCCACTCCCGACCACGAAAGTCGATCCATGCGAACGCATACGCGGCAAAAGCGGCGATGGCGATGGGGATGATGGTTGCGACGATCGCGATCGACGCCGAGTTGAGGAGGCCGTTCGCCAATCCTCCGGTTGCTTCGGCGCCCAGCACTGCCTCGTAGTTCTGGAGAGTCGGAAAATCAAAGCCGTTGGCGCCGTCCTGCCATGCGAGCCACCAACCACTGGTGCGCTGCGCATCACGAGTGCGCAATGAGTTGACGAGCAGCCCGAAGGTCGGAATCGTCCACAGCACGACCAAGATCCACAGCACCCACGTCGGAATAGACCGCAGGAATCCGTAGATCCTCGGGCCCAGCGGCCGCCTTCCAGCGGTGGTTGTTGCCGTCATCCGAGTCTCTCTCTCTGCATTCGACGGATGTTGAGGAAAATGATGGGCAGCACCCCTAGGAATATCACCACCGCGAGGGCCGAGCCGAGTCCGAAGTTGAGCTCGGTAAATGCGCGTTGCCACATTTCGTTGGCAAGAACCTGGGTGTCGAAGTTTCCGTTGGTCATGACCTTCGGGATGTCGAAGACTTTGAGCACCGTGACTATCAATGTCGTGGCCACGACCCCAATGGTCGGCCCGATCTGCGGAACAGTGATCCGCCAGAACGTCTGCGACTCTGTGGCTCCGTCAATCCTGGCCGCTTCCAACAGGTCTTCGGGAACAGATTTGATCGCCGCGGAGAAGATGATCATGGCGAACCCGGTCTGGATCCAAATGAAGACGACCATCATCCACCAGTTGTTCCACGGCGACTGGGTCAGGAACAGGATTGGGTCCGCTATTGGCTCCCCGGTTACCGGGCTTGGTGCCACGCCTCCGATCCCAGGTCCGAGAAAGCGGTACATGATCCAGACCAATGGAATAGCGAGGACAACCGACCCAGACAGAACCGCGTTGTTGCCCGCCTGCCAACCACGCCAGGCCAGGTACCCCAGGCCGACGACGATGAGCCCGAGGATCGCAGATATGGTGGCGCTCGCTGTTTCCGACTGGCTCCACACCCCGATCTGGACCCAGAGTGTGTTGATCACGCCGGTCTGATCATTTTGGGGCGGTCTGGCCACATACATGAATCGCCAGATGATCGAGGCCCCAACGAAGGATATCGCCATCGGTAGGAAGATCAGTGACTTGGCCACATTCTCGCCCTTGGCTCGATCGGCGAGGACGGCAATGGCCAGTCCGGTGGCCATTGAAAAGATGGTCACGGCGAAGATCCACCAAAGGTTGTTCGGGATCGTTCCACGGATGAAGCTGAATACTGCGAAGCCGAATAGGACGACTGCCGAGCCAATCAGCATTGCTGTCCCCGCGTTTAGCGAGAAGCCAGTTCCGAGACCACTTCCCCCGGAGCGTCCGAGCCATACACCGAGCCCGATGGCAATCACTGCCAGGATGACTGCGGCCCAGAACAGTCTGCTGCTAAAAATCAAGGTCCATTCGCTGAGATCGAGAATCCCAGGATCGGTGAATATGTCTCGATAGTTGGTGAGTCCTGTCCATGCCAGATTTCTCGGCGTCCCACTAAGGAAGCCGAGCCAAATTGTCCTCGCCAGTGGGACCACCAGGGTTGCAGTGATGAACAGCAGGGCCGGCGCGAGGAATATGTATTTGCGTGAGCCGGCGGCAATACCGCCGCGGGTTTCTCCCGAAGGGTAAGGGACGGTCCCCACCCAGATGCCGGCTAAGAGGCCGAAGATGGCGGAGGCCAGGAGGACTTCCGCTTTGGAACCGTCGAAGTCCGCGGCCAGCCACCCGCCGAACAGCCAGCCGGTGGCCAGCCAGAAGGACAGCAGGGGGACTAAGGCCGTCTCACGGCGGGCAACTTGCCACGAGATGGCGGCCACGGCTGCCCCAGCCGCCAGGCCAAGCAGCGCCGCGAGCGGCTCGATGCTTGGCCACACCACGCTTCTGAGCGCCGACCCTGCAAGCAATCCGAGGGTCAGGCCACCGGCAAGACCGATACCCAAGCGGGCCCACCTGTGTCGCACCAACCCGAGTCCGAGACCAACCGCAACGCCTACCACCGCCGCAATCAGTGTGACAAGCAGGGGAGAGACGATGAGCCGGTTCCCCCAGAGAAGTCCGAAGATGACGAGCGATGCGGCTCCACCGATCGCGGCGTTGAAGATCGCGAACCGCTTCTCGGCGAGATCGAAGAGTTTGTTGATGCCGATGAAGACGATGGCGCTCAGCCCGATGGCAACGACAATCCCCAAGATCGTGGCAGCAACGCGACTCATATCGCGACCCTTTCGTCTCTGACTTACGCCAACATATCAGGAGGCCGGCCTGCGATGCAGGCCGGCCTCGATGTTTGACTACTTCAAAGGCTTAGGGCCAAGAAGCGTCGATGGCGGCGACAGCGTCGGCAACCGACTTGTCTCCGTTCACCGCACTTGTGCCTTCCGTCCAGAATGTACCGGCACCGACAGCGGCCGGCATCAGGTCAGAACCGTCGAAGCGAAGGACTTCCGCGTCGAGCATGATCGAGATCATTTCCTGCTCCAACGGCAGGTAGTTGGAGAGATCCTGGTTCTGGTTTGCCGAGAGGAAGCCCGAGAGCTCCCCATCCTTGCGGATCTGCTGTGCCTTCTGGCGCTCGTTGGCGTACTCGGCACTTGCGTAGTACTGCATCACAGCCCACACCTCAGGTGCGTCCCGGAATGCCGTGGCGAGAGTGCCACCACCAAGAACCGGCTTCTCTCCATTGGGTCCCGCCGGGAAGTAGAAGACGGAGATGCCGTCCGGACCGGTCGGGGTGCCCTCCGGCAGGAACGCCGAGAAGAACGACGCCTGACGGTGCATCATGCAGGTGCCATCGGCAAGCGGTTGCCCGTTGGCGCCGAACGCAGTTGCCGCGATCGAGCCATCGATCGCAAACACATTGCCAGGCGCATTCCACTCAGCCAGCACTTCCTCCCAGATGGCGACCATGGCAGGATCGCTGAACGGAATATCGTGGGCGACCCACTGGTCGTAGTAGTCCGCGCCCTCGAACCGCAATGTCAGATCCTCAATCCAGTCGGTGAATGGCCAACCGGTGGCTCCGCCCGACTCGATTCCGATGCACCACGGGATGTTTCCATCGGCGACCATCTGCGCGCTGAGCGCTTTCAGAGCATCCCAGCTCTCCGGAATCGTGTACCCGTTATCGGCGAAAGCCGAGGGGCTATACCAGACAAGTGACTTGATGTCTGACTTGTTGTTCACCCCGTACTGGACGCCATCGACGTTTCCGAAAGCGACCCATGCCGAGTCCCAATTCTCCTCGAGAGTTGCCAGCACATCGTCGGGTAGCGGCAGGATGAACCCTTCACGCGCAAAGTCGGCAACCTTGCCCGGTTGTGGGATGATCGCGATATCAGGGGGGTTCCCGCCTGCGGCCTGGGCATTGATCTGGTCGGAGAAGTCACGAGCCCCGGTGAAGACGATCGTCATCCCGTTCGCTTCTGCGAAGACGTCGAGTGCGTCTTGCATTGCACCCGCTTCTTCATCCGAGCTCTCCGAACCGAAAACTGTCACTGTCGTGCCCGACAGGTCCATTTCGGCTGCTGTTGTCTCGGTTGTTTCGGCTGCTGTTGTTTCGGTGGTCTCTGCTGCCGTTGTCTCGGTGGTCTCGGCTGCTGTGGTGGTCGATACACCCTCATCAGTCGCACATGCCGCAGCCACCAGAGACATCACGGCCAGCATGGCGATAAGCCAATGCCATCGTTTTTTCATGATGTTCCTTCCGCCAGGTTTGTTTCAAATACCGAATGCCTCCCAGTAAGCATCAACGCCCTGGGAACTTCGAGCACACGACCCTACACAAGAGCCGACCTTCGCTGCCAGAGACCCTTGGTCGCATCGGGCACATCCAGTGCGCGTGGGTAGGGAACCTCCTCGGGCGGAGTTAACAGAGGATTTGCCGTCGATACGCGACGGCCGCCGAGGCGCTCATCGGTTCTAGGCTGGCTCCGATGATTTTCAACGGCTCGAACGAGTCTTTGTGGTGGCGAGAGGCTGTCTTCTATCAGATCTACCCATTGAGTTTCTCGGATTCGGACGGTGACGGCTTTGGCGATCTGACCGGCATCATCTCCAAGCTCGACTATCTGTCTGACACACTGGGGGTCGACGCGCTGTGGCTTTCACCGTTCTACCGAAGTCCGATGCGCGATTGGGGTTATGACATCTCGGATCACACAGACGTCGACCCGCTGTTTGGCGATGTCGAGACGGCCGAACGGCTCATCGAAGAGGCCCACCGCCGCGGTTTGCGCGTGATCGTCGACTATGTCATGAACCACACATCAGACGAGCACCCGTGGTTCATCGAGTCTCGGTCGTCGAGGGAGAGCTCGAAGCGTGACTGGTACGTATGGAGCGATCCGAAACCGGATGGTTCCCCACCCAACAACTGGGTAAGCGTCTTCAGCGGCCCCGCCTGGACGTTAGATGAGGCGTCCGGTCAGTTCTACAGGCATACGTTCCTGCCCCACCAGCCCGACCTGAACTGGCGAAACGAGGAGACCGTGGAGGCAGCGCTCGAGGTGGCTCGCTTCTGGCTCGATCGCGGTGCGGATGGGTTCCGTCTGGACGCTGCTCATCAGATGATGAAGGACCCTCGGGAGCGGGACAACCCTCCGGTACCGGATGGCTACGAGCGCCCCTGGAAGGACATGGGTGAGTATGACGATTTCGTGCATCTCTATGACCTAGGGCATCAAGACATCCACGATGTCCATCGTCGCTTTCGCTCCGTGGTCGATTCCTATCCGCACCACCCGTACACAGTGGGGGAGATCCACATATTCGACCTCCCGGAGTGGGCCACCTACTACGGCGAGAACCTGGATCAGCTGCACATGCCGTTCAACTTCCATCTCATGGCCTGCGACTGGGATGCGAGCTCGCTGCGAGTCTTGGTCGAGGCGGTCCTTTGGCATGTTCCCCCCGGAGGATGGACCAATTGGACGCTGGGGAATCACGACGAGAGGAGGCTGGCAACGCGGTTGGGGGCCAGGAATGCCCGTCTCGCAGCTCTCTTGCTTCTGACCCTCCGAGGAACACCTTTTCTCTACTACGGGGACGAGTTGGGAATGCAGGATGTGGAGATCGCCGCCGGAGAAGGAAAAGACCCTTGGGGTGAGAATGTTTCTTTCCTGAGCCGAGACGGGGCCCGGACACCCATGCAATGGGACAGTTCAGCGGACGCCGGATTCGGATCCGATGAGCCTTGGCTTCCCGTCAACACCGACTACAAGACCGTAAACGTCCAGTTTGAGCTGGAGGATCCGGGCTCGATGTTGAATCTCTACCGGAGACTGCTCGCCTATAGGAAGAGCTCCAAACCGCTTCGCTCGGGGTCGTTTCTGACTCACCCGTCATCAAACGAGGATGTCTATGTGTTCGAGCGCTCAGCCAACGGTGACACCGTGGTCGTCGCCATCAACTTCTCCAGCAAGATGCAAACGGTCGACATGGCGCCGGGTCGGGTGGTGGTCTCCACAGCCCCCACGAGTGAGCGCCTCGTTGGTCCGGAGGGACTTCGCCTACCCAAGCAGGAAGCGGTGATCATCGAGCCCTACGTTTGATAGGTAACAGATCGCTATCTTCCTAACTGAGCAGACATTGGAGGACCCAATTGGCCGAGATAACGCTTGATGGCATTGGAAAGATCTACCCCGACGGTACGAGGGCAGTTGGTGATTTCGACCTGGCCATTGGGGATGGCGAGTTTCTCGTGCTGGTGGGTCCGTCGGGTTGTGGGAAGACGACAGTGTTGCGAATGATCGCCGGCCTCGAGGACATCACCGAGGGGACGATCTCGATTGGTGACCGTGTCGTCAATGATGTCCAGCCGAAGGATCGTGACATCGCGATGGTGTTCCAGAACTATGCGCTGTATCCGCACATGTCGGTTCGGGACAATATGGCCTTTGGTCTCAAACTTCGAAAATTCAAGAAGGAAGAGATCGATCGCAGGGTGAGTGAGACTGCCGATATCCTCGAGATCACCGAATTTCTGGAGCGCAAGCCGAAGGCGTTGTCGGGTGGTCAGCGGCAACGGGTGGCGATGGGTCGGGCGATCGTCCGGGAGCCGGCAGCGTTTCTGATGGACGAGCCGCTGTCGAACCTCGATGCCAAGCTTCGTGTCCAGATGAGAGCGGAGCTGGAGCGGTTGAGCGCTCGGCTTGGTACCACAACCGTGTACGTCACTCACGATCAGGTTGAGGCGATGACCCTCGGTGATCGTGTTGCCGTGTTGCGTTCAGTGTCGGCTTCGCGTCCGTACAACCTCCAACAGGTGGGCCCGCCCACCGAACTGTTTGACAATCCTGTCAACCTCTTCGTGGCCGGTTTTATCGGCAGTCCGGCGATGAACCTCATGTACGGAACGCTGGAGAGTCGGGGCCAGGAGGTCTGGTTGAAGGCTGGCGAATACGAGATCAAGGTCGACAGTCGTTCTCTCGACGCTCATCCCGGGGTGGAGAACCGCATGGGTCAGGAGTTGGTGGTCGGTATCCGTCCCCATTCGCTGGAGGCGGCTGTTGTGGCCGGTCCCGACGACAAGCGGACCATTCGCGCCGAGGTGGAGGCGACCGAGATGCTCGGCGCCGAAACCTTCGTTCACTTCTCCGGGAAACGACCACCTGTCATCACCCCAGATATCGAGGAGTTGTTGGCGGATACCGGACAGACTGCCTCGTCACTGGGCGACACCTCCAAATTCGTCGCCAGAGTCAGCCCCGATGCAAGAGTCAGGAGAGGCGAATCGATCGACCTGATCGTGGACACGGCGAAACTGCACTTCTTCGATTCATCATCTGGCGACCGGATTGGCGCCAAACAGTCTGCCTCCGCCGGCATCTGACATCCGAGCCCCTGGGGAACGCTGGCTGCATTGGAAACGATCTTCGAGCACGGCCGGATGAACGGGTCTTTCACGTGGGGGGTCGCCACGTCCGCGTATCAGATCGAGGGGGCCCGGTTCGAAGGCGGCAAGGGGGAATCGATCTGGGATCGATTCGCCGACGACGGTCACATGAAGGTGGGTGGCGATGTGGCATGCGACCACTATCACCGTATGGACGAAGACCTCGATCTGGTCGCCGACCTGGGCGTGGGGGCATATCGCTTCTCGGTTGCCTGGACGCGGGTCATGCCCAGCGGCGATGGTCGCGTCAACCATGAGGGACTTGCCTTCTACGACCGCCTCGTCGATGGTCTTCTGCAACGGGAGATTGAGCCCTGGCTCACCCTCTATCACTGGGACCTCCCCCAGAGGTTGCAGGACGCTGGTGGCTGGAATTCGCGAAACACCGTAGGTGCTTTCATTCGATACGCCTCGGTTCTGGCCGATGCCCTAGGTGACCGTGTCAAACATTGGATCACTCACAACGAGCCCTGGGTGTCTACTTATCTCGGTCACCTCTACGGAGAGTTTGCTCCGGGTATCGAAGACTGGCCCGGTGCCCTCGAGGTGGGGCACAACATCCTCCTTTCGCACGGAAGGGCGGTTGAGGCGATCCGGGAGCACGCCCCGGGATCGTCCGTCGGCATAGCGCTGGATTGCCGCCCGGCACGGGCTCGAACTGATTCCCGTGAGGACAGGCAGGCGGCAAGGCACTTCGATGGGTTCCGCAATCGGTGGTTTTTCGACCCGGTCTTTGGCCAGAGTTATCCCGATGACATGCTGCGCGACTACTACGCGAAGGGGAGGATCGATGGGCACGAGCCGTCCTTTGTGAAGCCTGGCGACATGGATCTGATCGCCACTCCCATCGACTTTCTCGGTCTCAACTACTACACCACCCTTCCTGTGGTCGCGGGCGCCGCAGAGAGCGACGATCCCGAGAGCACCCCCGGCCCGGTCCAGCAGCGAGGATTCACTGAGATGGGCTGGGCCATCGATCCCGACGGTCTGAAGAACTTTCTCGGTCACATCCACCGGCGGTACAAGCCGAAGTCGATAGTGGTCACCGAGAACGGCGCCAGCTTTTCGACCGGGCCTGGCGACAGTGGCGTCATCGACGACATCAGGAGGATCGAGTACCTGGACGGGCACGTGCAAGCTGTGACAGCGGCCGCAGAATCCGGGGTGCCGGTTGACGGCTACTTCGTCTGGAGCCTGCTCGACAATCTGGAATGGACCCAGGGATTCGACCAGCGATTTGGCCTGGTTTGGGTCGACCATGAAACCCAAGCCCGAACTCCAAAACGAAGCTACGACTGGTATCGAAAACTGGTTGCTCCCGACAGCGAAGCCTCAGAGGCTCTCGCCAGGGCAAGGACAGCCAGCTGACCCCGATTTGGGTATCCGTCTCGAAGCAGACGGAAGCACAGAAGCGAGCGAGCGTCTGGGGAGGTGGATGGGCGGCTCCGTTGCTCATAGCACCACCTCGCGCCCTAATACTCCAGTCAGCGTCTTGTCGATCTGATCCTCCTCGCTGCTATGAGTGGAGCCATCGGGAAGGGTGATATTGACCGGGGGAACCGGCTCCCCCAGTCGCGGA
>Ga0209988_10000452_pt1 | contig 25430 bp, 19 predicted proteins | sample N075metaG_FD_183115 | JGI IMG/M metagenome (GOLD analysis project Ga0209988, IMG submission 183115) | Deep subsurface microbial communities from Kermadec Trench to uncover new lineages of life (NeLLi) - N075 metaG (SPAdes) (version 2) | ecosystem: Environmental > Aquatic > Marine > Ocean trench... | reverse complement strand
TCCGCCACTTTCGAGCAGGGCCACTCGCAGGGGAGATCCGGCCAGCTCGAGCGCCAGACTGATGCCGGCCGCGCCGGCACCGACAATGCAGATATCGGTTTCGATGTCGGAGCCGCCGGGCACCGAGCGCGCATCCAACAGCAACGAGACGCTCTCCTCATCATGACTCTACATCACGCCTCCAATGGCGCTCCTATGCCCCAGGACATCCTGATCCGATGGCTCTCATCACAACGCGGCGCACTATCCTCCCCAAATGGCTCGGCACCTCGTCATCGTCCTGCTGCTGCTGCTCGGGATCGCCGTCGCCAGCGGCCTGTGGCTCCAGCAAAACCTCGAGCCCCAGGCCGAACGTCTGATCCTGGCCGAGCTGGCCCGGCGCGGCGTCAGCGATGCCTCGCTGCACGTCGTCCAGCTGGGAATCGAACGCGCCGAGGTCGAGGCGATCCGACTCGGCAGCGAGGACGAGCTTCGCATCGAACGCGTCACCGTCGACTACTCGGCGGGCGGTCTGCGTCAGCGTCGGGTCGACGCAGTTCGGATCTCAGGGATCGAAATCCGACTCAGACTGGATGAGCAAGGCCTGAGCCTCGGCTCGCTGGATTCGCTGCTCGCGAGCGCGGCCGTTTCACCCGCTTCCGAAGCGGCCGCTTCCGAAGCGGGTGAGACTGCCGTGTCGCCACTCCAGCTCGGCGATCTGCTGATCGAAGACTTCCGCGTCACGCTCGACGTCCCGGTCGGGACCGTGGTCGTGGTCGGACGACTGGAATTCGCCGGCGGTCGATTGCACATCGACGCCCGCACCGAGCCTTTCACGGCCGCTGTCAACGGGACCGAGGTCCCGATCCAGGCTCTGGAAATCGAAATGACGGCCGAGCCGCTGGAGAAGCCCATGCCGTTTCAGATCAGCCTGCGCGATCCGGTGGCCGGCGTCGTCGGACGCGCCCGCGGACACCACGACCTCGACGCCAGCGCGGGCGAGCTGTCCTTCGAGTTCGACCCCCTGCACTTCGAACCGGAAGGTCTCCAACCCGTCACCCTGCTCCCCCTGCTGGCGCCGTGGATCCAGCTCGCCGAGGGTAGGTTGGAGGCCCGCGGCGCTGTCCGTTGGAAGCCCGGTGACATTCACACCCGGGTCGAAGTGGCCTTTCACGACTTCAACCTCAAGAGCCTCGCCGTGGATCTTGGACTCCTCAACGGCGCCGTGACGCTGGACGGTCCCTGGCCCCTGAGCACACCCGCGGGCCAGCTGTTCTCGGTGGCCTCGGTCGATTTCGGTCTCCAGCTCACCAACGGTCTGGTCCGCTTTCGCCTGCACGCGGACGGATCCATCGAGCTCGAACAGGGCCGCTGGGGCTTCGCGGGCGGCCTGATCGAAACCGAGGGGCGACTGAACCCGGGTCAGGATTCCGAACTGCTGCTGCGCGTGACGAACGTGGAGCTGAGTGAGCTCATCGCGCTCGTGCCTCTGGACGGGCTCAGCGGCGAGGGCCGGCTCTCGGGCCAGCTCCCCGTCTCGTTGCGCGGCGCGGACGTCTTCATCGAGAACGGCCAGCTGCGCGGATCCGAAGCTGGCGGCTGGCTGCGCTATCGGCCGGACGATTCCGTCGACGCCATGGGCGGTGGGAACGAGGGCTTCGCACTGGCGCTGAGCGCGCTGGAGAACTTCCACTGGACCGAGCTCGAGCTGACCCTGAACGGCAACACCCGGGACGACTCCGTGGTGACCTTCCACATCGCGGGCGCGAATCCCGATTATCTGGACGGCCACCCGGTGGAGTTCAACCTCAAGCTCGACGCCAAGCTCGCAGATCTGCTGCGCAAGAGCGTGGTGTCGTACGAGATTCCGGCCCAGATCCAAAAGCACCTGGCCAGCTTCGGCGCGGGCCAGCATCAGGATCCGGAATGAGAGGCGGGATCGGGGTGAATCAAGGCTCGATCCGATGCGTCTGATGGGCACGGCGAGCTCGCGGCTGGACCCGGCTGCTGGGGGCCGATAGGCTGCCGGCAACCGATGGGAGGAACTTCGATGGGCATGCAAGGCTGCACGATCGCCGGACTCGCCCTGTGGCTGGCCCTGGCCGTCGGCTGTGCTCCAACGATCAAGGTCGAGGCACCCCGGGAGCCCATCGTCATCAACCTCAACGTGAAGATCGAGCACGAGATCCGTATCAAGGTCGACAAGGAGCTCGATGATCTCTTCGCCGACAACGAAGACATCTTCTGAGCTGGAGGAGAACGACGATGTCGAAGCGCAACCTCATCCGAATGATCGGAGCCCTGGTCGCCCTGCTGTTCTGCCTATCGGCCGCAGCCTCCCTGGCGGCTTCGGAACTCGACGCCGCCAAGGCCGCCGGCCACGTCGGCGAACGCGCCGATGGAAGCGTCGGGCTGGTTTCGAGCAGCGCTCCCGAAAGCGCAAAGGCCCTGGTCGAGAGTGTGAACGCGGCCCGCAAGAAGAGCTACGCCGCCCTCGCTGCAAAGAACGGGCTCGATCCCTCGGTCGTAGCCAGCCAGGCCGGCGCGAAGCTGATCGGGCGTGCACTAGCGGGCCAGTACGTCAACGACGGCTCGGGCTGGAAGAAGAACGTCAACGACGGCTCGGGCTGGAAGAAGAAGTAGCAGCCCTCGCGGTCGCCGATCGCCCCTTCAGCGGCCATCCCCGCAGTTCGCCGCTCCGGCGAACTGTCAGCCGCCCCTTCAGCGGCCGTTCCCGCAGTTCGCCGCTCCGGCGAACTGTCAGCCGCCGCTCCGGCGGCCGCCCAGCTTGGGGACGGCGTTCCCGATCTCGAGCATCACGTTGACCAGGCGCACGATGTGGGCGCCCAGCAACGGCTTGCCGCTGGTGACGATGCCGACCGAAAGATCGCGTTCCGGATCGGCCCAGCCCGTCACGTTGGACAGGCCGATGTGGCCGAAGGCCTCGCTGGCGTCGCGACCGAAGAGGCCGGGATTCCCACCGAGCATGAAGCCCAAGCCGTAACGAATCGGGACACCCAGGGTGAGGTCGAGCTCCCAGTAGCTCTGCTCGCTGGTGGCATGGCCAACCGTACGCGGCTCGAACACCCTCACGCCGCCCAACTCTCCCCCGTTGAGCAGGCACTGGTAGAAGGCCGAGAGCTCGTAGGCCGTGCTCACGATGTTGGCCGACGGGATCACGCCGGTCAGGAAGCGCGGGTCGTTGGAGAGCGCGACGGCGTTGGCCAACGTGGTTCCCAGGGCACGTTCGATGACCGTGGAGATCGGCGGTGGCATCGGCAGACCCGTGACGGCGTTGACGGCAACGCGCTCGACCTCGGCGGGCTTCACGCCGTAGTTCATCCAGCGCAGACCAATGGGTTCGAGGATCTCCTTGTGAAGGACGGTCCGGATGTCCTGGCCCGTGATGGCTCGCACCACCTCGCCCAGAACGAACCCTCCGCTGACGGCGTGGTAGGCGAGCAGTCGACCGGGGCGCGTCTGGGGCTTCTGCTCGCACATGATCTCGACCACGCGATCGGGCCGGGGCAGCAGATCGAGATCCATGGCCTCGGGCGGAAGGTTCGGAATCCCCGCCCGGTGGGCCAGGATGTGGCGGATCGTGATGCGGTCCTTCCCGTGGCGCGCAAACTCGGGAATGTATTCGCAGACGGGATCCTCGAGGTGGAGCTGTCCCCGCTCGTCGAGCTTGTGGATCACCATGGCCGTGATGGCCTTCGACGCCGAGAAGAGGCAGAAGGGCGTGGCCGTGGTGGCAAGCACCTTCGGATCTTCGGGGGAAGCGCCGGGCTCGTTGCCGGCTGCGTGGCCCAGCGCCCGGTGAAGAACGACGGCGCCGCGATGGCGGATGCAGACCTGGATCGCCGGGTGAAGACCCGCCCGATACAGGAGTCCGACGGCATCCCACAGCCGCTCGATGGCAGCCTGGGACAGGCCCACCTCGTGCGCCCGCACCTCCTCGCCGAGGTCGGTGACGTCGTCGAGCCGGTAGGGAACGCGGCAACGGTTCAGCGCCGGGACCGGCAGGTGCGTGATCCACTGGAGAACGTCCATCTCCCGCTCCTGGCTGGACTCTCACCCAGGCTTCTGGCTCCCACCCCACGGACTCGACTCTGGGTTCGAGGCGTCACCAGCATAGACGCGCCGCGTTAGCAATCAAGAATCAAGACCTGACTTTACGAAAAAACATATTCTATACGGATACTTATAGATCTGTGGGTAGAATGGATGCCTAGCGCAACGCGGCAAAGAGCCTCGACTCGGCAGCGGGCAGCGCGCCATATCGTCCTCCTCTCACGATGATGGCAGCGAAGTCCAGTTTTCTCCCTCCGTCAAAGTCAGGACACGCCAGAGTCTCCGGAAAAGACGGGGCGGTTCAGTCGGCCTTCCAGCGCGGGCGCCAGGACAGCCCCAGGTTGAGGATGCGCTGCAGGAGGTGCGGATAATCGACCCCCGCCTGCTTCGCGGAGAGCGCGAAGTCCTCGTCATCGGCGATATCCGGCGCCGCGTTGGCTTCGATCACGTAGACCGTGTCGTCGGGAGCCAGCCGGAGGTCGAGCCGTGCATAGCCCGATAGGCCCAGCTCGCGGTAGACGCGCCGGGCCAGGCGCTCGATCTGCCTCTCGACCTTCGCGCCCAGGTTGAGCGCCGCAGCGGAATCGATTCCGACGCGCTTCTGGTAGTCGAGGTCGAATTTGGCGCGCTCCGTGGCAATGGGGAGGCTCCCATCGGGCAGCTTCTTGAACACCAGCTCCCAGATGGGAAACAGCGTCAGGCGATCGTTCCCGAGAATGCTCAGCGTCAGTTCGCGACCCTCGATGTACTCCTCCGCAATGGCGTCACTGCCGACCTTGGCGTGGATGAAGTCGACTCGCTCCCGAAGCTTCTCGATGTCGCGCACGACCGAGGCCTGGGAGATGCCTATCGACGCCTCTTCGTCGACGGACTTCACGATCAGCGGATAGCGGAGGCTCTTGCGTAGATGGACCACCCGGTCCCTCTCGAACACGACGAACTGGGGCGTCGGGATCCGGTGATAACGCAGGATCTTCTTCGACAGCGCCTTGTCACGCGCCAACAGGATGCCGAGGGCATTGCAGCCTGTGAAGGGTACGCCGAGCAGCTCGAGATAACCGGCGATGTGCGCCTGGTAGGCGCCAACATCCTGAAACTCCATCAGCAGGTTGAAGACGATGTCCGTCTCCCAGCCTTCGACGAGGCGACGGATCGGCATCAGGTCGTCCGATACGCCCAGGACCTGAACCTCGTGGCCGTGCTTGCGCAGGCTGTCGGCCACTGCGAACTCGGTCTTGAAGGGCTGGATCTCCTTTTTCGAGAGCCCCTGCGTCGAATCCGGCGGAACCAGATCTTCGTGGGCCAACACAATGATGCGCAAGCGTTTCAACGGAAGTACTCCCGGTGACGCATCCTCTGTACGCGTGCCGTGTGCAGTGTAACGAGAATGGCCGCTCCTTCGCCTGTCTCCCGCTCGGTGTGGTGGAGCCGAAGACCGAGCTCTCGGCAACGGTGGATCATGCCGCGCAGGACTTCGTCCACGACGAAAGGTCGTTGACTGGTCCAGCGGGAGACCGCTCGGCGCAGCTCGAGCCGTCGCTCCCTCAGAAAGGCCGACGCCAGACGCCCACCCTTCTGGGTGGTAAACAAGCGCTTCAGGTCCCGGTCGTAGATCGAACGGTCCTCTTCGCCGTAGTGATCCTTCTTGCGCTGATAGTACTCGCGCAGCGTCATGTGGACGGTGACCAGCGAGTCGGGCTTCTCCCGCGACTGCACTTTCTTGGGCGCCTTCGCAATCTCCTGCATCAGTCCGTCCACGTACTCGAGCTTGCGAAGCGCGGGCCAGCCCTGGTACTGGGAGCGCCAGCGGCCCCGGGTACGCAGCCACACCGCAAACGTCTCGGCGAAGTCTTCGATGGGATGGCTCTGAGCGTACCAGTCGTCGAGGTTGTGGACGTGATGCTTGCTTCCCGGCTTCGGGATGTAGGTCTGCCGATAGGCTACGGATGCGCGGCCGAAGACCCGGCGCCAGTCCTTGCGCCAGTGAAGTCGATAGGCGGTGTCGAGAGCGTGACCGGTCTCGTGTCGCAGCAGCTGCATGCACCAGCCGCGAGGAGCCCCTTCGCAGTCGAGCATCTGCTTGCGTTCCAGGCGCACGAGTCTTGGATGGGCCAAAACGAACGGAATGGCGAAGCCGGGCACACCATGGGGCGAAAACCAGTCGGTGGAGAGCCAGACGCTGGGGCGAAAGATCAGCCCGGACCGGTTCAGCTCGTCGCCAAGCCGATCGACCCGCTCCTCCAGCGGGCTTCCCACGACGCGCACAGCCAGTTTCGAGATCTGGACGTCGAGCAGGTCCTGATCCGTGAGATCGACCCAGTCCCGCTGGCGGCTGGAATCTGTGTTTCGTCGGGCCAATGTGCGCTCCCTCGGCCGCGCAATATCGTCCATTTGGTGGGCCATTTGGAGAAGAATTTTCAACGGCCCAATGCAACCCCCGCCGATCGCTTCGGTTGCGCCCGCAGCGATCCAGCGCATGCTCCGACTCCATGAAGCTCCTGACCTTGATCCGGCATGGAACGGCCAGGGCCGGCGACGCCGGCCGGCGTGACTTCGACCGCCCGCTGGCGCAGCAGGGCAAGCGCCAGGCCGAGGCGATGGGCCGGAGCCTGGCCCAGCGGGGCGCCGTCCCGGATACGCTGTTGACCAGCGCGTCGCGGCGAACCGTCGAGACTTCGTCGGCTCTGGTCGAGCCGCTGGGTGTTTCCCCAGACCGGATCGTCGCCCGGAAAGACCTGTATCTGTGCACGCCGGGGACCCTGCTGAGTGCCGTCCAGGAGCTGGACGACGGCATCGACCACGCCGCCCTGGTCGGCCACAACCCGGGCGTGAGCGACCTGCTCACCCTGCTCGTCGGACCCTGTGCCCCGAGCTTTCTCAACGGCGCCATCGCCCAGGTCGAATTCGACATCGTGCATTGGATCGACGCCGCCCCCGGCCGAGCCAGCCTGCTGCGCTTCGACGTTCCGGACCAAACGAGTTAGGCGGGCGGGCGGGGACGCCGTCGGCGTCTGGCCTCTAGGGTCCCGTCGCGCGCCGGGCGTACCAGTCGCGGGAGCGATGGATGCGTTCGATCAGTGCTGCACGGTGGGCCTTCAGGTGTTCCAGGCTGAGCCCGTCGCTGTACGGAACCCAGTCCCAGATGGGGACCGACTCGATGCGATCGTCCCCCAGGCGGGATTCGAGATCTTCCAGGCGCCGGATCCATTCTCGCGCTCGGCCGGCCGCTCCCTTCTGGAAGCCGAGCTCGGCGCTGCCCGCAACACTCACGTAGATGGGTGCAGTGTGCGCAGCGCTGGGGCGTGGAGGGATCGTCTTGGCGTGGGCCCTGCGCGCGTCGATCGAGGCTCCGGATGCGACCCGGGCAGCAATCGCGATGGCCCAGTCGGGGATCGGCATGGCGGTCAGCGGCACTTCGTCGAGCTTCTCTCCCGTCACCCGCAACGCCAACCAGGCGCCCTCCTCGATCCGGTGCGAAAAGTCGAATCGAAGCTCGCCGGGACCGGCCGGCGTGACGGGCACGATCATCGCGCGACTGTTGTGAATCAGCTCGACCGAGCGCACAAGGTCGCGCTCGGGATCGAAACGAATCCGGCCGGTCACGCGCACGTCGCCCGGCGCGGCAAGGCCGATCCGGTCACCGATCTCGGCGTCGTCGACGCGAAAATCCAACAGAGGCCCGTTGGTGACGAAGGTCCGGCCGAGCTCGATCCCCGCCAGCCAGCCGCGGCGCGACAGCTCCTGATCGACGCGGGTGTAGAAACGTTCGCGGCCCGGCAGGCTCCACGGTCCGCACGGAAAGTCGGTTCCCGCCGTCGGTGCGAGACGGATCCCGAGGTCGAGCATCCCGTACCAGGCTTCCGTGTCGAGGAATTCGAACTGGAGCACCTCGATGAAATCCAACAGTTGCTCGGGGCCGTCGATGGCGAGACCGTCACCGGCTGGACCCGCGCCCCAGTGGGCATAGCCGCTGACTCCTCCCAGGGAACGCGACGCACGCCAGAATCCGTCGTACAACATGTAGGTCTCGCGGAGATCGATGGGCTCGTCCGCGCCGAGGGTGATTGTGTGACCCAGCAGGTGGGTACGCGGGTGTTCCTGTCCCGAGAAGAGGCGGGTGTCCTCCTCGAGATGCTCGCCGGCCCGGCCGAAATCGTGCTGGGGCGTCACGCTGAACTGGGCGGCCGTCCCCATCTGGAGCAGATTCGCGATGTGGAGCCCCTCGGCCGCCATCCAGCGGCCGATGCGCACGTCGTCCTCGGGTGTGCGGCGCGTGATGTGGAGGTGATCGTCGGCGCCGAACCAGTGTTCGGCGGCCGGATCCGCCCAACGCTCGAGCTGGATCTTCTGGACGTGCTGCGCTCCGGCGACGACTTCGACCTCCACACTGGCGACCCGGAACTCGAGCCCCTTGAATGCACGGACGTGGTAACGCCCCGGCAGAAGTACGAGGCTGGCCGTTCCGCTGGAATAGAACTGGGTCGTACCCGTATGCGGGTTCTCGACACGATCAGACTGCACCATCCACGCCGCCCAGTCCGGTGGGGGCGCCACCTCACACTCGAGAGTCACCCTCAGGGCGTCCGAAGCGACATGGGCTTCGCCATCGGACGCTCGTACCTCGAGCCGAGCCGGGGTGGGTCGACCGGTCTGTGCATCGACGGTCTCGATCCGCAGGATCGTCAACTCGGCCTCGCCGCATGCGGCAAGGCCGAGTGCGCTGAGCATGGCGAGCACGAGAGAAAATCCCGGGAAGCAATACTTCCGCACGACGGGAGGCTACCCCAGCCAGGCTGCCGAGATGGGGAGCCGACGTCACCATTGACCCCGCCCCCCTGCGAAGGCTAGAAACATATGGAAACCGGGAGCCGCACGGATGAATTGCCCCTCCTGCCAGGCGACCAACTCCGCAGAAAACCGCTTCTGCTCGCATTGTGGCTCCACCCTCGTGCGCGTCTGCTCGAGCTGTGAACGCCAGAACCCGGCAGACCACAACTTCTGCGCCGACTGTGGCCAGCGCCTGGGTTCGGGCGCCGAACCCACCATCCCCGGAGAAGGCGGCGCAGCCGAACGCAAACAGATCACGCTGATGTTCTGCGACCTGATGGATTCGACCGAGCTGTCACGGAAGGTCGATCCGGAAGACCTGCACGAGATCCTGAGGGCATACCAGACGAGTTGCGCCAACATCGTCGAGGGTCTCGACGGCCGCATCGCCCAGTATTTGGGCGACGGCATCCTGGTCTACTTCGGCCATCCTCGGGCGCATGAGGACGATCCCGAGCGCGCGGTGACGGCGGGACTCGCCATTCTCGATGCCTTACCCGAACTGAACGAGGGGCTCCAGCAGCGCTTCGCGTTGTTGCGAAACCGTCCGCTCCAGGTGCGAGTCGCCATCCATACCGGTGATGTGGTGATCGACGACGTCGGCGGGGGAAGCGGCCAGCAACGCCTGGCGCTGGGCGACGCCACCAATATCGCGGCGCGACTGGAGTCCGTGGCTGAAGCCGGCACGGTCGTCGTCAGCGACGCGACCTATCGTCGGGTGGCCAGGCTCTTCCACTGCGATGACCTGGGAGAACTGAAGCTTCGCGGCGTGGACGAACCCGTGCGCGCCCACCGGGTGCTGCGGCGCACGAGTGCCCGCCGCAACGCCGGTGAAGATTCCGAGCAGACGCCCCTGGTCGGACGAGAGCAAGAAATCGCGCTGCTTCTCGATCGCTGGGAACAGGTGAAGCAGGGTCGGGGCCAGACGGCCCTGCTTTGCGGCGAAGCGGGAATGGGGAAGTCGCGGCTGCTGCGGGTCTTCCGCGAGCAGATCGCCGCCGAGCCCCACATCTGGATCCAATGCGATTGCTCACCCCACCACCGCCACAGCGCGCTCTTCCCCGTCGTTGAGTCGGTGCTGCGAGGGCTCTTCATCGATCGCGACGCGCCAACCGAACGTCGCATCGCCCGTCTCGAGGACGCGTTCCGGACGACGGGACTTCCGCTCGACGAGACGATCCCGCTGTTGGCCCAGCTGCTCTCGATTCCGATTCCAGAGCGTTATCCCGAACTCTCGCTGACTCCCGACGAGCAACGCCAGCGCACGCTGGAGATCCTCGTCACCTGGTTGTCGGTGATGGCTCGGGATCAGCCCGTGATCCTGGCGGTGGAGGATCTCCACTGGATCGACCCGTCGACTCTCGAGCTTCTCGGCCTGATCCTGGACCAGGTCCCGGCGGACCGGTGGCTGGTGTTGGCCACCTTCCGGCCGGATTTCGAGCCGCCCTGGTCGGGCCGCTCCCACGTTGTCCAGCTGAACCTGCATCCCCTGACGCACAGCCAGATGATCGAGATGGCGCAGTCGGTGGCCGGGCGAAGGCTTCCAAGCGAAGTCGAAGCCGAGGTCTGTCAACGTGCCGATGGGGTCCCGCTGTTCGTCGAGGAGCTGATGAAGAACCTGCTGGAGTCCAAGCTGCTGGTACCGCACGGCGACGCCTACGAGCTGCCCGGTCCACTCCCCGCGCTGGCGATCCCCTCGACACTCCAGGATTCACTGATGGCCCGATTGGACCGACTCGGAGGAGCGAAAGAAATCGCCCAGCTGGCGTCGGCAATCGGTCGCGATTTCTCCCATGAACTGCTGGCAGCCATCGCGCCCCACGAGGATCGTATCCTCAACGCCAACCTCCAACGACTGGTGGATGCCGAGCTGCTGTATCGACGCGGCATGCCGCCGCAGGCCTTCTACTCCTTCAAGCACACACTGATCCAGGACACGGCCTACAGCTCATTGCTGCGCGGTCGACGCAAGGACATCCACAAGGAGATCGCGCGCGTTTTCCGGGAGCGCTTTCCGAGGGTGCTGGAAACCGAGCCCGAGGTCGTCGCCCGACACCATGCCAAGGCCGGTGAGCTGGAGGCCGCGATCGTGCTGTATCGAACGGCCGGCGAGAAGGCGACCCGACGCTCGGCCCAGGCCGAGGCCATCGACCATCTGCGCAACGGCATCCGCCTGGCCAAGCAACTGCCCGACGCTCGCACCCGAAGCCAGTGCGAGCTCGAGCTGCTCGTCGCCCTCGGTGCCCCGCTGATCGAATCCACGGGCCAGGGTTCCCATGAAGTCGCCGAGACCTACGCCCGCGCGCGTGATCTCTGTCGCGAGATCGGAGACGCACCCGAGCTGTTCCCCACGCTCTGGGGCCTGGCGCGCCACTACCAGATGCTGGGCGAGGTCGACGTCGTCCTCGAACTGAATGAACAGCTCCTCGAGCACGCCAAGAGCTCGGACGACGGGACCCGACTGCTGCTGGCGCGCCTGAGTCTGGGCCTCACTTGCTTCTGGACCGGGAACTTCGCCCGCTCCGTCCACCATCTGGATCGAACCCTCGAGCTCTACGACGCCGCGACCCACGCGAGCCTCGCAGCCGAGTATGGACAGGACGCCGAGGTCAGTGCCCTGGCCGTCTCGGCCACGGCCCTGTGGTTGCTGGGGCGGCCCGACCAGGCACGCGATCGGGCCGAGCAGGCCGTGCGTTGCGGGCGCGACTGCGGTCACCCCTTGAGCCACGCTTTCGCCCTGTTCTTCGCCTCGGTGATTCACCGAGTGCGGGCGGAACCCAGCCGGGTCGAGGCGCTGGCATCGCGCGGTCTGGAGCTTGCCGAGGAGAAGGGACTGCCGGTCTGGGTGGATCTGAGTCGCATGATGCTGGGATGGGCCCGCTGTCAACACGACGCCCACGCGATCGAAATGATCCAGAACGCATTGGAGGCCCTCTCGGTACTCGGCACGGGCGTGAGTTCGCAGTTTCAGCTGACCGTGATGGGCGATGCGTTGACACTCAACGGAAGGCATCAGGAAGCGTTGGCCTGCCTCGCGGATGCCCTCGGCGTATCTTCCCAGAGCACGTTCTGGAGCGCCGAGACACAACGACTCTACGGCGAGGCCCTGCTGGCCGCCCAGCCGGATTCGGAAACCGATGCCGAGTGCTGCTTCCGGGACGCGCTCGAATTTGCCCGCGACCAGGAAGCGTTGTCCCTAGAACTTCGGGCCGCCTCAAGCCTTGCACGACTGCTATCGAGGCGGGGTGAGAAGGCAGAGGCCCGCACCCTGCTGACCTCCGTCTACGAACGTTTCGACGAGGGCAAGGACACCGCCGACCTGCTGGCCGCGAAGGATCTGCTGGCCGAACTCGCCTGATCCCGCGCTCAGCCGTCGCGGCTCTGGCCCGCCGATCTGCGCACCGTTCGCCCGGCCCAGTCGCTGGGCAGGCAGCCCGATCCGGCGTTCCCGGAGATCACCTCACAGAACAGGGCCGCCATCTTCTCGTGCGACATCGCGATCATGTGGGAATCCTCTTCCGGATCACCCTTGACCCAGGGCTGGACGTTGACGAAGACCGGGCGATCGGAATCGAGATCGACCGACTGGCCGACCTCGAACTCGACGATGCGGAAACCGCCACGCGCCTCGACCCTGCTCCGGGTACGCCAGCGCAGGAATCCGAATATGACGGGGACGCGCTTCGTGGCCCCGAAGCGAGCGATCCGCCCGGCTTCTTCTGCGAAGAACTGGGCCCGTTCGGGTGAGCGCCGCGCCCGCAGCCGCGCCGGCTTGGCCACCGTCATCTGGTAGAGAAAGCGCAGACGACGGAGGAGCGGTGAATCCGCAATGGTGCGTGACGTGATCAACGCCTCGTCGACATCGTTGCGGTTGACGAGATAAAGGATCGCGTCGGGTCGCACGTCTTCGAAGGTCGACTCGATGTGCCGTGCGACGTTTGCGGCGTTGTATCCAGGTACTCCGAGGTTGACGACCTCGACACGCGCGTCCCGAAACTCCATCCGGCGCTGGAAGGTCTCCTCCAGCGACACGGACCACCCGAAGGTCTCGCTGTCGCCATAGGCCGCGACCCGGTAGCGACGCGTCAGCGGCGCGATCATTCGGTCCTCGCGATAGCCCTGCTGATTGATCGACCACACGATCGGTCGTGACAAGCGCGAGAACAGCCCATCGAAGCGAATGTTTGCGCCCGGCCGCAATATGTAGACGCGATCGTCTGGGGCTGCCGTGATCAGCTCTCGCAGCTTGTCGATGTTCGCCGGCATGAAACGCAGCCAGAGATCGGCCGACACCAACAGCACGAGAACGGCGGTGACTGCCATCCCCCAAGGCAACCAAGCAGCTCCCGGGCGCGGCAACGCGGCGGAATCTCGAAGCGGGGCGGATCGGACGGGTCTCGAGGAGGCTCGGGATCCTGGGTTGGCGGGACCGGACAAAATTAGTTCTCCTAACCGCCCTACGCCCTGACCCAATGGCCGCATGATACGCAGCGCGGTGCGTTTCGAAACCGCCCCGGTCCAGACCTCAGGTGCGGCCCGCCAGTCCGAGCGTCTGCTTGGCGACCACGCTGCGCATGATCTCGGACGTTCCGCCGCCGATCGTCTCCCACATGCTCTGACGATACAGAAGCTCGACGCGGCCGCCGGCCACCAGGGCCTCCGGGCCGCCGAAGTCCATCACCGCCCGGGCGATGTTCTGGCAGGCAATGCTCTGGAAGACCTTGTTGGCGGCCGCCTCGGCGATACCGGGTCGTCCCCGTTGCATGACGTCGAGCACAGACAGCCCCAGCGCGTCGGCCTGGTGCACCTCGGCTGCAAGCTCAGCGAGCCGGTGGCGCACGCGGGGATCACCGTCCAGACCGTTCTGTTTGACCCAATCGACGACCTCTTCGAGGTCTCGTCGCAACCGCTTGGGCGGAAACTGGATGTGGCGCTCGTCGGCCAGGGCCTCTGCCATGATCTTCCAGGCCCCGTCTTCGGGACCGATGCGCTGAGACACGGGAATCTCGACGCCGTCGAGATGGATCTCGTTGAGCTGGTCGCCGTCCATGGTTGGCAGCGGCCGCACGCTGACGCCCGACGCCTCGAGATCGACGATCATCAGCGACAGTCCGCGACCGCGGCTCTCTTGCGTGCCCGTTCGCACCAGCAACCACAAGTAGTCCATGTCCTGGGCGTAGGACTGCCAGCACTTCTGCCCATGGATCACGTAGCGGTCGCCGCTTCGTTCGGCGCGACAGCGAACGCTCGCCAGGTCCGAACCCGCTTCCGGCTCCGAGTAGCCGAGCGAGAAGTGGAGATCGCCGCTGCGAATCGGGGGCAGCCACTGCTTCTGCTGTTCCCCGGTCCCGTAGCGTGCGATCGTCTTGGCGACGATGCCGGACGCCAGCGGATTGCGGGCGGCGCGCGCGTAGGCAACCTCGTCCCATAGGATGTACTCGTAGGACAGCGGTGCACCGGTGCCGCCGGCTTCCTTGGGCCAAGCGAGCGAGAGCCAGCCCTTGGCTCCCATGGCGCGGAAGAGCCCGTGCACCCGATCCCACTTGTGGCCCTGCAAGAAGAACGCGTCCAGGTCGCGATAGTCCGCAAGAAATTCGATCACCTCGGCCCGGAACGCCTCTTCTTCCCGGGAGAACGAGAACTTCACTCTTCGTCCTCGCCCCGGGCGTTCGGGTCCGAATTCCAGTTCGGGTCGCGCTTCTCCTCGAAGGCTCGCGGTCCTTCCAGAAAGTCCGGGTGGCTCCAGTGCAGGCGCAACAATCCCCAGGCCGCCTCCAACGCGTCGCTGTAGCCGCGCTCGAGGCTGCCCCAGACCGCCTGCTTGGAGAGGGCCATGGCCTGGGGCGAGTTCTTGAGCATCGACTGGGCGATGGCGATCGCGGCCGGAAGCACTTCCGCCGGAGTTTCGACCAGCTCGTCCACCAGACCGAGTTGATAGGCGCGCTCCGCCGGAAGCCGGAAGTCGCGCCCCTGCAGCGTCATGCGCAGGGCCGTTCCCAGCGGCAGGCGCTTGGCGAGCCCGATGTTCTCGAGCGCACCGACCATGCCGACGTTCACGTGGGTGTCCATGAACTTCACGTTCTGGCTGGCCACCACCACGTCGGAATCGACCACGAAGTGGAGGCCGCCCCCGACGCACAAGCCCTGGACGGCGCAGATCACCGGCTTCCACACCCGATTCTGGTGCGGCGACCAATGTACGGACTCGGCCAGCGGTCGGTTGTTGAAGACCGTATCCGCCTCCTCACTGTCTGCTTCAGCAACGTCGAAGCCGGTACAGAAGTGACGCTCGCCGGCCGCCGTGATGATGGCGACACGAATCGTGTCGTCGTCGCGCACCTCGTCCCAGATGGCGCGCACGATCGGCTGCATGTGGGGCGCCAGGGCGTTGCCGCGGTCCGGGCGATCGAGGGTGATGATCGCGATTCCGTCGTCCCGGCGTTGATAACCGACACCGTTCAGGGGCTGGGTCAGGTCGATGGGCTTGCGGGTCATGGCGATCCTCTCAGCGCTCGAGCTTCCCGAGATCAGCGCTCGCTCTTCTCGAGATCAAAGGTCGAGTTCCTCGAGCAGTGTCTCACAGGCGCCGGCTTCTCCAGGAGGCTGGGATGCCAGCTGTCGGATGCGGCGGGTGACGTGAAAAACGGGGCCTTCGAGCGTAATGCCAACGGCGCCGAAGAGCTGGTGGCAGGTGTGGGCGGTCTCCACGCCGGCGCGACAGGCCGCGAGCCGGGCCGCGGCCGCGCTGCGGCGCGCGCCGGCGAAATCTTCCGCATCGAGCTTCCAGGCGGCTCCACGGGCCAGGGTCGCGGCCGAGTCGAGGGCGATCACACAGTCCGCCAGCGGATGGGCCACCGCCTGGAACTCGCCGATCGCCCGCCCGAACTGTTTTCGGGCACGCGCATGCTCGGCGGTGTTCTCCAGCAGCCGACGCGCCGCCGCGGCAATGTAGGCGGCGAGCGAAAGATCGTGGACGCAGCGCGCAGCCCCCACCGGACCCAGATCTTCGATGCGTTCGAGCGCCACGCGACCCCACGGCTCACCCCCCAGGGTCTCGACCGCTTCGACCGGCCCGGCCGGCCTCGCCCGGTGCGCGCGATCCCCGTCGATCACGATGAAGATGTCGGCGTGGGGCGCCCACGGCATCAGGGATCCGGTTCCCAAGGAAACCACCGCGGCACCCGATGCGACCTTCTGTCGCTCGGCTTCCGAGAGAAGCTGGGTCGCGAAGAAGGTAGCCGGAAGCGGACCGGGAAAGACGGAGCCTCCGAGCGCTTCACAGGCCGCCACCAGCTCGACGGCTCCTCCATCGCCTTCGGGCGTCAGCAGCGCCAGTACGCCAAGCTCGGCCAGCTCGCCCCAGAGCTCGGTCGGGAACCGGTTTTCGAGCGACCTGACCGTCTCCTCGTCGCATCGGTCTGCACAGAACTGGCCGATGGCGTCGGCCACCGCCTGCTGTCCGTCATCGAATGCGAGATCGAGACCATCGGACATCGAAAGCCCTCAGCGGCCCAGCCAACGCGCTTGCGCCGCTGCGCGTTGGTGGCCGTAGATCCCACCCGCCTCGAGCCGGAGCGCCTGGAGTCGCATGCTCCAGACGTGGAGGTCGTGTTCGCGGGTGAATCCCATGGCTCCCGTGAGCTGGTGGGTTTCGGCAAAGATCTGGTCGGCCGCCTTTGTCGCATAGGCGGCCACGGTCGCGGTCGCATCGGCCGGCGCCCCTTTGTAGGCCGCTTCGTAGACCATCCAACGAGTGGCTTCGCGCAATACGGCGCACTGGGCCAGGCGATGCTGGATCGCCTGGAAAGAACCGATGGCGCGTCCGAACTGGTGACGCTGCTTCACGTACGCGACGGTCACGTCGAGCGCCGATCCCATGCTGCCCACAGCCTCCGCCGCGATCGCAAGACGCCACCAGTTCCGCAGCGTGGCGCCGCTTCCGGGTCCCAGACTCTCTCCCGCGATCGGATCGATCTCGATGCGGCCCATCGGGTAGCCGAAGTTCGAGCGCACGGGCTCGGTTTTCGTCGGATCCAGCTCGATCCAGCGGGCTTCGTCGCCGGCGTCGAGCAGCAGCGTCCGCGCGTGGGCACCGAACCGCACGGGGCCCCGATGACCCAGCCTCGTGACGGCCACGGGCCCGGGCAGGTTGCGGCGCAGCAGACCGGGTGCCACCAGCACCTGAGCACCGATCGAAACGACACCGGCTGCGGCCGAAACCGCTTCGGTCACCAGCACCGCTTCGAGAAATCCCATCTCCTCGTCGAGTGCCACATCCAGAAAGCCCGATTGCGACAGGGCCGCCTCCAACTCGCCGTCGTACTCGGACTTCTTGGCGAGCTCGATGGCGCGCCCGGCTCCGGCGCGCTGGGCCAACAGCTGACCCACCGCGGCCAGCACCGCCTGTTGCTCTTCGTTGAGGTCGAAATCCACGACGCACCTACTCCTTGGGGAGTCCGAGAAAGCGGTTGGCAATCAGGTTGAGGTTCACTTCGGTGGTGCCAACGGCGACGCCCGCGGTCATGGCCAGCCGATAGTGCGCTTCGGCGGAGTGACCGTACTCGAGCGCTTCGGGTCCAAAGATCTCGAAGGCGAGCTCGGAGACCGCGCGCTCGGCCATGGTACCGGCAACGCGCGCCAGGTTCGTGTCTGCCGACGGCGGCTGGCCCTTTTCGCGCAGGTCGATCACCCGATAGGTCAAGAGGCGTGACGCCTCGCAGAGTGAGCGCGCCTCACCCAGCTTCCCGAGCAGGCGCGAATCTTCGAGCATGCCTCGCTCGCGCGCGAGATCGGCCAGCTCGTCGAGCACCAGGGCCGCACGCGCATAGCGCGGTGCACCGACCCGCTCGAACGCCAGCGAATACGTCACGACGTTCCAGCCCTCATTCTCGGGCCCCAGTCGACAGCTCGTTGGAACCCGAACGTCGCTGAAGAAGACTTCGAAGAAGTAGCGCTCGCCCACGATGGACGGGATCTCGCGCACCTCGATACCCGGCAGATTCATGGGCGTGAGCAACACGGAAATGCCCTTGTGGCGCTTGCTCTCAGGATCGGTGCGGACCAGCAGGAAGCAATACTGGGCGTGGTTGACGTAGGAAGTCCAGATCTTGGACCCGTTCACCACGTAGTCGCCTCCGTCTCGGATCGCCAGGGTGCGGAGCGACACGAGGTCCGACCCCGCCTCGGGCTCCGAGAAGCCCTGACACCAGAACGCTTCGCCTCGCGAGATCGGCGGCAGGTGCTGGTTCTTCTGCTCATCGGTGCCGAACTTCATGATCGTCGGCCCGACCCAGTTCACGTTCATGTACTGGGAGCTGCGCGGATCGCCGATGCGCCACATCTCCTCGCCCAGGATGATGTGTCGCCAAGCGCTGGCGTCGCGCCCGCCGTACTCGGTCGGCCAGTTCTGGGTCAGCCAACCACGCTCGGCGAGCTTCGGACAGAACTCCTTCGAGTACTCGACCTGGACATCACTGCCGGGACCGTCCTTCGACATCTCCTCCCAATTGTCGGGAAGAGTCTGCTCGAGGAACTCCTTCAACTCACGCCGGAAGGCGAGATCTTCGTCGGTCCAGCCGAACTCCAAGACGGGCCTCGGGCGCCCTTCGGGCGCCTTGCAGTTCGCCGAAGCGACGAACTGTCCAGAACTATGGGTGCCCTTCGGGCGGCTTGGGGTTCGCCGTAGCGGCGAACTGCGCAGGACACGCCTACAAGGGGAATCTGACGGTATATCAAAAACTACTGTCTACCAACTGTTGCGCGTCACCACGTGTCGCTACGCGGTTTTGTGGGGCCACCTATTCTTTGGGGGACACGAAGATCCCCGGCCTCGGTATTCGTGTGCCGTCGAGTGTCGAGAAAGACCGGAAGGTGTCCTTCAGTCTCGCTGTCGGAGGGCAGCCCAACGGTGGGCTTCCAATACAGCGTTGATCGACTTTCGCCGATCGTCCAGCTGCAAAAGCAGCACTACGATGACGATCTCTTGATGGCGCCGGGTCTATTTCTACTGTCACAGCATCACGGGCCGGAAGGTGTCCTTCAGTCTCGTTGTCGGAGGGCAGCCCAACGGTGGGCTTCCAATACAGCGTTGATCGACTTCCGCCGATCGTCCAGCTGCAAAAGCAGCACTACGATGACGATCTCTTGATGGCGCCGGGTCTATTTCTACTGTCACAGCATCACGGGCAATTTGCTCGCGACGTTGTTGTTGGCCGGCTTAGCGGACGAACCGCACCCGCGTCTCGTCCCGTTGCGGTCGCGTCGCCGGTGATCACGGCCAGCCTTCCGCCGAACCGCTGCACCGCGTCCTGCTCGAGTCGCCGCATGGGGAGCGCCACGCGGGCTCCCCGCGCTGCGTTCCGCTCGGCGCGGTTCGCTCAGTGGGAGGCCGCCCGCGCCATGGGTGCGAGCACTCCGGCCTTCAGCTGGAAGTCCTGGACGCGGAGATAGAGCATCATGGTCGCCATGGAGTCCTGGTCCCGTCCCGAGCTGTTCTCGTAGATGCTGATCAGCTCGTACTCGTGGTCCCGGTAGAGCGGGATTCCTTCTGGGCTGGCGTAGTGCTCCACCTCGGCCAGGCCGATTCGTCCGTCGGCCTGGCGCGTGCGACTCTTGAAGACCGTCTCGCCCGTGCTGAGGTCGCGCAGCTCCAACGACTCGGCGAAGGGGTGGAGGTGCGCTGTGATGTAGTGCGCCGTCGTATCGTAGGGGAGGGCCAACATGGGGGTGACACGAGTGTGGTTCACCTCGCGCCCGGGCTTCACCAGCCAGAAAGAGGTGAACCTACGACCGAAGCCGTCCTCGAGCTGGTGCGATTTCCCGTCGACGGCGGGCTCCCCGATGCCGCAGCCTTCCCCGTGCACGGACGGGTCGACGCGGTCGGGGGGGATCTGGACGTACCCGTCCGGGCCATCGATGAGCTTGAGGCCGACGACCCCGTGGTGCACCAACGGCACCAGCGGGCGCACGAGGTCGCGGTCCCGCACGAATTCGATGCGGATGCGGTGGCGGACGTCCAGCTTCCGGTCCGTGACATTGTGGTTGAGCACCTGGGTCGCGAGCGTGACCCGCTGGCTCGACACGACGGGAAGGCCGTAGCCGTCGGGCAGCCGCGCGGAGAGCTGGCCCTGGGCCAGCGTGAAGAGGCGGCCCGCCGTCAACTCGAGGTCGCTCAGGACGTTCTCGTGGTAGAGGTCCCGCTCGACGTTGAGGTTGCTGTGGCACATGAACTCATCGGACAGGACCGTCACTCCGTCCGGGGCCACCATCACGGCCTCGAAGGCGGTGACCCACAGCAGCTCGGGCTCGGGGGCCAGCTTGTCGGCGGCCAGGTGAAAGGCCACGCTGCTCTGGGGCCCCCTCATCGACCCGTAGAGGCGGTCGATTGAGTAGACGGGCGAGAGCACCTCCTTGCGGTAGAGCGGCGCGCCGTTGCGCTCGCCCACGATGCGTGGCGTGAAGACCGCCACGCCGCGACTCTGTCCCCTTCCCGCAGGAGGGCGCGCTGCGCTGGCGCGTGCGACGTCCGCAGCCGCCACCGACGTGGCCTCCCGCTGCCCCGCTACCCCGGCACCGGGTGGCTCGCCTCCGCAGGCGGCGGCCAGCGCTACGGCCACAACCGGGTGGCTCGCCTCCGCAGGCGGCGGCCAGCGCTACGGCCACAAGAAACCCAGATTTACGTCGTGCGATGGCATGCATGCCCCGCTCCAGCCGGCTCGGACCCGCCGGCCCTACCCCCCAAACCCCCAAACGGATCCTACACCCGGCTGGGTCGTGGGGTCCAACGCTTTCACGAATGCAGAAGCATCAGCCGCCAGGAGCGGATCCCCGTGCTGCCCAGCCCAGAATCGAAGCGGGGACACCGTGATCTTCAGCGGCGCGCCCCGCCGCGCGACGCCAGCCCAGCCTGGCCGAGCGGGCCGCGCCGTCTGTGCAGCTCGACCGAGCCCGGGGGAACGAGAGCTCGAGCCGAGGATGATTGGACTCTGACTTAACAGACCACGCTTCCGTTGAGCTTCCGATCGAGGGCGGTCGATTCGGAAGGTCCTGACGTTTTCGGTCTGGGCTTAGTGACGGTCTATCGGATACTTTGGGCGGGCTGTTCCGGGGTGGTTCGCGGGGCGAATCGCGTCGGTGCTTTTCTCGTGCTGCGACGTGGTATAGGACTGAGTTATGCCTTTCCCCGATTACGACCCGTCGATTCCCCATTTCATTCGCACGCGCAGCGAACGATTTGGCGACAACCCGCTCATCCTGCTCGGAGAGCAGCGCATCAGCTACCGCGATGCCGCCGAGCAGTCGGCGCGATTGGCCCGGGGCATGCTCGCGTCGAAGCTCGGCAAGGGGAGCCGCGTCGGGTTGCTGATGCCGAACGGACCCGACTGGCTGGTGGCGTGGCTCGCGGCTGCGCGCATCGGAGCCATCGTCGTGCCCATGAACACCTTCTACAAGCCGCGCGAACTGGGCTGGGTCATGCGCCACGCCGATGTGCAGACGCTGCTGATGGTTCCGCGCTTTCTGAACAACGACTATCTCGAGCGCCTCGAAACCGTGGCGCCCGGCCTCGCACGGCAGAAGGCCGACGCGCTGCTCTTGCCAGAGCTACCCTTTCTGCGAAGCGTCTACGTCTGGGGCGATCACGATCGCGGCTGGGCAATGCAGCGCCGCGACCTCGAAGCCGCAGCCGACGCGAACCCGGCCATCGACGACGCCTTCCTGGCCGAGGTCGAGAGCTGTGTCACTCCCGCTGATGCCATGGTGATGATCTACAGCTCGGGCAGCACGGCCGATCCGAAGGGGGCCATCCACAGCCACGGCGCGGTGATCCGCCACGCCTTCAACCTGAACAGCTACCGCGACCTCACGGAAGACGACCGGGTCTTCGGCCCCATGCCCTTTTTCTGGATCGGCGGCTTTGTCTTCACCCTGATGAGCTGTATGCACGCGGGCGCCTTCATCCTCTGCGAAGAAGTGTTCGAGCCCGGCGAGACCCTGCTGCTGCTGGAACGAGAGCGCGCCACGGTGGTCGCCGGCTGGCCCCACTACTCGAAGGCGATGATGGACCACCCGAGCTTCAAAGATCGGGATCTTTCGTCGATCCGGTCTGGCAATCTCTACGACATCCTCCCCGAAGCGGTGCGCCCCAAGGATCCCGAGTTGCGCTCCAACGCCCTCGGCATGACCGAGACCTGCGGACCCCACAGCATCGACCGCATGGACTACGACCTGCCGCCGGAGCTGCGCGGCTCGTTCGGGAAGTCGCCCGAGGGTGTCGAGCACAAGGTGGTCAACCCCGAGACCGGTGAAACCCTGCCGCCCGGAAGCGAGGGAGAGATCTGTGTTCGCGGCTACAACGTGATGCAGGGGCTCTACAAGGTGGAGCGCGAGGACACCTTCGACCCGAACGGCTTCTATCACACGGACGACGGCGGCTACTTCAACGAGGACGGGGTGCTGTTCTTCAAGGCCCGGCTCGGTGACATGATCAAGACCGCGGGAGCCAACGTCACACCGCGCGAAGTCGAGGTGGTGATGGACGCCTTCCCCGAGGTTCAGGCCTCGTTCGTGGTGGGCGTACCCGGCTCCGAGCGAGGGCAGAACGTAGCGGCCGCGATCGTGCTCGACAGCGGCCGGAAGCTCGACGCTGACGAGTGTCGCAAGCGATTGCGCGAAGAGCTGTCGGCGTACAAGCTGCCGCGCCACTACTTCTTCTACGCGAAGGCCGACCTCCCCTTTACCGACAGCGGCAAGATCGACAAGCGCCGCCTGATCTCGATGCTGAGCGAACGCATCGAGTCCGGCGACTCCGGTGACTGATCCCTAACGCTCGGTCGGGACCAACGCCCTGGCCCGCTCGGTCTCGGGTCCGCGCAGGCGCTGCTTCGACACGGCAAAGCTGCGCCGGTCGAGCAGCGCACAGGCGCGAGCGGCTTCGCCCGCCAGCTCGAGCACGCCATCCTCCGTGTCCGCAAGACCGTGCAGGAAGCCGAGGGCGTGGGCGTCGTCGGGCGAGAACGGGCGTCCGAAGAGCAACAGGTCGTCGAGCTCCGGCTGAGACCAGCTCGAAGCGCAGATCACAGCCGCCCAGCTCGGAATCGCCATCCGCACCAGCACCTCGTTCATCTGGATGCGGAAGTCGCCCCGCAAGCCGAAGCGTTTGTCGCAGGCCGACGCGAGAACGCAGCCACCCGCGACGGCGTGGCCCGTAACGGCGGCGATGGTCGGAATCGGGAAATTCCAGACGCGCAGCATGGTGCTCGAGAATTTCTGGAGCATGTCGCCGATTCCTTCCCGGTCGAGCGTCGGCAGCCACTTGAGGTCGAGGCCAGCGGAGAACATCCGGGCGCGGCCGCGGATGATTACGGCACTGGCCTCCTCCTTCTCGGCCCGGTCCAGGGCTTGGTTCAGACTGGCGAACCAATCGTTGCTCATGGCGTTGACCTTGCCGTCGTCGAGATGGATCTCGGCGACCGCGTCCTGGCAGCGGTATTGAAGCGTCACGCAGACTCCGTGAATCGAAGCGCCGGAGGGCAGCGGCGCGGGGCCCTGCATCGTGCCATCGAAAAGTGGGGGAATCCACCCCGCCCCTCCCCCGAACAACTCACAGAACCCCTCCACCCTGTTAGGATCTTGCGCCATGCTGTCTTTCCAATCGAAATCGAGCCTTCTCGGCGCCTTCGCGGTCTTGCTGCTGATCGGGTGCGCAAGCCCCTACGGCATCAATGCGCCGCTCACGCAATGGGACCCGTCCACCGAGCAGGTCCTTCCCCATTCGTCCCACGCCTCTGCAGACGAGATGCTGCTGGTGGTCGCGTTCTCGGGAGGCGGTACCCGTGCGGCCGCCTTCGCCTACGGCGTCCTCAAGGAGCTCAACAACATCGAGATCGACGTCGATGGGACAACGCACCGCTTGATCAACGAAGTCGACATCGCCTCGGGTGTCTCGGGTGGAAGCTTCACGGCCGCGTACTTCGGGCTCCACGGGCAGGACATCTTCGACGAATACGAGGAGCGATTCCTGCGCCGCAACGTTCAGCGCGGCATCCTTTTGCAATTGCTACGCCCCTACAACTGGGGCCGTCTCTTCCGCACGGACTTCGATCGCAGCGAACTGGCCGCCGAATACTACGACCGGTACATCTTCGACGGCGCCACCTTCGGCGATCTGGCCCACGGCAAGGGGCCCGCCGTCGTGATCAACGCCACCGACCTCTCCAAGGGCATCCGCTTTGCATTCACCCAGCAGATGTTCGATTTTATCTGCTCGGATCTCTCAACCTTTCCGATTTCGCGCGCCGTCGCAGCCTCGTCCGCCGTGCCGGTGGTTCTGACGCCGGTGGCGCTCAAGAACTACGCCGGCAGCTGCGGATTCGAAGCGCCCGACTGGATGCAGCAAGCGCTGTCGGGCGAGCGCTCCGTGCGTATGCAGGCCGAGGCCCGCCGACTCGGGTCCTATCTCGATGCCAAACGGCGCCGCTACATCCACCTGGTGGACGGCGGCATCACCGACAACCTCGGAATCCGTGGGCTCGTCTCCAACGTCGTGGCAGGAGACGACGTTGTTGCCACGATCCGGAAGCTCGTGCCGAAGGGACTCCGCCGCGTGGTCGTCATCCTGGTCAACGCCGAGACCGATCCGGACACCGGCTGGGATCTCAGCCAGGTCGCGCCCTCGCTGGCCGACATCGTCAACGCCGTTACCGGCACCCAGATCCGACGCTTCAACCTGGAAACCATCGATCTGGTGACAACTTCGTTCAATGAGGCCGTGCGCAGGATCAGCACGCCCCAGCATCCGGTCTCGTTCCACCTGGTCGAGGTGAGCTTCGACGCGATCCAGGACGACAAAGAACGCAGATGGTTCAACCGGCTTCCGACCAGCTTCGCCCTATCGGACCATCAGGTGGACAAGCTGATCGAGGCGGGTGGCCGTCTGCTCCGCGAGTCCAAGGAGTACCAGGGGCTACTTGCGGAGAGCCAGCACTGGAAGAGACTCGACAGCGAATGACAGCTGGGAAGGGGCACGTGTCCATGAGATATCGCCACATTTATCTGCTGCTGGCGCTGCTGCTGTTGCTGATGCTGCGTCCCTTCATCGATGCGCAGGTGATGGGCCTGACTCTCGTGGACCTCCTGCTGACGCTGACGCTGGTTACGGCGGCCCTGGCCACCACCGAACAGCCGTTTCAGCGAATCACAGTCATTGGGCTCGTCGGCCTGACCATGGGAATCCGGATCGCCACGGGCGACACGAGCGAACTGATCTGGAGGATGACGTCCGCCGGCATCACGGCGGCCTTTCTGGGCTTCGTGACGGTGGCCGTGCTGCGCGACGTCTTCTTGCGCTCGAGCGATGTCTCGACGGACACGATCTGCGGCGCCCTGTCCGGCTATCTGCTGCTGGGTTTCCTGTGGAGCTTCGCCTACGCCATGCTGGAGTTGGCCGTGCCGGGCTCGTTCGATTTCTCGAGATCGATCGATTTCGCGCCGGGCAACGCGGAGTTCGATCGCTTCATCGGATTCAGCTTCATCACCTTGACCACGCTGGGCTA